>ENA-UAPA01001233-UAPA01001233.1-human-gut-metagenome-genome-assembly--contig:-NODE-1233-length-11570-cov-4.073469_pt1 | contig 11570 bp, 7 predicted proteins | sample MGYA00243476_ERZ654569 | MGnify/ENA primary metagenome ERZ654569 (study PRJEB26926, sample SAMN06164726) | human gut metagenome | biome: ENVO:00009003; feature: ENVO:2100002; material: ENVO:00002003... | reverse complement strand
GAGCCTTATCGTCGGCAGCGTCAGATGTGTATAAGAGACAGATACGGATTGTTTTTGTATAGTTTGTAGTTGAAGCGGATAAACTGCTTCAATTCCTTTTTCGTAGAGACCTTTTTAATTGTAATTGCCATAGTTGTATGTTGTTATGAGCCGGCAAAGATACATGAAAATCTTTAAAAACGGGTGTCTTACAGGTTATAAATGAGGAATATCGTATATGCAACGTAGCAAAGCACCATGATGCTTCCCTCAATGCGGGTGATGGTACGCTTGGCAAAGAACAGCCCGAAGAACCAAAGCAGAATGCCGGAACCTGCCAGTACCCACAAGTCCAGGTTAGTGATTCCGGTCAGGTGTAACGGAGTGATGGATGCACTGCATCCCAGTACAAAGAACACGTTGAACAGATTGCTGCCTACTACATTGCCAATGGCTATCTCCGGATTTTTCTTCAAGGCGGCTACAATGGATGTGGCAAGTTCGGGCAGGGATGTTCCGCCTGCCACCAGCGTCAGTCCGATAACAGATTCGCTTACTCCCAGGCTGCGTGCAATGCCGCTTGCACCGTCAACAAAGAAACTGCCGCCGGCAATAAGTGCTCCAAGCCCGCCCAGAATGTAGAGGACAGACTTCCAAAGTGGCAGTTGCCTGATAGTTTCCTCACTGCCGGCTGTTTCTTCGGGACTGTGTGAGGCGATGGCAAAAGTATAACTCAGGAAGATAGCGAAGAAGCAGAGCAAAAGCAAGCCGTCTGTGATACTGAGAGTATTAGCCTTGTCTCCGTTCAGGAATATGTCGTTGGCACAAACCAGTAAAGCAATGGAAGACAGGATGCACAGAGGTATTTCCTTTTGCAATGTGTTCCGGGTTACGGCAATTGGGGCGAACAGTGCGGTGCAGCCCACAATCATCAGTGTGTTGAAGATATTGCTGCCCACCACGTTGCCGATGGCAATATCGGCGCTTCCTTTCAGGGCGGAAGATACGCTGACCGTCAACTCCGGAGCTGATGTTCCGAAAGCAACGATTGTCAGTCCGATAACGATATTGGGTATGCGGAAGCGTTTGGCAACGGATGCTGCTCCGTCTGTCAGTCCGTTTGCACCTAACAGGATGAGGAGAAGTCCTCCTATAAGTAATAGAATGTTCATGAAGTATATTATTTTGCGCGCAAAGATAATGCAAAATTCTGATTAAACGAGCCAAGAGGAAGTCCGTTTGCGCTTGTAAATGCGGAGAATTGTTCCGAAACCGGGGCGGAAATTATATCTCCACATTATATGGTTACGCGTGACGGAAATGTGAGTACGGCTCCGAAGGATGGTGTTACGGAAAAAGAAATAATTGAAAGAAGTCGTATCGGAATGATGGTTTGGTTCTTTCCGATACAACTTCGTATAATCAGGATTTTCCTATTGACTTAAAAAAACGGGTTATTTGCTGCGTGTAACAGTGTGCAGTACATTGCCTTGTTTGTCAATCATGCGCAGTTCCAGTGTTTTTTTATCGGCAGATACTATGGAAAAGCCCGGTTCGGGACTGCAAAAAACGGTACCTTCAATAGGGTTGACTTTGCGGCTGAGCGAACCTGAGGTGTTGGTGATATAATCTATATTACTGCCCGGTACGCGCACATGCTGGAAGTTATGGATATGTCCGCAGATATACATGTCTACGTTGTGCCTGCGGAGTATAGGGTCGAGCCGCGACTGCATATCCCGGCGTTCGCTTCCGTCTTTCGGTGTTTCGGCATAAATGGGGTGGTGTCCGGCCACGATTACCCAGTCTTCTTTAGCGGCGGTCAGGACAGAATCAATCCATGCGAGTTGTTGTTTGTAATCTTGTTGGCAAGCATCGGGATAAGTCTCTTTCTCATTACGGTATTTGTCTATCATCGGAGCGGTATCTACCCAAACTACCCGGATAGTCATGCCTTTGTCTTCAAAAACTTTGGTATAGTAACGTGCGGGCATTGTCCAGCGGCGGCTGATATTCGAATAATCCAGTACGGCTTGCGTGTTGCCGCGGTATTCATGATTACCCAGCAAAGGAAACCAGTCTATCATCAGTTCGGGATGGCTGTAAATCAGTTCGTAATTAGTCATCCACAACGGGTCGTTGACGGAACGTACGCCTTCAAAGTGGTGCACATCACCCGCAGCGAGTACAAACTCCGGGTCTGTGCCGTTTTCCGCCATTACTCCCATCAGTTCGGCAATGGGCTTCTGGTCATAATAGCCGTTGCGTCCCAGGTCATTGGCTACATAGAAGTTGAACTTTTTGTCGAATACGGAATAATCGGTAATTTGGGCACTTGCCCAGTTGCCCAGCAGGGCGACGAATAGTAAAAAGAATATTTTCTTCATTGTTTGGATGTTATTTATTCACTGCAGAGGGTATACAGTTGCATTGTTTTTTCATTTGGTGTGTTACAAAAGAAAATGCTCTGTCTCTCTGTGGTGATGTGTTTAAAAATTAATCTTCACTCCGGCATTCACCTTTACACCGTAGTATTCGGCTTGCATGGTACGGTCTTTCGTTCCCTGGTAGTAGCGGAGAGGCTGGTTCAGCAGGTTATTGGCTTCGGCATAGAATGTAGTCTTTATTTTCTTTCCGAACGTATAGCTTGCGTTGGCGTCCATGTAGTTCACTTTGTCGTAGTAACGGTCGTAGAAAGTGCTTTCACCCATTTCATCGATAAAGTCGGAAGCGAAATTATAGCTTACGCGGATGTTCAGTCCGGCTTTCTCGAAATAGAGCGAAGCATTGGCGGTGTGTGCCGGTGAACCCGGCATACTGAGGCCTTCTTCGTTTTCGCGTCCTTCGAAGTTGAAGTCTTCTACGCGGGAGTGCGTATAGGTGTAAGTTCCGTAAAAGCCGATGCACTTCAAGGCAGGGGCGATGAATCCGAAGTCGCGTTGGTAAGAGAGTTCTACTCCGAGCAGGTTGGCGTTGCCCGCATTCTTGGGCTGTGTGAATCGAGTATATACATTGCCCTGATATTCGTAGTTGGTGCTGACTTGGTCTACGATGAAATCATCGATTTTCTTGTAGAAGATACCGGCACTGACCAGACCGATGCTGCGGAAATAATAGTCGGCGCTCAAGTCGAAGTTGTAGGATGTGGTCGGTTTTAATTCCGGATTACCGATAGTGATTTCATTGTCAGAGCGCTTGATGTTTACGCTCGGTACAAGAGCCGAGTACTTGGGACGTGACAGTGTTTGGGTAAATGAACCGCGTACCTTGAAGTCATCGTTTACATTCCACTTTACCAGCAGCGAAGGCAGGAAATTAATGTAGCTGTTGCGCTGACGTTCGGTCTTGCCGGTGATGTCTTCGTCTGCATCGTATGTACGTCCGGTATAAGCCAGATTGGTGTTCTCGATACGCAAGCCGGACATCAGCTCTATGCGGTCTGTGATTTTTGAGTCAAAGCGGACATAGCCGGAGCTGACCGTTTCGCGTGCCTCAAAGTTACCTGCCAGTTCTTCCTGTACTTGTTCTTTCTCGTACAATGCAGGGTTGTTAAGGTCTAATGCTCCGGTGTATTCCTTGCTGGCATAGATTCCTGTCTGGTATTTGCTGTTGGGCATAAAGTGCTTGTTGGATTGGTCAACAGTATTTTTAAGGCTGTTTTCCATAAAAGCATCTTCGTCCAGCGGAGAATATTCGTAGAAGTCCACAGCTTTATCTTTGGTTTTACGAACTACCTTTGCGCCGAATTTCAGTTTGTTGCCATTCTTGAACGGGAGTTTGAAGTTGGCGGAGAATTTCAAGTCCTGCTCTTTGATGTCTTCCTGTTGCTCGGTCAGTTCTTTCAGGCTGAATTCGTCATTCAAGGTCATTGTAGAACCGTCTTTGGGAGATGCGAAAGGCTGACGTTCGTTGCTCAGGTCTATATCGAATTTCTGTTTCTTGAGTTGGAAGTCGATGTAGCGCTCGTTGGGACGCTCTTCGCTGGCTTTGGCATAACTTGCATGCCAGTCCATGGAAAGAAGTCCGAAGAGATGTTCACCGCCAAGTGCAAAATCCATCGTGCGCTGGCGTTCCAGACGGGCATTACGGTTGTCGGGCGTTCCGGCTTTGGTTTGTATGCGTACGGTGGCGCTGCCGTCCGGCTCAAGGTCTTTCAGGTTAGTGCGGTAACGGTTTTCCCAGTCGTTGCGGTTATTGAAGATACCTTTGAAAGTGAGTTTGTGGTTGGTACTGATGTCCCAGTCCAAAGCGGCGGAGTAGCTTTGACGTTCGCGGGTTACGTAATACTGGCGCATTTGGTAGTCGTTGACGTATGCTTTGCCGTCTTTATCCTGCTCCCAGGTAAACTCGGTGTCGTAAGAACCGGAGGGGGCATTTTGATAGGAGGCAGATACCATCAGCCCTAATTTATTATTGAAGAAACGGTCGCCGTAGGTAAATCCCAGGTTCAGCTGGGCTTTTTCGCTAATCCAGTTGTAGCCTGTTCCTGCGGTGGCAGCAATGCTGCGCTTATAGGGTGAGTTCTTCGTTACCAGATTGATAGAGCCGCCAATGGCATCGGCGTCCATATCCGGGGTTACTACCTTGTTTACTTCGATAGTCTGAATCATGTCGGCCGGAATCAGGTCGAGCTGTACGTTACGGGTATCACCTTCGGCAGAGGGTACACGGTTGCCGTTGACAGTTACGGAGCTCAGGTCGGCGCTTGTTCCGCGTACTTGTCCGAAGCGGGCTTCTCCCTGGTCGTACTGCACGTTGATACCGGAGATACGCTTTAAGGCATCGCCGATGTTGGAGTCGGGGAATTTGCCTACCTGGTCGGCAGATACTACATTGGTAATTCCCAAGTTGCTCTTTTGGGCGTTGATGGCGCGGCGCTGTCCCTGAAATGCGCCGCCTACAACTACTTCCTGAAGTTCGACTCCTTCGTTCAGTACCACATCTTTCTCTAAAGTGCGTCCGGCGGGAATTGTAATTTTCAGTTCTACGGGTGAGTAGCCTACATAGCTCACCTTCACTGTATAGGTTCCCGGGTCGAGGTTGGGGAAAGTGTAGAAGCCGTTGACGTCGCTCGTCACGCCAGTGTGTAGTTTCTCGATGTAGATTGAAGCACCCGGGAGAGTTTGCTTGGTTACGTCGATAATACGGCCGCGTACCGTACCTTGTTTAACGATATTTGCTTTTTCGTCGGCCATTGTCGTGTTGCTGGCCGCTGCGAATAGTAGAAGGAATAAGAATGCTCTTACAATTTGTTTCATACCTGTTATTATCTGTTAATAATCTGCGGCAAAAGTATAGGTATGGGATTACGTCTGTCTTACGGAATTTTGAAGAAACGGTAACGATAATATTACAAACCAATTGCAAATGATGCATCAGGGGACGATATAATTTATCTTGTATGTACTGAATGACAGATTATAAGATTGGAATGTACTTTACTTTTATTTGCTTTAACTGTATATTAAGGCTGTTTACAGGCAATCAACAGCTTTTTCTCATCGGCAAGAGTCGTTGCAAACAGGTACATGTCTCCACCTTCCGCCAGCTTCAGGCGTTTTCGCAACTCGGCTACGCTGGCAGGAAAATTACGCACTGTGAGGTTGGCCTTCTTTTCCGTTCCTATCAGTTTTTTAAGTTCTTTCTTGTTGAGACTGCTGCTATCGGTAATGCGGAACTTGCGTCCGGGAAAGTCCGGTATATACTCGTCGGAAGTATAAAGATGACTGTTGGGGTGCAGTTTCTCTACATTATATATAGATGAAACGCTGCGGAAGGCTCCGGCTTTTAGGATGGATGCATTGGGTTCGTACAAGTATGTTTTCAATGTGGGAGTATACGGGCATGTATGTTCTTTCTCCTGTTGGCGGGTGAACAGGAGCTTTTGAACCTTCTGCGATGCAGTGAGGTTGATGCAGTGAATAGGGATTTCTTCAGGTACTAATTCCTTTCCGCGCTCTAATACAAGGAGAAGTTCCTTGCATTCGTTGTTGACAGAAACGACGTGGGCGGCTTGTACATGTTTCAAGTCATGCAGTGCAAGGGTAAGGTCCAGCATGGGAGATAACTTAACCAGAACGTGTGACGCTTTCTCAAGCAGTAAATTTTCCAAAGCGGAAACATCAGGCTCACATTCGCTGATAGCTATTGTTTTGCCTCCGTGTCCATCACGCCGGGCGGGGTCTATGAATATCCAGTCTACGGGTTCCATCATTTGCAGATAACGGATGCTGTCTTCATGGCAGACCATGACCTGTTTTAAATTTAAAAGCGAAAAGTTATGAGCTGCTATTGTACAGAGTGTTTCCTGCCGCTCCACATAGGCGGATTGTTGGAAGCAGGCAGATAGGAAGGCACAGTCGATGCCAAAACCGCCGGTGAGGTCGGTAAAGGTTTTGCGGCTGCCGTATTCCGTGTCTGAAACTATTTTGACCTTATAGTTTGCCGTTACTTCCGAGGAGCATTGTTCCATGGAAAGATGTGCCGGGTAAAGAATACCTTCCCGTGCTGCCCAAGCGGGTATTTTTTCTTCTGCTATTTGACGTCCCACAATTTGGATGATAGCGGCAGGTACGTCTACTGTCGGATACTTGTGTGCTTGTAAAGCAAGGTTGCGTACGTTGTCTTTGCGATGCTCCCGGATAAATCGGAGTGTTTCTTCAGTCAGTGTCATGGGCATTGTTTGAGTAACGGTGCAAAGATACGGATAATTGTGATATGATTGAGGAGTTTTGCCAGCAGACAATCGGCAGGAGGTAGACCGGTTGTCTGCTGAGGCTTTATTGAACCAGGGTAAACTCTACAGGTTGCCCATGCTGGCATTCCACACTCAGTTGAGTTGTGCCGGTCCGGTATGTCGTTTTCACTCTTTTGTCGTAAGCAGACACATGCCATTTACCTTTCAGTTCCAACTCTTTTATTATGATACGGCTGGGTTCTTTGGTTGTGAATGTCTTTTCCGCAATGTTGAGGTCGGGAGTACACACACTCATTACCAAGGCATTATTCTCTTTTTGATACATCACCATTGTTTCTGCGGGCAAGAAAGAGAAAATATTATCGGCAACCGGTTTGGTATCTTCAAAAACAGCGTATGCCATGGTGCCTGTCAGAACATCATTTACGGCATGCATCTTGCGGTCGCGTTGTATCACTTTGTAGGTGGCTGCCAGCACATGGGTCTTCAGTTCTTTTCCAGAAGGCTGTATCCATACCATGTATTCGTAGCTTCCATCTTTGGGAGCTGTTCCGTGAGCTATCCATGCCGACGCAAATGTTCCGGTAGTGGGAGTGCGTAACTTTTCGTGGCGCGATTCCTGTTCTGTGATTTGCACCTTTACCTTTCCGTCTTTCACAAAATACAGGTTACCACAGCCGTCTTCAAGGCAGACCGGTTGTGTATCCGAGGCAGGTAGTTCCTGTTGCAGCCCTATTTGCTGTTCTTTTTCTCCGGTAATCCTGATGAAATCTTTTCCCGGTCGGAAGACGTGTTGGAAAAGCGTTGTTTCCGTAGGATAGTCGCTGTTGCTGTTTTTGATGTCTGTGCCAAGGCAGATTAAGCGGTTATCGAAACAAAATACCGACTTTCGTGCTACGAAATCGTCGGTAAAGTTTTTAAGGTCTCGTTCCATTAATTTCATGGCAAACATTCCGTTTTGGTTTTTCAGAGAACTTGCACCGGCGAATTTTTCCTTGGAGCGTGCCATGGTAGTACCAGGCAGAGGACTGTTCAACAGTTCGAAGGGCAGGTGTATGGTGGTGGTGCCGGGCAGTCGGTTCCAATCCCAGCCATTTTCATTGTAACCGCTGGCTTTGCGGGAAGGAGCCCCCATTATTTGTACCGAACCGTAACTTTGATACCGACCGTACCGGTTGTCTTTTGTGTAAATTTCCGCTCCCCATACATCTGTGTTATATCCTTTGAGCGTAACCATCCAGTTATTGCGGCGGAAAATGCCGGCAGAACCGTAATTGTATACAAAAAAGCCTTGCGGCGCTGTTGCCGGAAGTATCCCTTGTTGTTTGAAGTAAGCGGCTTCAGGGGTATTACGTTTGCAAAGGCGCAAATAGTCTGCGGCCAGTTGATGATCAAACGGTTCTCCTTTATCCGAGAAGTCTCCGGATAGGGCAAGGTAGGCAAAAGCGTCTATGTCGTCATCTTTCATGGAACCGCCGAAAGGATGTCTGCCACTGATACCTACGCCCCATTCGTATTTGTTGCAATAGTTGCGCATGGCGATAAGAGCGGATTTCAGTACCTTTCTGGCAGATAAGGTCAATTGATAAGAAGTCTTGTTAGTCAGATTGATGAATTGTCCCAGCATAGCAAGTGCTCCCGTGGTATAGGCCGGATAAAAGCCGCCATGGTGAAAAGTGGTACCGTCTACCTTAATACCTCCAATCGTACCGGGAGTATATCTCAACGATGTGGATACCCAACGTGAAAGTCCTTTCAGTGCGCGAACCCTTTCTCTCTCATCCTTTGTCATCATGGCTGAAACAATTTTAGGCATCAGCAATGTATGCCATGTATCCAGTAACTCGTCGCGGTTTTTGCCGCATGCCTTACGGGTTTCCTGTAAGGCTGCCCAGAACGATAGTGTTGAAAGGATATTATCGCATGTGGGAGCTTGCCGTATTTTGTCGCGCATCAGCCAGGCTGTGGTGTATATTTTTCTTATCTGATAGCCGTAATGGTGGTTGGTTCCCATGCCGCTTCCGAAAGCAAATCCTTGGTTCATGGCATAGTCCCAGACTAAAAAATATTTGTGTTCTGCATCTTTGGATTGATTGTAATAGGCATCATAGGCAAATCCGGAGAGCATTGTTTCCAAATCGTTGAGGGATATTTCTCCCTTTTTGCGGTTCAACTTGTCATCGGGAACTACAAGAGGAGCTCCTGTAAAGCCGTTTCCGGAGCGTTGTATCTGTGCTTTTTGGAATGTAGCATAGGCTTTGTCGATTTTGCCTTGTGAAACTTTATCCGCTGTCAGGACTTTTGTCAGCCGTTCTTCTATGGTTTGTAATTCCTGTTTCTCTGTCGGAGTCAGCGTAGCAGGAAGAGGCAGGTCATATTCCAATTGTTCCCATTGCCATACACGACACCAATGCCATAAGTCTCTAAATGTAAGTGAATTATTGTAGGGCATCTGCATGTCGGGAGTAGTGCGTTGATTCATTTCTTTTACGGGGAAAACGAGACGGTCGAAGAATACGCGTCCGTTGTTGTCCGGAGCAACGATACGGTAACCGGCGATTGTATTCTCTTGCTTATCTCCTTTCATGTGGGCAAAGCCTATCCAACAGGCACGCCAACCCTGAGCGTTTAGCCGGAAACCGAACCTATAGGATATATGACCCGTTGGAGAGAAGAATTCAAAGCACAGTGAATCTTTTCTGGCTTGTTCGTTGTAAATCCATAGTGTAATCCCGCGCTTTTCTTTTGATATGGAGTCTAGATGTAGGGGATTATCTAGTTTGACGGTGAGCACGGAACGGGGAGAGAATTGCCATGCAAGGCTTCTTTTCCCTTCTTTGTAGAACTCTTCTGAGGAAGAGAGTTCGTTTGGTTGTACTGTGCAGAAGGATTGTGGCACTCCTTTTTCAAATCCGGTTGTCTGTGCAAAGAGTATGTTGCCAAGGCATAAAAACAGACAATATAACAAATAGAATCGGTACATATTGCGAAATTTTAGCAGGTATGCAAAAAAAGAGGTTGTCTCCGATGTAGAGGCACTCTGCCGCCATCTCTTTCCGGACGGAACGGCAGACTGCTTCATGCCATGAAACAACCTCTTTCGGTTAAGTTAATAAAAAAAGTTGAAGGTTAGAAGAATTGTAGTTCTTTTATTTAGGTTATTGCCAATATTTATTCTGTTCCAATTTGCCGTTTACATCCAGTTCTTTTGTCGGAATGGGGAGGAACTGGTGTTTTTCTTGTGTACGTGCTGCATAATCGCGTGCACCGATAAACTGGTTTCCTGTAGCCCAGCGTTTATCTTGAGTCGCAGCTCCTAATTTGTCGTGTACGGCTTCTACATAAATACCCCAGCGTACCAGATCATATTTCCGCAGAGACTCAAAACAGAGCTCACGGGCACGTTCGTCACGGACGGCTTGTTGGAAGTCTGTATAGGACAAACCCTCCAATTTGGATATGCCTGCACGTTGGCGTATCTCATTAATGCATTCGTATGCTAAATCCGTAGGTCCTTGATGGGCTTCATTTTCTGCTTCAGCCAGCATTAAAAGGACATCACCATAACGTAAAATAGGATAGTTTTCCGGAGTATAGCTCTTGTCCTTCATAGAAGAGCTTTCCCATTCTCGACGGAACTTTCCACATGAACGTTGGACAATTTGTTTGTTTGTCCATGTTTTCTTGTTGTCGTTTACATCATACCAATAAGGAGCGATGGAAAGGTCTCGGCGTTTATCGTTTTTGTCAAACAAATCCCACAGTATCAAAGTGGCTGCATAGAAGCCGTAACCATATCCGTGACCGGTAGATTTGGTGCACTTTTGAAGATTACCTATAACATTTCCTATACGTCCGTCTGTATAGTTTCCTATGCCGTCGGCAGTACGGTTACCGATAAATTCGGCTTCCCAGATACTTTCATTGTATTCGGTATCATATTTGTCGGAAGCCATGTTCCTCCAGATAGCCTCGACATCCGGATTCATTTTATGCTTGTTCGACTTTTTCACTTCATTGGCCCAGTATGCAGCTTTGGCATAGTAAGGCTGTCCGCCGTTGGCGGGATATCCGGCACGCCACAAGTATACGCGGGCAAGGATACCCATTACTGTATTCTTTTTGATATAAGAGGGAAACTTATCGTAGGTCTGGTCATCAACCAAGTTTACGCATTCTTCCATTTCTTCGATAATCCAATCCAACGCATCGGTATGAGGAGTTGCTTCTATGGATGAATTATTCACGTCTTTGAATGAGGTCTTGCGGATGGGGACTTCGTACCAGCCTTGTACTAACAAGAAGTGAAAATATGCACGGAGAAATTTAGCTTCACCTTTCATTCGTGTTTTCACACTTTCATCCATGTCGGCTTTGTCAACATTCTCAAGAAAAACGTTGGCATTGTTGATTCCTTTGTAAAGAGTCTCCCATGTACCCCATACATGTTGGTTTCCCGGATTATGGTCGTTGCCATAGACTTGACTCGCCAATTGTCCGCTTTGGCGCTGGTAGTAACTCAGGTCGTCTACGTTGGATATCATGCATGAGTAATTGTTTCCGTATACTTTCTCGTAGGCCAAAGTATAATAGACTCCGGCCAAAGCAGCCGTGCATTCACTTTCATTGGAATAAAAAGTTTCCGGAGCGGTGAAATCATAAGGCTTTGTATCCAAAAAACTGTCGCAGGAGCTCAGCATTATGGCAGAGCATAATGTTAAAACTGTTGCATGGAATAATTTATATACTGTTTTCATATCAGTCTCATTTTTAATATTTGGTTAGAATGTTACATTTAATCCCAATGACATACTGAAGGCGCGAGGGTATGGAGACCAGTCAAAGCCCTGTCTCTTATACACATCTCCGAGCCCACGAGACTACGCTGCATCTC
>ENA-UAPA01001229-UAPA01001229.1-human-gut-metagenome-genome-assembly--contig:-NODE-1229-length-11586-cov-4.320961_pt1 | contig 11586 bp, 9 predicted proteins | sample MGYA00243476_ERZ654569 | MGnify/ENA primary metagenome ERZ654569 (study PRJEB26926, sample SAMN06164726) | human gut metagenome | biome: ENVO:00009003; feature: ENVO:2100002; material: ENVO:00002003... | reverse complement strand
CGGCATGCCGTCCGAGACCGTGACCGCCCAGCATCAGGATAACGGCACATTCCGCGCAGAACTGCCGCAAAGCGACGGCATTTTCGCCGTCGACGCGCTCTGGGACGGCAGCAGCGCGACCTACACCTTCTGCACGCAGGCGGAGGGGAGCGAAGAGCTCCACCCGGGCGCGGTGCTCAGCATCGGCGAGAGCGAAGACATCCGCAAGATCGACATCTCGTGGCGCAGCGGCGGCGTGAACATCTATACCGCCGAGCAGAGCGCGCAGATCAGCGTGAAGGAGGAATCCACCGCGCCGCTCGCCGAGAGCGAGAAGATGGTCTGCGCGATCGACGGCGACACGCTGCGCATCCACTTCCTCGGCGACGCTTACCGCGGCAGCTACGACGGGGAAAAGCACCTCGACGTGGGACTTCCGAGGGAACTGGTCAGCGCCGGTCACTTTGAGGAGATCAAAGTCGAAACAACGGACGCCTACGCCTACGTGAGCGCCGATGCGCAGAAGATCGAGCTTTCGACGCTCAGCGGCGATGCGCGCGTGATGTGCGCGAACTGCCCGGAGGTGGAGATCGAGACCACGAGCGGCAATGCCGGTGTGGTGGACGGCACGTGGGCAAGGGTCGATATTTCGACGCTCTCCGGCGCGATCGAGCTGGCGGGCGATGCGGAGAGCGCCGAGATCGAAACCGCGAGCGGCAAGGTGGATATCGCCGGCGCGCTCGGCGCGCTGGACTTCGAAAGCGTCAGCGGCAACCTGATTTTGGCTACCGAGCGTGCGCTGCGCCTTGATGCCGAAACGGAGAGCGGCAGCATCTATCTGACCCTTCCCGCGCAGGACGGCTTTACTCTCGACTATGAAACGAAAAGCGGCGCGTTCCGCTCCGCGCTCACCGAGCGCGAAGGAGCGCTCGTCACCTGTCTCGACGACCACGCGACGCACTACTCTGTGCCCGCGCTCGACGGCGGTGAGATGAGCGAGCTTACGATCGAAACGATGAGCGGCGAGGTGACGATTGGAGCCTCTTCCTCTGGAAGCAACTGAAGCGAACGAAAAAAGAGAGCGGCAGCGCCGCTCTCTTTTTTCGTTATTTCTCGTCGATTGCAAGCCACGTCTGGTCGAAGCCGTAGGGGAGCAGCTCTTTGATGTGCAGGTGCTTCTCCTCGCCGTTCTTGTTCAGGCAAACGACCTCCATGTCGGGGCCGAACTCGTAGAGCACCTGACGGCACGCACCGCAGGGGTAGCAGTAGTCGTCGCTGCGCCCAGCGATGACGATGCGCTTGAAGCGCCGGTGCCCCTCGCTCACGGCCTTGAACGCCGCGGTGCGCTCGGCACAGTTCGTCAGGCCGTAGCTCGAATTTTCGATGTTGCAGCCGGTGAAGACCGCGCCGTCCTCACATTCGAGCGCCGCGCCCACGGGGAAGTGGGAATACGGCACATACGCCATGTCCAGCATGGCGACGGCCTTCGCCTTGAGTTCTTCTAACGTTGCCATAATAACGCCTCCTCACCAGTCTACGCCAAGATCGGGACGCACTTGCGTATCCATGATGTCCTCGGCGTTATAGAATTGCAGATAGCGGCTGCGCGAGTGGCGCAGCGTGGTGCCGTCCGGATGCAGACGGTCGCAGATGACGGCGGAAATGTCGGGCTTCACATAGCTGAACGAACTCGTGCCGACGCTCGCGAAGATGCGGAAGCCCTGGCTTTGCAGGTACTGGAAGCGCTCGCCGGTCTGGTGCCAGTCGTCACCGTCGGGACGGCCGCCGTGCGGATAGAACAAAATCTGCGTGGGGCCGACGAGCGAGCCGACCTCGTCCGCCCAGCGCTCGGTGTCGTTGATGACGGTTTGGAGCGGCTTGGTGTCGAGGCGGATGTGGCCCCAGGTGTGGCTGCCGAACGTCCAACCGGTCTCCTTCAAACGCGCTATGACGGGCTTGACGGCCTCGATCTCGCTCGCGCGGTAGGCATCGAACGCGGGGCGGTCGGGCGAATCTGCCGCGATGTCGCGGTCATCCTGCGTGCGATAGCCTAAAATACCCTGATAGCCCGTCAGCGAGAAGATGGCCTTCGCGCCGTTCAGCGAAAAGTCGGGGTGCTCGTAGACAAACTGGTCGAGAATGGGCGTCGCGTCGAGTTCCTTGGTCAAAAAGGTCTCATTTGTGTACGGATCGGTGCACTGCGCCCAGATCTCGCCGTCCTCGCCGACGACGAGCTTGCTCGTGAAGCCCTCGTCGAGCATATAGGGGTAGTAGTTCACGTCGTCAAAGCTGATGACGAGCGGCTTTTTGCCCTCTGGCAGCATCAGGGTGTTTCGCACCATATGCGTGCCGGACTCGTCCGTCACCTCGCTCCAGACGTCTTCCATCGCGACTAAGATGTAGCCCTTGTCGTACACGGACTGCAAAATTTTGTTGTATTCGTCGACCGTCACCATCCAGTCGTCGAGGCCGTAGCGCTGGTCCTGCGAGGCATTGCAGTCGTGAAACGCCCACTGCGGATAGGCGATGATCGGGTGGAAAAAGAGGTGCTCCACCACCTGATCCGGCCCCCAGGCCTGCGTGAGCTGGTCCTCGGACCAGTAGTTGCGCACGGCGTCGTAGGGGTCAGTTGTATCGTCAGTATTGTTGTCGGTGTCGCTGCCATTCTCGTCCGTGACGGTCTGATCGTCGCCGTCGGACGGCGTCGTCTTATCGCCGCAGGCGGTCAGCAGCGACAGTACCATCAGCGCGCTGAGCAGCAGCGCAAAAAAGTGTTTCATGTCAAAATCTCCTCTCTCAAAACTGCGCGGTCATTATAGCAGACTTCACTTCTTTTGACTACGCTTTTCGAGCTTTTGTTCCCATTTGTAACTATTTACCACAAATAATTAAAGCGTCACAGCTTTTCGCATCCGCAGACGCGAAATGATTTCGAATCGTTTTTTGGCGCGACATGCGCGTGCCAAAAAACTCTTCTCGCTCCGCGCGTGTCGAAGCCGCCCTTTGGGCGGCAAGGCACGAAGCGGAGTGTAATTCTCAAAAAACAAGGGACACGGTTTCCGTGTCCCTTGTTTTTTGAAGAATTAGAAGTCTGCGTTGCCCACGGTGCGGGGATGCAGCTCCACGTCGCGGATGTTGCCGATGCCCGTTAAATACATCACCATGCGCTCGAAGCCGAGGCCGAAGCCCGCGTGACGGCAGGAGCCATAGCGGCGCAGGTCGCAGTACCACCAGTAGTCCTCGGGATTCATGCCGAGCTCACGGATGCGCTTTTCGAGCAGCTCGATGCGCTCCTCGCGCTGGCTGCCGCCGATGATCTCGCCGATGCCCGGAACGAGGCAGTCCGCCGCGGCGACGGTCTTTCCGTCGTCGTTGAGGCGCATATAGAACGCCTTGATCTCCTGCGGATAGTCCGTGACGAACACGGGGCGCTTGAAGATCTGCTCGGTGAGGTAACGCTCATGCTCAGTCTGCAGGTCGATGCCCCACTCGACGGGGTAGTCGAACTTCTGGCCGCTCTCCTTTAAGAGCTTGACGGCCTCGGTATACGTCACGCGGCCAAAGTCGGAACTCTCGACGTGCTGGAGACGCTCCAGCAAACCCTTGTCGACAAAGCTGTTGAAAAACGCGAGATCATCCGGGCAGCGCTCCATCACGCGGCGGATGATGTGCTTGACCATTGCCTCCATGACCTCAAGGTCGCCGTCGAGGTCGCAGAACGCCATCTCCGGCTCGATCATCCAGAACTCGGCGGCGTGGCGCGCGGTGTTGGAATTCTCGGCGCGGAACGTGGGGCCGAAGGTGTAAACGTCGCCGAACGCCATAGCGAAGTTCTCGGCGTTGAGCTGGCCGGAGACGGTCAGGCTCGTCTTCTTGCCGAAGAAATCCTTGCTGTAATCGACCTTGCCGTCGGGCGTTCTCGGCGGGTTCTCAAGGTCGAGCGTCGTGACCTGGAACATCTCGCCCGCGCCCTCGCAGTCAGAGCCGGTGATGATGGGGGTGTTGACATAGACAAATCCGCGGCTCTGGAAGAACTCGTGCACGGCGTAGGCCGCCGCGCTTCTCACGCGGAACGCCGCGGAGAAGAGGTTCGTGCGCGGGCGCAGATGCTGAATGGTGCGCAGATATTCGACGCTGTGGCGCTTTTTCTGCAGGGGATAGTCGGGGGAGGACACGCCCTCGACCTCGATCTCTGTTGCCTTGACTTCGAGCGGCTGCTTGGCCTCGGGCGTCAGCACGACGGTGCCGCGCACGATGAGCGCGGCGCCCACGTTCTGTGCGGCGATCTCCTTATAATTAGAAAGAGAATTCGCATCCATCACGACCTGCAAATTGCGGAAGCACGAGCCGTCGTTCAGCTCGATGAATCCGAAGGTCTTCATATCGCGGATGGTCTTCGCCCAGCCGCATACGGTGACGCTTGCGCCGCCGTACTGCTCTTTGTCGGCGAAGAGCGCGGCAATTCTCACTCGTTCCATAATAATTTTCCTTCCTTTTGTGGGTTTTCACGGGATAATAGAGGTATTATATGCCACTTCCCGTGCAAATTCAAGCCCCGCTTTGTATTGACTTTTGACAAGTTGTATGTTATGATGCAATCTTACCTCAAAAGGTAAACGTGAAACTTTCACCTATTACTTTACAGGAGGATTTTAACTATGAACAAGTATCTGGATATCGCCCCCGAGGTTGCCGAGGCCCTTGCCGCCGGTAAGCCCGTCGTGGCGCTCGAATCCACCATCATTTCCCACGGCATGCCCTATCCCCAGAACGTGGAGACCGCGCTCAAGGTCGAGAGCATCATCCGCGAATGCGGCGCGGTCCCCGCGACCATCGCCATCATCGGCGGCCGCTTGAAGGCGGGCCTTTCCAAGGAAGAGATCGACTACCTCGGCCGCACCGGCGCGGGCATCCCGAAGGCTTCCCGCCGCGACCTGCCCGTGCTCGTCGCGCAGGGCAAGGACGGCGCTTGCACCGTCACCACCACGATGATGATCGCCGACATGGCGGGCATCCGCGTGTTCGCCACCGGCGGCATCGGCGGCGTGCACCGCGGCGCGCAGGAGACGTTCGACATCTCCGCTGACCTTGAAGAGCTGGCCAACACCTCCGTCATGGTCGTGTGCGCGGGCGCGAAGTCCATCCTCGACCTCGGTCTGACGCTCGAATATCTCGAGACCCACGGCGTGACCGTCATCGGCTACGGCACGAGCGAGCTGCCTGCGTTCTACACGCGCAAGTCCGGCTTTGGCGTCGACTACGAGCTCGACACGCCCGAGCAGCTGGCGAAGGCGTTCCACGTCAAGCGCGAGCTGGGTCTGCGCGGCGGTCTTCTCGTCACGAACCCGATTCCCGAAGAGTACTCCATGGACAAGGAAGTCATCGACAAGGCCATTGCCGAGGCCGTCGAGGACGCGAAGAAGGACGGCATCCACGGCAAGGCCACGACGCCTTATCTGCTCGCCAAGATCAAGGACCTGACCGGCGGCGACAGCCTGGATTCCAACATCCAGCTCGTGTTCAACAACGCGCGCCTCGGCGCGGCGGCGGCCGTGGAGCTCAGCAAGTTCGAAAAGTGAGATACTTTGTCATCTATCTCGCCGCGATCAATATTCTGACGTTCTGCGTCTACGGCGCAGACAAGCGCCGCGCCAAAATTCAGGGCGCGCGGCGCGTGCCAGAAAAGACTCTATTTGCACTCGCGCTGCTGCTCGGCAGCGCGGGTGCTCTTTTCGCAATGAGGGTCTTTCACCACAAGACGCGGCACTGGTACTTCAAGTTCGGCATCCCCGCGATCTTACTCGCGCAGATCGCGGCGGGGGTGTTCGTGTATGTGCGGTTTTTCGCGGCGTAAAAAATTTTTGGGAAATTTTCGGGTTTTGTGAAACAAAACAGACGTTTCTTGCGTCTAATTAAGGAAGCAAAGGGAAACTGGGCGAAGAGGGAAGATAAAGAATTTATGAATTTTCCATTTTCCTGTTCCCTTATTTCCCGCGGCATGGTAAAATGTATGTGTATGAGAAAGGCTCTGTGCGCGCGGAGCCGACAACAACAAACACGAAAGGATGAAGATCACATGAAAAAATTTCTCTCCTTGCTATTGGCTCTGACCATGGTCATGAGTCTGGTCATCGTACCCGCAAGGGCGGAAGGTGTCGAGGTTGGCGGCACATACGCCATCACCACGTCGGCGTCCTCCCTTGCAAGAGGCGACTCGACCACATTCACCGTTACCGCAACCGCCCCCACCGTCACGGATAATGGCGTAACTGCCACCGATGTAAACGTGATCGGTTATAGTTGGAGCACTCCCGGTTTTTCCGGCGCTGCCGGCACGGGTGCCACGACAGGAACGCTGACCGCCTCCAACAAGGCGGAAAATGTAGAAGTCTCCTGCACCTTAACGATCGAGTACAAGGTGACGATCGAAGGGCAGGAAATCACCAGATCTACGACTAAGGTCGTTAAAAGCAATGTCTCTATCGCTGACAAGCTTCTCCCGGGCGACATCACCACCGTCACCTTCAACGGCAGAACCTATTCTGTGACGAACGGCGCGGTCAACATCTCCCTTCTTGAGGGCGAGGACCTCAAAGGCGACAACAAGTGGTCTGCCGCCGCAACCGGCTATGTGATCGATAATGAGACGAACAAGCCCACTTACGCGGGCGGAAAGCTGACCGTGCGCGTCAAGGATTCCAATCTTTGGACTAATGTGAGTGTCAACGCCACCACCCCCACCGTGACCGCAGCGGCAAGCCTTACCGAGGTCATCTCCGGCGGCAAGACCACGCTCACCGCCACCTCCACCGGTCTCAGCAACGCCGCCACCTATGCGTGGTTCTACAAGATCGGTGACAGTAAAGAGTTTTCAATCGGCACGGGCAAGTCCCTCGTCTGGACGGTCCCCGCTGCAAACGACTACTCTGTTTACTGCAAGGCAAGCGAGGGCGATAAGCTCGCTAAGACGAGTGACCCCATCACGGTCAAGAGCCTTCCCGACACCTATACCTTCACTGTCGTCCCCGCAAGCGTTACGCTGACGCAGATCGGTCAGACCGCGACTTTGGCGGCGAACTTTGTGAATACCTCCGCTTCTCCCGCTGCCCCGGTCACTCCGACCTACTCCTTTGTTTCCGCCAACCTTAACATCGCAACTGTGACGAACCAGACGACCGCCGCGCCGACGGTAACGCTCAGAGCAAGCGGCTCTACCACTGTCACCGCAAAGGCGACCTATAAGGGCAAGGACTATGTGCAGAACATCCCCGTTACCGGCGCCCTGATCGAGGCGACCCTCAGTGCTGTTCAGAACGGCACTTCTGTGAACTACAGCTACAGTGATCTTGTCAACGCCGCGCAGGCCGCCATCAACAAGACCTACAGCACCGCCTACACCTACGAGACCGTCTATTCCCTCAGCGGCGTCACTCAGGTCGCCTCTACCGCTGCCTACGGTGTCGGCACGAGCAATGCTTCGTACAACTATCCCGCCGGCGGCTCCGGCTATCTTTACTTCAAGGCAAACCTCAGCGGCATCGGCACTGCAAAGTTCACCGCTACTGTGACCACCCGCATTGCCAATACCGCCGTTCCCAAGACCTACAGCGTTACGTTTAACGTTCCCGTAACGCCCAGCACGACCACCTATGCCGACCAGTATCCCGAGCCGGTCGCGGCTTACGGCAACACCTATCGCTATTACGTTCAGGTCCCCTCCGGCGCAAGGTATTACTATGTTGCCGGTGTGAACACCGAGCCGAGCGATTGGAACAATGGCAGCGGCAATAAGTATTACACTACCACTTCCAGCACCAGCCTGTACTCCCTGACCGACAGCAACTTTGTCGGCGGCAAGTGCACGCTGTATGTCGTGACGCAGGGCACCGACAATAAGCTCTACTGCGGCACCATCAGCGTCTACCAGAAGAACTACAACATCAACTACAACGGTGTGGTCGGTGAGAATGTCCAGTTCGCGCAGAGCGACTTCAACGACTTCATGAACAAGGTCGCTGAGGCCCGCGGCGACGCCAGCAAGACCAAGTCCTATCCCTATGTCACCTTCGATTATGTGACCTTCTCCCTGCCCACCACCGCGCAGGGCACGCTGTACTATGGCGGCACCGCCATGTCCACCAGCAATTCCTCCGGCGCGTTCAACACCCGCACCAAGGTCACCAACCTCGATAGCGTGACGTTCGTCCCCAACGCCAAGTCCACCGCGAAGACCATCACGCTGAACTTCACCCTGTACGCGACCCGCTATTCCAGCTCCTCCACGAGCCGCGGCACGACCGTGTCGTACTCCGGCAGCGTCGTCGTCAACCTCGTGCGCGAGGATATCAAGTACACCGTCTCTCAGGGCGACAGCGTCCGCTTCGACGAGAGCGACTTCCTCAGCTACCTGCGCTCCACCAAGGGCTACAGCAGCAACTACACCATCGACTACGTGACCTTTGACCAGAGCGCCGTCTCCGCCGTCAACGAGGGCTCGCTCTACACCTACTACAACGGCTACAACTACGGCGGCTCCATCAAGACGACTGACAAGTTCTACTACAGCGCCACCGCCAGCCAGAACGCGCTCAGCGACGTCGCGTTCCTTGCCAGCCGCTACGCCAAGACCGGCGAGACCGTCTACATCCCGTTCACCATCTACGCCCGCTACGGCACGACCGGCACCGGCACCCGCCAGCTCACCGGCACCGTGGCCATCAAGATCGGCCAGACGATGAACTTCATCGACGTCAAGACCACCGACTACTTCTATGATTCCGTCAAGTGGGCCGTGAACAAGGGTGTGACCACCGGTACGTCCAGCACGACCTTCTCCCCGTACAACCCCTGCAAGCGTGCCGAGATCGTGACGTTCCTGTGGCGTGCCGCCGGCAGCCCGGAGCCGACCACCACCCGCAACCCGTTCCGTGATGTCAACGCCGTCACGCACTCGAGCTACTACAAGGCCATCCTGTGGGCCAGCCAGAAGGGTATCGCAGCCGGCACCAGCACCACGACCTTCTCCCCCGATCAGGTCTGCACCCGTGCCCAGATCGTGACCTTCCTGTACCGCTACGCGGGCAAGCCCAGCGGCTATTACTCCAACCCGTTCAAGGATGTCAGCGCCACGAACGAGGCGAGCTACTACAACGCCATCCTGTGGGCCTCCGGTAAGGGCATCACCACCGGCAGCAGCCCCACGACGTTCTCCCCCTACGCCTCCTGCAACCGCGCCGAGGCCGTGACGTTCCTGTATCGTTACACCAACGGACTTTAATGCTTAAAACGAAAGCCCCGCTCAGCGGGGCTTTCGTTTTAGCTTTTTGCGCTCCGCGGCAGCGCACGCGCCGTAGGCGCGCACGTTTGCGGAGCGAGAAGTGTAAATCCTGACGCACACGCCCCAGGGCGGCTTCTCTTGCCGCTTTGCGGCAATTCACCTTCGGTCGCGGCGGAAAATGATTTGAATTTATTTCGCCGCGGAGCGGCGAAACTCTGCGAGGCGTTGTTGGGGGCGCGGCCCCCCCTTGCCCCCCCTGTAAGGCGACTGACGGGGGCGGGCGGTTTGCGTTTACTCTTTTCCATTCTGTAAACTTTTGTTCAAACGCCTTTACGGGGGTCAAAAAAGCGTGTAGAATGGCAGCATCAAGATTTTAGGAGTGTTTTTTGTGAACAAATTCCGCGATGCCCTTTACCGCTTTATGTATGGCCGCAACGGCGTAGATGCGCTGAACTGGGCGCTCGTGATCCTTGAGCTGGTCGTGAGCATTCTGAGCTCAATCATCCGCGTGCAGGGCGTGTCGCAGGCGCTGTACTTTGTGTCGATGGTGCTGATGTTCATCGTGCTCATCCGCATTTTTTCGCGCAATCTCGCGCGCCGTCAGGCCGAAAACGCGAAGTTTCTGACCTGGTGGACGCCGAAGGCGAACGCCATCCGCGGCGCGAAGGCACGCCGCGCCGACAAGGCGCACAAATACGTCCGCTGCTCCTGCGGCGCGTACTGCCGCGTGCCGAAAAACATCGGCAAGGTCGAGCTCACGTGCCCGAAGTGCGGCAAGAAAAGAGTCGTGAAAACGTGAAAGAAAAAATCCGTCCCGCGGGACGGATTTTTTTGTAAGAAAACCGGTTTTTCGCCGTCCTATAGACAGAAAGGGGGGGAGGGCGCTGACGAATTTTGAAGAGGTGTACGCCGTGTACTTCGACGATGTGTACCGGTATCTGCTTTCGCTGTCCGGGAGCGAGAGTACCGCCGAGGAGCTGACGAGCGAGACGTTTTTCCGTGCGATGGACGCCCTCGACCACTTTCGCGGCGAGTGCAGCGTGCGCGTGTGGCTCTGCCAGATCGCGAAGAATCTGTATTATTCGCAGCTGCGGCGCGAGAAGTGCCTCGCCCCGCTCGAAGACTGCCGGATCGCCGAGGAGAGCCACGAGGAGGAGTTAGAAGATCACAGCGAGGCCGCGCGCATCCAGGAATTGCTGCACGCGCTCAGAGAGCCGTACAAGGAGGTCTTCATGTGGCGCGTGTACGGTGAGAAGAGCTTCCGCGACATCGGCGCGCTCTTCGGCAAGACGGAAAACTGGGCATGCGTGACGTATCATCGGGCCAAGCGCATGATCCGCGAGGGATTGGAGGACGACTGAAATGGACAAAATTTGCAGCATCGTGCAGGATCTTCTGCCGCTCTATGAGGAAGACATGCTGCGCGAGGAGACGAAGAAATTTGTGGACGGGCATTTAGCGCAGTGCGCGGCCTGCCGCGCCGAGCTCGACGCGCTGAAGACGGACGTGAAGCCCGCGCCCGTCAGCGCGCAGCCGCTGCGCGACTTGAAGCGGCAGCTTCGGCGCAAGAAGCTGACCGCCGTGCTGCTGGCCGTCACGCTCGCGCTGACGCTGGCGACGGCGGGATTCGCGTACCTCACCGCGCCGCAGTATTTGCCGTACAGCGAGACAGAGTGGTCGATCTCGCGCTCGCCCAGCGCGCTCGCGGACGACGGCTCGGCAGCGGATGGGCTTTCTGATCTCAGCGGCGCGGAGAGCATCTCCGTCAGCCTGCTTGTGCCGGTCTCCGGCGCAGAGGTCACGAACACGCAGGACCCCAACAGCGGCAAAACCATCTACTTCATCACCGCATGGCGCACGCCGCTCGACACATGGCGCGGCGCATTCGACAAAACCGGGGGCGCCCCGAACACACACAGCGCAAATGATCGCACACAGCGCGAGGCGGACGCACTGCAAGGCGTGCTCGCCAAGGCGGAGTCCGCGCGCACGCTCTTCACGCTCGACGCCGCGAATTGCACGGCAGTCTGCTATTCTCAGAACAACGGGCAGGACGATGTACTGCTCTGCGGCAGCATGAACGGCGGCATCATTTCGCTGCCGCGGCTGGCGCTCGGCTATTACGTTTTGCTATCGTTAGCACTCCTTATTACGCTGGGTATTGTATTTTTCGTCTGCCGCAGGAAGAAAACGGGCAAAGCGCTCGGCTATCTGACGCTGATTCCCGCGAGCTATCTTGCAGGTCATCTACTCGTCAAGGGTTTCACGACGACGAGCTACCACTGTCTCTTATACACATCTCCGAGCCCACGAGACTACGCTGCATCTCG
>ENA-UAPA01001207-UAPA01001207.1-human-gut-metagenome-genome-assembly--contig:-NODE-1207-length-11707-cov-15.569602_pt1 | contig 11707 bp, 10 predicted proteins | sample MGYA00243476_ERZ654569 | MGnify/ENA primary metagenome ERZ654569 (study PRJEB26926, sample SAMN06164726) | human gut metagenome | biome: ENVO:00009003; feature: ENVO:2100002; material: ENVO:00002003... | reverse complement strand
GAGATGCAGCGTAGTCTCGTGGGCTCGGAGATGTGTATAAGAGACAGTTTATAAACCAAGGAGGACTTGAAAATGGGCGTTGCATCATTAGTATTAGGAATTATTGCAATCGTTGTTGATGTATTCACTATTGGTGTTTACGGATGGATTGGAGCAATCTTAGGTCTTATAGGAACTATCTTAGGTGCTATCGGACATAAGAATCAGGCTAAATGTGCTACTGGCGGACTTGTATGTTCTATCATCGGATTAGTATTAGGCTTACTGCTTTACATCGCATGTGTTGCATGCGTTGCATCTGCAGGTTTGTTATAATAGAACCGACTTTTTAAAAGGGTGATACTATGTCGATTTATCTTAACATTCTGGGATTTCATATCCCATCATACGGACTTATGATTACCCTTGGGGTAATCCTTGCAAATGTATTTGCACTTTACCCCCTTAAGAAATATAAGTTGATTTTTGATGATTTTCTTATATTAGAAGCATACACATTACTTGGCGCCTTTATAGGCGCCAAGCTTTTGTATCTTATCATTTCTTATCGGGAAATTGACTGGTCCCGTTTTTTAGAACCCAAGTATTTTAATTATATCATGTCAAGTGGATTTGTATTCTATGGTGGACTCATTGGCGGACTTCTCTGCTTTCTTTTTGCAGGAAAATTCCATCATATCAACAGCAAGCCTTATATTACACACCTGATTTATCTGATTCCATGGATTCACGGTTTCGGACGCATCGGCTGTTTTCTTGCCGGCTGCTGTTATGGTACTCCATATGACGGTCCTTTTGCTGTACAGTTTCCGGAAGGCTCTCTGGCACCATCGGATACAACACTGTTTCCGGTTCAGTTAGTAGAAGCAATCTGTCTTCTGATTCTTGCGATTGTACTTGCTGTGCTGGATTTAAAGAAATCTTATCCCCATACCATTGCCATTTATTTCATCGTCTATGGTATTCTCCGGTTCCTGTTAGAATATGTGCGTTACGATGCCGTCCGCGGCCATCTTTTAGCACTCTCCACTTCCCAGTGGATTAGTCTTGGATTCGTAGCGGGAACCATATGCTATCTTATCCGGGCGGCACATAAGCAAAAGAAAGATATGGTTCCATAACGGGAAACAAAAAATCCTGCAATATGGAAGTTTGTTCTTACATGCTTTCCATACTGCAGGATTTTTTATTCTAATGTGCTTTCGAAACACATTCTGTCATGCTCTTTTCAAAGCTTTATCACAACTCTTATAACAGTTCTTTTAAGATTTTATTTACCATTCCTGGATTTGCTTTGCCCTTCATAGCTTTCATGGTCTGACCTACTAAGAAGCCAATTGCCTTTTCTTTCCCATTGCGGTAATCTTCTACCGACTGTGGATTCTCTTCGATGACTTTGGCAATGGTATCACGCAATGCACCTTCGTCATTTACAGTCTTTAATCCATGCTCTTCTACATATTTATCCGGGTCGATATCCTCTGCAAAAATCTGCTCAAATACTTCTTTTGCCACATTGCCATTGATGGTTCCGGCATCAGTAAGCTCGATTAATTTTGCCAGATTCTCCGGTGAAAATGCGATATCCTCCGGGTCTTTATTCTGCTCCTTTAAGATTCGCATGGTCTCACCCATCAGCCAGTTGGATACTTTCTTTGGCTTATTGCAGATTGCAGTTGTTGCCTCAAAAACAGCTGCCATTTTCTTTGCAGATGTTAAAATGTTGGCATCATATTCCGGCAGGCCAAATTCATCCTGATAACGCTGACGTTTTGCTTCCCGAAGCTCCGGCTGACTGTCTTTTATGCGCTGTAACCATTCATCACTGATAACGATTGGAACCAAATCCGGTTCCGGGAAATAACGGTAATCCTGTGCATCCTCTTTGGAACGCATGGCATAGGAATATCCCTGGTCATCATTCCAGCGTCTGGTCTCCTGAACCACCTTTTCGCCAGACTCAATCAAATCAATCTGTCTTGCTGTCTCTGCTTCAATGGCTCTTGCAATTGCTTTAAAGGAACCGATATTTTTCATCTCGGTACGGGTACCAAATTCTTTTGCTCCTACTTCACGGACAGATAAGTTGACATCTGCACGCATGGAGCCTTCCTGCATCTTACAGTCGGATGCACCAAGATACTGCACAATCATTCTCAATTTATCAAGATAAGCAATGACTTCCTCTGCAGAACGCATATCCGGCTCAGATACAATCTCAATCAGTGGCACACCGGAACGGTTATAGTCCACCAGGGAAACATCTTCCCAGTCATCATGGACTAATTTTCCCGCATCCTCTTCCATATGAATCTCATGGATTCCAATGGTTTTCTTTCCTTCGGAAGTCTCAATCTCAATGCCGCCATCGTGGCAGATTGGAAGATAAAGCTGGGAAATCTGATAGTTCTGAGGATTGTCCGGGTAGAAATAGTTCTTCCGGTCAAATTTACAATACTGGTTGATTTCACAATTCATGGCAACACCTACTGCCATGGCATATTCTACCACCTGTTTATTTAAAACCGGAAGAGAGCCCGGCATACCGGTACAGACCGGACAGGTGTGTGTATTTGGTTCACTTCCGAATGCAGTAGAACAGCCACAGAAGATTTTGGTCCTGGTTGCCAGTTCCACATGGACTTCCAGTCCGATGACGGTTTCATACTGTTTACTCATAATCTTCTTTCCTCCTATTCTGCTGCTAACGGGCTGTGCTGATATGGTCTTGTCTGTTCAAAGGCATATGCGGCACGGATGATATTCTTCTCCTTGAAGCAGTCTCCAATCAACTGCATGCCAATCGGAAGCCCCTTGCTGTCGATGCCGCATGGCAGGCTGATTCCCGGAAGTCCTGCCAAGTTCACCGATACGGTATAAATGTCGCCTAAATACATTTTTAACGGGTCGCTTAAGGACTCTCCCAACTTCGGAGCGGTGGTCGGTGCTGCCGGTCCTAAGATAACATCATATTTTGCAAATGCTTTATCAAATGCCTGCTTAATCAATGCTTTCGTACGCAGTGCTTTTAGATAATATGCATCATAATAACCGGAACTTAAAACAAAGGATCCTAACATGATACGACGTTTTACTTCTGCTCCGAAGCCTTCGGAACGGGATTTCTTATACATGTTGTGAAGTCCTTCGTAGTCTTTCGTACGATAGCCATATTTTACGCCATCAAAACGAGCAAGGTTGGAGCTTGCTTCTGCATCTGCAATTACATAGTAAGCAGGGATTGCATATTCTACCAGACTCAAATCGAATTCTTCTACGATAGCGCCTTTTTCTTCTAATTTCTTAGCGGCTGCCAAAATAGCATCCTTTACTTCTGCATCCAGTCCTTCTCCAAAATAATCTCTTGGAATACCGATTTTCATTCCTTTCACATCATCGACTAATGCACTGGTAAAATCGGTCTCTTCTCGCTGAATGGAAGTGGAATCCTTTTTATCATAGGAAGTAATTGCCTCTAAAATGGTTGCGCAGTCTGTGACATCTTTGGCAACCGGTCCAATCTGGTCTAAAGATGAACCATAGGCAATCAGTCCATATCGGGATACGGTTCCGTAGGTTGGCTTAATTCCTGTGACACCACAGAATGCACTCGGCTGACGGATGGAACCACCGGTATCAGAACCCAATGCATAAAAGCATTCTTCTGCTGCTACTGCAGCACAGCTTCCGCCGGATGAACCGCCCGGTACATGTTCGGTATTCCACGGATTTTTGGTCTCTCCAAAAGCAGAGGTCTCTGTGGTACTTCCCATGGCAAACTCATCCATGTTGGTTTTTCCAAGAATTACTGCTCCGGCTTTTTCCAGATTTAATACTGCTTCTGCGGTATAAGTCGGAATAAAGTTATATAAAATTTTAGAACTGCAGGTGGTCAGCATTCCTTTCGTGCACATATTGTCTTTGATTGCTACCGGAACTCCTGCCAGCGGTCCTGTCAATGTGCCGTCATCAATGAGCTTCTGCACTTCTGCCGCACGCTTCATTGCACCTTCTTCATCTACGGTAACAAAACTGTGTACCGCATCCTCTTTTGCTGCAATGGCATCTAAGGCGGCTCTTGTAGCTTCTTCTACTGATACCTCATGGGCTTTGATTTTCTTTCCAAGCTCTACTGCTGTCAGTGATAATAAATTCATCTTCTGCCGCCTCCTTTACTGATCTACGGTCTTTGGTACAACAAACGCCCGGTCTCTGCGCTCCGGTGCATTGGCAAGGGTATCCTCGCCGCCGTCACCATTGGTTACTACATCTTCGCGGAATACATTATGCACCGGAAATACATGGGACATCGGTTCTACACCGGATGTATCCAGTTCGTTTAATTTATCAATATAATCTAACATGCTTTCCATGTCTTTTTTTGCTGCTGCTTTTTCCTCTTCGGAAAGCTCAAGCTTTGCAAGGATTCCAACGTATTCCATGGTTTCATCTGAAATCACATTTGCCATTGTTTTTCCTCCTTAATCACGTACTTTGATATGAACTTCTCTTAACTGCTGCTCGGTTACTTCGTTTGGTGCTCCGCACATCAAATCCTGTGCATTTCCGTTCATCGGATAAGCAATGACTTCACGGATATTATCCTCGTTACGCAGTAACATAATCATACGGTCAATGCCAGGAGCCATTCCTGCGTGTGGCGGTGCTCCAAACTGAAATGCATTGTATAATGCTCCGAATTTATTTTTCAGCACTTCTTTATCATAACCTGCGATTTCAAAAGCTTTCTCCATAATCTGCATATCATGGTTACGGACTGCACCGGAGGAAAGTTCCACGCCGTTGCAGACGATATCGTACTGGTATGCTAAGATGTCCAGCGGATTCATGGTATTGAGTGCCTCTAAGCCGCCCTGTGGCATGGAGAATGGGTTATGGGTAAATCCGATTTTCTTGGTCTCCGGGTCACGCTCGAACATTGGGAAATCATTGACATAACAGAAACGGTATGCATCTTTCTCAATTAAATCCAGCTTCTCGCCTAATTCATTTCGAATCATGCCTGCATAATATGCGGCACGCTCTTCTTTATCTGCCATGAAGAAAATGGTATCTCCTACTTCAAGACCTGCCAGATTTCTGAATTCTTCTTTCATGTCATCCGGGATAAATTTGTCAATCGGTCCCTTGTAGCTTCCATCTTCTAATACTTCCAGATATCCTAATCCACCCATTCCGATTCCGGTTGCAAATTTCAAAAGTTTCTCATGGAAACCTTTGGACATCTCTGCATGTACGCGGATGGCTCTTACGGTCTTTCCGATAAATGGCTTAAAGGTACATCTCTGGAAGAACTCTGTCACATCGATGATACGAAGTGGGTTCCGAAGGTCCGGTTTGTCACTTCCGAACTCCAACATTGCCTGTTTATAGCTGATGATTGGATATGGTGCTTTCGTTACTTTGCTGCCTTCTGGTGCGAATTTCTCAAAGGTGGCAGAAAGTACTTCTTCACCAATCTTAAATACATCTTCCTGGGTTGCAAAACTCATCTCAAAGTCAAGCTGATAGAACTCTCCCGGTGAACGGTCTGCTCTTGCATCCTCATCACGGAAACATGGTGCAACCTGAAAATATTTATCAAATCCGGATACCATCAGAAGCTGTTTGTACTGCTGTGGTGCCTGTGGCAATGCATAAAATTTTCCTTTGTATTTTCTGGATGGCACGATGTAATCTCTTGCGCCCTCCGGAGAAGATGCACAAAGAATCGGAGTCTGAATCTCTAAGAATCCCATCTCTGTCATTTTCTCTCTTAAGAAAGAAATTACCTTGGAACGGAAAATAATATTGTCTTTTACTTTCTGGTTTCTCAAATCCAGATAACGGTATTTCAAACGGACATCCTCGCGGACTTCCTTACTGGTCATTACTTCAAATGGAAGCTGTGTATAAACCTCTCCCAAAATATCTACGCTCTTTGCCTCTAATTCAATGGTTCCGGTCGGAATCTTTGGATTGTAGGTCTCTTCATCTCTTTTTTCAATCAGACCTTCTATGGAAACTGCCTGCTCCTTGCGGATTCCCTCTAACAGTTTTCCATCCCGGATTACAATCTGCATTACTGCATACATATCTCTTAAATCAATAAAGGATACGCCGCCATGGTCACGGATATTCTCTACCCAGCCTGCTACCCGAAGTGTCTTTCCAATGTCGTTTTCGCTTACCTGATTTAAGGTTACGTCTCTGTAAATGTTGCTCATCTTATCTACTCCTTTTCTGATATGATTGTCAGCCCGGAGTATAAAAATAACCCCGGAATACTGACTCGTATTCCGGGGCGAATAATCTTCTTATCCGCGGTACCACCCGCATTGGAAAATGAATGCTTCATCTTCCCTCTCTTCGTGCGTAACGTGCACTACGTACTGACCTACTGTAATTCAGCCAGTCGGCTCCAGAGTGTTCCCTTTGCTTTCTCTTCCAAACAGCGCTCTCAGTCGGTGACGCTGTATTCCTGTCGGTCTCTAAAAGTAAGAGTCTCTTTCCCAGCTTTTGCAACTATATCTCCTAGTTGTTGACTATGATAGCACTGCTTTTTTTGTTTTGCAAGTATTTTTTACAAATCTGATGCTATTTTTTCACTATGTCCTTTATATTATCCAATTTTATTTTATATAATGAACATAATCTGTTTTTCTCGGAGCGGCTTCTTTTGCCGGTTCTTTTGCATAGCCGATGACACAGTTTCCAATGCCTTCGTAATCTCCTTCAATGCCAAGTTCCTTTAAAATTGCTTTTCCCTCTTCCCGCTCAAAAGTTTCTTTTGCACGGTGAATCCAGCAGCTTCCAAGGCCTAAGGAATGTGCTGCCAGCATCAGATTTCCCATAACGAGGCTTCCATCATAAAGATAGGTGGGACGGCTCTTATCTGCTAACACCACCAGTACAACCGGTGCTCCATAAAACGGATCGCCGGTTGTTCCCATAATCTCGGCATTTACCTTGGAAAGTCTGTCTCTTACTTCTTTATTGGTAACTGCAAGTATAATCGGTGACTGCCTGCCCATTCCGGTAGCCGCATAAGTTCCGGCTTCCACTACTTCTGCAATCAGCTCTTCCGGCACCATATCTTCCTTATAACCTCTGATACTTCTTCTTGTCTCCATTGCTTTTATGATCTCGTTCATTCCTTACTGCTCCTTTCTGATGCTCCGGCGGAAAATTTCATCCGCCTCTTTTACTACTTCTATCTCTCCGGTCTCAATCATATGATTGATGCGGTTCATATACCAACTGTCACTGATTCCAAGGGGATATTTTAACAACAGATTTCCAATAAGTCTTGCCTGTATGATTTCGCCCTCCGGCAGTTCTCTTCGAATCAGGAAATCATAAAAATCCTCTTTTACGCCCACCAGACAGCCATTTATCAGAACCCGAAGAGGTGCATCCTCTTCTTTAAGTTCGTCCCATCTGGATGCAAATACTTTCTGCTCATGCTCTGAAAGTTCCTTTTCCAATGGGAGGAATCGATAAAACTGTCCGGCATCTACTTCTCCCCAGGAAGAATAACGTACCGTCGTATTTTCCTCTTCTCTTACATAATCCGGCAGACGTACCACGGATATCGCACATTCATATTTCCGCAGCACACTGACTGCATGGCAGAGTCCGCACAGGGAATAAGGCTTGTTGCTGTACCAGATACGGAAAGATTCTCCCTGCTTTGCAAACTGCTCCATCCGCTGCAGCTCTTTCCCATAGGTTTCCACTGCCTGCTCTAATTCTTCCCGCTCCTCTTTTTCATCCTCATTCCAATAGACACCATACTGTTCTAAGATTATCTGCTTCCGATATGTACCATCCAGCGGTTCCCTCAGGCTGCCAATGTCCAACATAAATGGCAGTATAATGACCTCCGCAGAAGTTCCGCCAACTGCTTCTCCTGCAAACATGTCTTCAAAGGTGGCTTTGTCCGGCTTTTCCCCAAGCCATGCGGTTGGTCCATCCTCATAATCCGGCTGCTGATAGTTCTTCGCAAGCTTCATGGCTACGCCTTCACTTTCGCCAAATAAGATTTCTATCATCTACACTTCTCCCTGCTCTATGAGATATTCTAAGAATGCTTCGCATCCGCGTGTTACATCCGCATAGGTTTTATCGAACCTGCTGCTGTACCATGGGTCAGATATTGCTGCCTGCTCTCCGGCAAAGGAAAGCAGCATGGATATTTTACCGCCACGATGCCCGGTTATCCGCTCGATTCCACGGATGTTACTTTCGTCCATCCCTATGAGGTAATCATAAATCTCATAATCGGATTTTGTCAACTGTCTCGCCCGCTTGTCCCGAAAATCAGTCTCCGGCGTATTCCCGATTCCATGCTTCTTAAGCTCCGCCTGCGCCGGCGGGTAAATCGGATTCCCAATGCCATTCCAGATTTCTTCGGTGCTGGTGGCAGCCGAGGCTATCTCGAAGCGGTCGGTGAGACCTCGTCTGGCGACGAGGTCCTTTAGGATGAATTCTGCCATGGGGGAACGGCAGATGTTGCCTAAACAAATGAAGAGAACTTTTATCATGGTTTTGTTTACTCCTTTTTGCCTTAAAATGCCCTGCTTTGCAAGGGGTTTTAGGTGTTTTATTAAATACTCTAAAATTACAGATTCGGGCAAATCAGTGCAGAATTTAGCAAGTTGTTACTACCTGTTGGTAGTAACACGGAAAGGGTTACTACTAAGAATTTTTCTGTTCCTTCTGCATCTGCGCAAATACTTCATCCCATTCTTTCTCATCACGCCACTCATCATTTTCTAATATTACCGCTTTTCCATCAGAATTATACTTGGTGTTATCTGACACCAATTTATATGATTTTTCACTATGTTGAGTCTTTGTGTTTTACTCTTTTTTGTTCTGGAATGCCTTAATCTTAAAAGATATTCGGAGATTTCGTGGTAATCTTATTTTTACTTTGAAATGTATGACTAGGGCAATTAAAGCAAAATTTTGCAAGTTATTAATAATATTTAGTAGTAAAATTAATAGTACAACAATTTTTTACTATTAAAGCATTTTAAGCAATTGACGCAGATTTCTTATTATCTTTTCTGCAATCTATTAAAAAAATTGATTCATCAATAGCCGATTTATACCCTGAATCTTCAATAACTTTTTCCGCAAATCTTTTTTCTTCTTCTGTAAAATAGAAGATAACAACCAAACTTCCATCTGTACAATTAGCTGCTTCATATATTTTTATTTGCGTAAATACATGTCCTAAACCACTATTACTAGCTAATTTAAACTCAATTATGTTTTGATTAATTATTCCTTTTGATACGATAAAATCAGCCTGTCCTCTTCCATTATTAGGTTCTGCATCTACCTTATACGAAGTTCCGTACCACACAAACCTAAATAATCGCTGAAGATCTTTTTCTTTTGCAATCTGTTTTCCATTATAATATAAAGCTAAATATCCATCACAGTCTTCTATAATGTGTTTAAAAAATTTCAATCTATTTTTTGCCTCTTCTCTTGCCTCGATATCTTCTTGAATAATATAACCACCATCAATAACTTTTGCTATAAGTATCTTCGAGTTACTGTAAAATTTTTCCAGCTCTTCTGTACATTCTTCATGTGCAAGTTTGCTTATCCGTTCTGGGTTATTCTCTACATACTTTATATAATAGTCATACAATTCAGGATATTCTTTTGCTAATTCCTTAAATGCATCTTTCTCTATTTTTTTAATACTGCGCTCACTAACACTTTTCTTATTTCTTTTTTGCTTATCTTCATATTCAAGTATTGCTTTAGCAATGTAATTATTAACGTACGCTCTTAATGAATCATTATCTATCATGCTTCTCACATCATCATAACTGTCGAGAAAATCTTTTCGATTAATCGCAGGTTCATCTTCTCTCAGGATATCTTTAGGCGTTAATAATACATATTCCTTTTTATCTTTTTCATCAGTTATATATGGTAGTTCAAACTCTTTGCCCACAAAGCTTTCTGTTTCATAATTAAAGTATGCTTTTTCAACAATAAACTTTTTTATGTGATTTTTATCAAGATATTTTCTTGCAAATTCTTCTGTGTAACTGCATAGAAAGCCCTTTATTAAGTTGACTGTCAAATCGCTAATTTTATCCTTACCACTTCCTTCATACAATAACATAATCTTTTCAATATGATTTGATTTAGTAATATTATTTGTATTTGTTGCAAACCTTATGTTTTTATATAAAAACCTTGCATATTGTTTTCCTAATGCAGTCCCCTTATTCCCCGACATAGAATACCCTAACCAATTATTAGGAACCTCATTGAATACAAACCACGCTTTCAACTCTTTATCCGATAAACCATCACATGCTTTTTGATATAAAAAATGAAAATACTTTATTATTCCTTCATGTAGTTTTTTATATTCCTCTTTTTCGCTATTGAATATCAACATTGGATCAATAAACAATGGAATATCACACACAAAAGATATGTCAACAGCACCATAATGTTCAACAACTGAAGAATCAATTCCATAATATTCTGAAAAGAACACTTGAATCCCTCCTTAATAAATATGACTATCATAAATGAGGAAACTCCATTATTTCCTCATTTGAAAATCCCATCCACATTAAACTCATCTCTTTAATCAGCCTATCAAACCGAATAATAATATATTGTAATTTATTATCTGAGGCGAAATCATAATAATATGCATATCCATGTATAATATCAATCCTTGCTTTCTTTATCTCTTCACTCACCATTTGAGCATTAAAAATTGACTTTTCTAATATTTCAGGAAACGAATCAAACATAAATACTAATTCTTTTTTTAACGTCCAACTTTTACTCCTTGCTTTCTCTGGTTCTATTTTATCAAATAAATATTCAAAAGCCATAACCTGCTCTATAAACCGTTGCGGTGAATATTCCATTTTTTCATTTGATAAATGACCTAATGGAACACTTCTAGTTATTTTATTTCTACAATCCCGAGCAATATTATTCAAAATCTTAGGTACGAACTTCATTACATCAAGTCCAAAAAACATTACATCTTTTGCAGAAATGTTATCTTCACATATATTATCAGAACAAAACCACCCTGCCAATATTCCATCATTATACAGCGCAATTTTTTTAAAAGAAACATCTGCTTGTGAATTCATAAACATAGAAAACCTATGCAAAGTGCGTACAATTTCAGCACACTCTAAGATTGTCCCTTCTTTAAGCCTTATCCTCACATCTCCATTACGTTCAAAATCCTCTAATAAACCTAGATCTCCGTTGTGTCCTATACAGTACTTTAGATTATAAGTATTATCTCCCATTTCAAACGGAATGGAATATACCTCTTTAATATCCACAGCAAAATTTATCCCAGTTCTTGATAAATCGATATAGTTATATTTATACCGAAAAACATCATCTAAATATGACGACTGAATACCAAGTTCGTTATATCCCTCTTTCACGCGAAGATTTTCCACAATATAACAAGATAGATAGCAAGTACTTCCCAATGAATACTCAACTAGGATGGTTATTTTTCTAGGTTCCGTCCCAAAGCTAAAATATACTCCTGAAAGAATATAATTTTTCTTTTTATTATGTTCCTGCATAAAGTCATTCAATATTTTGTCATCAGTAAATAATTCCATTCTATATTTATCCTGTCTCTTATACACATCTGACGCTGCCGACGATAAGGCTC
>ENA-UAPA01001201-UAPA01001201.1-human-gut-metagenome-genome-assembly--contig:-NODE-1201-length-11733-cov-8.208340_pt1 | contig 11733 bp, 9 predicted proteins | sample MGYA00243476_ERZ654569 | MGnify/ENA primary metagenome ERZ654569 (study PRJEB26926, sample SAMN06164726) | human gut metagenome | biome: ENVO:00009003; feature: ENVO:2100002; material: ENVO:00002003... | reverse complement strand
GTAGTCTCGTGGGCTCGGAGATGTGTATAAGAGACAGCTACCGCAAAATAAAGGCGGAGCAGCCGACGAAAAAGGCAGAGCCGGAAAAGACAGTAAAGGAAAAGAACCTTACGGAAAAGCCGCCGCGCGGCAATAAAAATCAGCAGGCGGCACGCCGCCAGCTGACCATCTGCGAAACCGGCATCTCCAAGCTGGAGGAGCGCTGCCGCCAGCTGGACGCCGAAATGGAACAGAACGCCTGCGACGCGGAAAAGCTCCAGGAGCTGTTTCGGGAGAAGCAGGATCTGGAGGCCCAACTGGAGCAGGAGATGGCCCGCTGGGAGGAGCTGTCTCTGCAATTGGAGGAATAATCAGGAGGACCATTATGCGTGATATTTTGTGTATGTACTACTCCCGCACCGGCGCCACCCGCCAGGCCATGACGGAGATCGCCCAGGCCCTGGACGCGGAGCTGGTGGAGCTTACCGACGGCGTGGACCGCCAGGGCGCCCGGGGCTATCTCCGCTCCGGCATGGACGCCATGCGCCGGGCCACCCTGCCGCTGGCCCCCTATGAAACGGAGCGCCCCCTGTCCGAATACCGGCTGGTGATTCTGGGCACCCCCGTGTGGGCGGGCCGCTGCGCCTCCCCGGTCCGGGCGCTGCTGAAGCGCCGGGGGCTGGAGCTGGAAAGGGTAGCCTATGTGCTGACCCGGAAAAGCTCCCGGAAGTATGAGGAGATTTATGAGCAGATGGACCAGTACACCGCCCGGCCCCACCTGCTGGAGGTATCCCTGCGGCCGGGAGCCGTGGGATACGAGTTCTGGCGGGACAAGCTGGTGGGCGAGGTGCGCCGCTATCTGGACGCCCAGTAAGGAGTCCGTATGCTGGAGAAATTACAAGCCATCGCCCGGCGGCTGGACCAGGTGGAGCGGCAACTGTCGGACCCGGCGGTGTACGCCGACCGGGAGTTCCTGACCCGCCTGAGCCGGGAGCAGAAGGAGCTGACCCCCATCGTGGCCGCCTTCCGGGCCTGGCAGCAGGCGGAGGCGGACTGCGCCGGGGCCCAGGAGCTGCTGTCGGACCCGGAAATGCGGGAGCTGGCCCAGGAAGAGCTGCATCGGGCCCGCCAGGAGCGGGACCGCCTGTCGGAGGAGCTCAAGCGCCTGCTGCTGCCCCGGGACCCCAACGATGACCGGAACGTCATCCTGGAGGTCCGGGCCGGCATCGGAGGCGAGGAGGGCGCCCTGTTCGCGGCGGACCTGCTGCGGATGTATGCCCTGTATGCCGAGCGCCGGGGCTGGCACATGGAGCTGGTGTATGAAAACACCACGGAGCTGGGCGGCGTCAAGGAGGCCAGCGCCACCATCGAGGGCCAGGGGGCCTGGTCCCGCCTGAAATTCGAGGCCGGGACCCACCGGGTCCAGCGGGTGCCGGAAACCGAGTCCTCCGGCCGCATCCAGACCTCCGCCGCCACCGTGGCCGTGATGCCCGAGGCGGAGGAGGTGGAGTTCTCCATCGACCCCAAGGACTTACAGATCGACACCTTCCGCTCCTCCGGCGCAGGCGGACAGCACGTCAACAAGACCGAGTCCGCCATCCGCATCACCCACCTGCCCACCGGCATGGTGGTGGAGTGCCAGGATGAGCGCAGCCAGTATAAAAACAAGGACCGGGCCATGAAAATCCTGCGCTCCAAGCTCTACGAGGCCCAACAGGAGAAGCAGAACGCCGCCATCGCCGCCCAGCGGAAAAGCCAGGTAGGCACCGGCGACCGGTCCGGCAAAATCCGCACCTATAATTTCCCACAGAACCGGGTCACCGATCACCGGCTCACCGGTGATGCGAAAAATTTCAATATTGCCGCCATCATCAACGGCGACCTGGACCCCCTCATTGACGCGCTGACCCTGGCCCACCAGGCCCAGCGGCTTCAGGAAGGGACCGAGAAAGGAGAATGAATCATGGAAGCTCCCATCAAGACCCGCTACGACAAGGCCGGTCCCCAGGTGGCCGAGGCTCTGCGACGCCGCCATTTTGAGGCCCACTATGTGTCCACTGCCCAGGAGGCCCTGGACCTGGCCCTGACCCTGATCCCCAAGGACCGCACCGTATCCTGGGGCGGCACCGTCACCGCCGCCCAGATCGGCCTGATGGACCGCCTGCACCAGGGGGACTATCAGCTCATTGACCGGGACACCGGCAAGACCCCCGAAGAAAAGCAGGCCCTGATGCGCCAGGCCCTGACCTGCGGCACCTTCATCATGAGCAGCAACGCCATCTCCGCCGACGGCCAGCTGGTGAACATCGACGGCAACGCCAACCGGGTGGCGGCCCTGTGCTACGGGCCGGAGAGCGTCCTGGTCATCGCCGGGATGAACAAGGTCATGGGCGATCTGGACAGCGCCATCGCCCGGGCCCGCCAGGTGGCGGCCCCCGCCAACGCCCAGCGCTTCCCGGGGCTCAAGACCCCCTGCGCCGTCACCGGCAGCTGCGGCGACTGCACCAGTCCCGACTGCATCTGCTGCCAGATGGTCATCACCCGGGCCTGTCGTCCCACCGGCCGCATCAAGGTCATTCTGGTGGGCGAGGATCTGGGCTTTTAAGGCAAAAGAGGGATTTTCTTGAACACCATTGTTTTTCACCCGGAATCGGACCCGGCCGCCATACAGGAGGCCGCGGCCATTCTGCGCCGTGGGGGCCTGGTAGGCATCCCAACGGAAACCGTATACGGCCTGGGGGCCGACGCCCTGAACGAGGACGCCGTGAGCCGCATTTTCCTGGCCAAGGGACGGCCCCAGGACAATCCCCTGATCATTCATGTGCCGGACGCCTCCTGGCTGGAGCAATACTGCCGGGACGTGCCGCCGGAGGCCTATCGCCTGGCGGAGCGGTTCTGGCCTGGCCCTCTGACCATGATCCTGCCCCGGCGGGACATCGTTCCCCTGCAAACCACCGGCGGACTGGAGACCGTGGGCGTCCGCTGCCCGGACCACCCGGTGACCCTGGCCATCATCCGGGCCGCCGGGGTGCCCATTGCCGCCCCCAGCGGCAACACCTCCGGCCGTCCCAGTCCCACCACCGCCGCCCACATGATCGAGGACATGGACGGCAAGATCGACGGCATCGTGGACGGCGGCCCCTGCACCGTGGGGGTTGAGTCCACCATCATCGACCTGACGGTGACGCCGCCCCGGCTGCTGCGCCCCGGCGGTCTGCCTCTGGAGGCCCTGGAGGAGGTGCTGGGGGAGGTGGCCGTGGACAAGGCCGTCACCGGCCTGCTGGCCGCCGGAGAGCATCCCCGGGCCCCGGGGATGAAATACCGGCACTATGCCCCCCATGCGCCGGTCACTGTGGTCACCGGCGCGCCGGACCGCAGCGCCCGCCGTATCCTGGGCCTGCTGTCGGACCAGGCGGGGGTCATCTGCTTCGATGAGTATGCCCCGCTGTATGCCGGACACATCATCCATCGTCTGGGCCCGGCGGCGGACAAATCCGCCCAGGCCCGGCACGTTTTCGACGCCTTGCGCACCTTCGACGGCACGGACGTCACGGAAATTTTCGCCCAGTGCCCCGATGACGGGGGCCTGGGTCTGGCGGTGGCCAATCGCCTGAAAAAGGCGGCGGGCTTCCACCTGGTGGACGCCGACCGGCCCGTTCTCATCGGTCTCACCGGCGGCACCGGCGCGGGAAAAACCAGCGCCCTGGCGGCCCTGGAGGACCTGGGCGGCACGGTGCTGGACTGCGACGCCGTGTATCACGAGATGCTCCGCACGGACCCCGCCCTGTGGGGGGCCATCGAAGGGGCCTTCGGCCCGGTGTTCGGCCCCGATGGGACCCTGGACCGGCAGAAGCTGGGGAACATCGTGTTCTCCGACCCCGCCGCCCTGGGGCGGCTCAACGCCATCGTGTACGAATACCTGCCGCCGGAGCTGATGCGCCGGGCGGCGGGACAGTCCCTGGTGGGGCTGGACGCCATCAACCTGGTGGAAAGCGGCCTGGACCGGCTGTGCGCCTGCACCGTGGCGGTGCTGGCCCCGGCGGAGGATCGGGTCCGCCGCATCATGGCCCGGGACGGCATCAGCCGGGACTATGCCCGGCTGCGGATATCTGCCCAGCCGTCCGACGGCTTTTACCGGGAGCACTGCTCCCATATCCTGGAAAACACCTGCGCCGGTCCGGCGCAGTTCCGGGATCAGGCACGGATTTTCTTCCGGAAAATACTCCGGGAAATCGAACATATTTGAGGAGGAATCAGAACCATGACAGACGAAATGAAGGCCAAGCGCGAAAAGCTGTTCTCCAGCCCCAAAAACGGCTATGACCTGGTGGACCAGGCGGCCCTGGACGCCATGGAGACCTATTGCGAAAGCTACAAGCAGTATCTGGACAACGGCAAGACCGAGCGGGAGTGCGCCGCCTATACCGTGGAGCTGGCCCAGGCCCAGGGCTATGTCCCCTATCAGCGGGGCATGAGCCTGAAGCCCGGCGACAAGGTGTACCGCGTGAACCGGGGCAAGAGCGTGATGCTGGCCAAGATCGGCCGCCAGGACCTGTCCCACGGTGCCCAGATCGTGGCCTGCCACATTGACTCCCCCCGTCTGGACTTCAAGCCCCATCCCCTGTATGAGGACAGCGACTTTGCCTATGGCAAGACTCACTACTACGGCGGCATCCGCAAGTATCAGTGGGTGGCCATCCCCCTGGAACTGCGGGGCGTGGTGGTCCTGCGGGACGGCACCGTGGTGAAGGTGGTCCTGGGCGAGGGCAGCGAGCCCAAGTTCGTCATTACCGACCTGCTACCCCACTTGGGCGCGGAGCAGGGCAAGAAGCCCCTTAACGAGGCCATTCCCGGCGAGAACCTGAACCTGCTGATGGGCAGCCGTCCTCTGGGCGAGGAGGGCGACAGCGACCGCGTGAAGCTGCGGGTGCTGGATATGCTCCACGAGAAATACGGCATCTGCGAGGATGACTTCACCTCCGCCGAGCTGGAGGTGGTCCCCGCCTTCAACGCCACGGACCTGGGCCTGGACCGCAGCCTCATCGGCGCATACGGCCACGACGACCGGGTGTGCGGCTACGCCGCCCTGAAGGGCCTGTTCGACATCGACGTGCCTGAAAAGACCGCCGTGTGCATGCTGGCCGACAAGGAAGAGGTTGGCTCCATGGGCGTCACCGGTATGCAGTCCGCCTTCTTCGACACCTTCATGGAGGACCTGTGCCAGAGCCAGGGCGTCAGCCTGCGTGTGTGCTATGAGAGCTCCTTCTGCCTGTCCTCCGACGTCACCGCCGCCTATGACCCCAATTTTGCCGAGGTGTATGAGAAGCGCAACGAGTCCCGGGTGAACTATGGTCTGGGCATCTGCAAGTATACCGGCGCCCGGGGCAAGAGCGGCTCCTCCGACGCTGACGCCGAAACTGTGGCCTATGTCCGCCGCGTGCTGGACAACGCCGGTGTGGTGTGGCAGATCGGCGAGATGGGCAAGATCGACGCCGGCGGCGGCGGCACCGTGGCCCAGTACATGGCCAACCGCAACATCACCACCATCGACGCCGGTGTGCCGGTTCTGAGCATGCACTCCCCCTTTGAAACCGTGGGCAAGCTGGATTGCTACATGAACTATCTGGGCTGCATGGCCGTCTATAACGCGTAAAACGCTCCACAAAAAGCAAAAGCAGCACCCCATTTGTCAGACGACAAATGGGGTGCTGTGTTTATTCGTTCAGGAACGTCTCCTGCTCGATCGTGACGCCATAATTCAGGATTCGCTCTATGGCATCCCGGAACAACGGATATTTTCCATTCTCCATATCAATTCGCAGGGATGATAAATACGCTTCGGAACGTGCAAGGCCATGCTCGTGAAAGGAATCCACAAATTCGCCGGACATACGCATGGGCATCAGAGAGGGAATCAGCTCCTGCAAATGGCGGAACATCCGGAATCCGCCGACGTCGATATCCGCCCAGAAGCGTATCGTCGTGGTTTCGGACGCCGCATGGGCGATCAGCGTGACCAGCCTTTTCTTTTGTGGGCTGAGGAATCCGCCGTGATAGGCCACCAGCTCCTCCGGCTGCTTTTCCGACAGCACATACGCGTCGTAGTTGGTCTTGTTCTCAATGAACGTGATGCACCGGATGGCGGTCAGGTCGATTTCCGCAATGAAATCCACCAGCGTGCCGGGTACGGCCAGCCCATACGGCGCGGCGCCAATATAAATACTTCCCTGATTGGTCCGGATCGTGCAGTTTCCGGCAAGCTCATAAAGCTCCGGACGGGCATAGACGCCTAAGTATGCCAGCTGTTCTCTTTCCCCCAATTTGTTTTCATCACAGGCAAGCGCCAACTCTGTGTCATATTTCCTTGCAATGGTCAAAAACAAATCGCGTACATTTCGCTCAAAGTACTTTGTGTCGGAAAAGCACCTGCTGCTGAAGGCCCGCATGGTTATGCTGCCGGACAGTGCGGCATACTCACGAAACGCGCAGAGCAAATCGCGCAAAATCGCGGTATCCTTTTTGCAGAATGCCGGAACCTTCATTTCCTCATCGGCGGACTTGCAGACGTCGTCCCTCCAGGCCGCGATCCAGGGAACCGCAGCGCCGCCCAGGCCAGCGCGAACCGCGTCAGTGACCTGCTTTGCCCTCACCCGGGGATGCACTCGTTCAGCCGCGGCATAGCACGGCATGATCCGGTCCAAGCGCAGCACAACGGCCGAAAGCACGGGACGCCCCTTTACCCACTCAAGCTGCACCAGATGCTGCTTTTCAAGCTCCAGGGCCGCTTCATTATAGGAATCCCGTATGGCCGCGTCCTCGTAGAGGTACCCGGGCAGCTCTTTCTTTTCCACTCTCAGCATGACCCGTCGGGTGGATGCCCCGGGTTCGGAGAGATGCCTGCTGTTTTCGTACTTGTCCAACAGCCGGTTCAGAATCATCCTCTGTTCTGTCATGGAGCAATCTCCTTGCCAAAGGGCAGAATGTGCATACTGTACTTGTCTTTGTTCACCAGCAACGTGCGGTCTGCGATCGGCATAATATCCGAAACCTTATCAGGCGGCGTGCAGATAATGGCCTGCAGGCCCATCTTTCGCAGAAGGCGGACGCTTTCAATAATGCGGTCACTGTCCATCTTATTGAACGCCTCGTCAAACACCGCCAGTCGAACGGTGTTGCCAAAGCTGGAGGTATCGTTGACGCGATAAAGCTGGGCAAATGACGCCAAAACCGCAATATAGAACGGGGTCTGCGTTTCGCCGCCGGATTTTGTGTTCAGCGTCTGCGAAAGCAGCTGCTTTGCTCCATTCTGGTCGGTCGTTTCCAGGTCGAACTTCAGGTAGGTCCTGAAGTCTGTATATCGCTGGATGTTTTCCTGCAATTCACTCTGCTTTCTGGCATTCAGCTGCGTATCGTCCGCCATGGTGATCTGGCTGAACAGCTTTTCTATCAGCTGGCCATACTTCTCCTGGAACGGCAGCGCAAACAAGCCCATGTCTCCTTCCATAAGCTCCGGAGCCATGATCATGTCGTAGTATTCTGCGTAATCCGGATTGCGCTCCACGCGGAACTGGTAACGGTCTGTGCCAAACTGCGCCTGACGCAGTGCGCGGTTCAGGTTTCTCACCTGATCCTGCACCTGGTCGATGCTGGATTTCAACTTTGCCAGGAAATCATTCTGGAATTGCTCCATGGCGCTCTCCCGCGCCGTTATGATCTTTTCACGGTACCGGGGCAGCTCGCTTTCCTCCAGAAGTCTTTGCTCCGCTTCGTATTCGTCATTGTCCACGGACTCGACGCGGAAAGAGCACGGCTTGAACGAGTCATTGTATTTTCTGCGCGCGTCAAACAGCTTTTTTTGCGCGGCGTCCCGCTCATTGGCGCTTTGTTCCAGGCGGCTGCTGAAGTTCTTGTGGACAACATCCGCCCGCTTCAAGCGGTCAAGCTCCTTTTGATACCGGGGAATGCCGGTGTTTTCCCGGTATTCGGGAGAAAACTCCGCCTCGATACGGTCCCCCACATGGGTCAGCTGCCGGTAATGATCCGGCAGCACCTCATAGTCCAGCCGGTGAATACGATCCTCAAGATGGCCGATCTGATTATGTTCTTCGTCTTTTTCCCTGTTCAGCACTATGATCTCAGTCCCCAGCGCGGAAATCGTGCGGCGCTGTTCGTCCAGCCACAGGAGATCCAGCTTGGAAAGCTGCTGGTCGATGGCGGCCACCTCATTGGTGATCTCCATACCCCGCAGGTATGCGGTCTGCTTTTCCGCCACGGTGCTCTGAACGAAGAAATGCGTAAACAGCGGATCCTTTGCCTGCGCCAAAAGCTGACGGATGGGGGTCCGGTCCTGCAGCTCATCTTCGATCTGTTTCAGCTCGCCCTCCAATCGGGAAATGCGCAGGTTCACTGCCCGGCGGCCGATGAATGCGTTGTCCATCCATTCCCGCCGCATGGAGCGGGCCACATAGCCCTGATAGAGCATGCCGTCCGCGGTAATGGCAGTCTTGAAACTGCGCAGCTGGTCGGCTCTGTCGCAGCACACCACGCGTCCCAGCAAGTAATCCATATAGCTGCGCGCCAGCGGGTTCTCCGTCTCCACTTTCTTCGCAAGGCTGTCGTCCCGGGGTCGGACGGCCTCCCGTTCACGGAGCTTACCGATATCCACCAGTCCGAAGGACGCAGAGCCGAAATCTCTTTTGATCCGGTTAAAAACAGGCAGCGCTCTTTGGTAGTAGGCCGGATCGATCAGTAGGTAGAACTTCTGCGCATGAAGATAGCCCTCCACCGCTCCGCGCCAGCGTTCATCTGCAACCTCCAGCACGTCCGCCAGAATATTGATTGTAACAGGGCTTCCCACCTGACGCTCCAGCTCATCGGCCAATCTCTTTTCAAACGGCAGCAATCCCCGTGGGTAGTCTTTGATATTTCTCCGGAGATCGGCAAGGACAGCGCGTTTCTGGTCCTGCTGCCCTTTCAATTCCGCCAGACGGTCTTCTATTTTGTGCCGGGCGTCCCGGACCGCTTCCGAAAACACCGCAGCCGCCTGCCGGGCATCTTCAAAAGGCGCCAGGGAATGAGAAAACATCTCCTGGTTTTCCGACGCGAAAATCGCATATGCCTTCAGGACGCCCCGGGCCGCTTCCTGCACAGGCGAAAGATTTTCTTCCGCTTCCTGCTCCAGTATCGCACTGCACAGGTTGTTCAGCCGAAGCGCTTCCTTTCTGATTTCCTGAGCCAGGGATTGCATCTCCCGATGCAGCTGTTCCCGCTCATCCAGCAGGGCCTGTTTCCGGCCGCGCAGCTTCTCCTCCTCCTGGAATACGCTGCTCTGCGCACAAGCCAATTCAAGCTCGCGCCTGCGGTCCTCTTTCTGCGTGATCTGCGTTGTGATTTCCCGGATCCTCTCCTCGGCGGCGGTTAAATTTGCGGTACAATCCGCCTTTTCCTGCTCGAGGCGGTGAATCTGAGACTGTATGATCTCCTTCTGGGCCCACAGCACCAAAAAGGACTGCACCTGCCAGCGGTCGATGGCCTGATGCATTTCGCGATATAGTCTGCCAATCTCCTGCAGGGCGGCCAGCTTCTCCTCCTGCCGCTACGCCAGCAGCTCGTGGCGCTTATAATCCCGGATATTCTGCTGCATGGCCTCAATATCAGGCTTATCCGGTATGTCGCAGATATTCTCCGTGATAAATTTCTGGATATCCACGATCGGCCGGAAGGACACCGCTTTTTTCATTATCCGGAGGACCTGTTCATTGTGAACGTTCCAGCGGGAGAGCATATTCCGGCGATATTCCTTCTGCGTATCATAGATTTCCGCCCTGGCATAGTTCTGCTTCAGATAGCGGCGCAGTGCAGGAATCTCCATTGCCGCATCATTTTCAATAAAGCAATTTTCCGGCAAAGTGCCCACATAAATGAAGAAGCGTTCCTGCCTGCTGCCGTCACTGCGGCAATCGAAAACAACACCGGTGACGAAGCTGGTTCCTTCCACCTCATCCTGGAATTCGCAGGCGATATAGCTGGAGAAATCTTTTCCGCGGCGGGAATAGGGGTTATTTTCATCCATATCCGCCCGAAGATAACCGTCCAGCGTGCGCTGGGACTTTTCATTGGCGGCCTGATTGAAATTGCGGGGGCTTGTTTCCCCCAACAGCACAATCTGAAGTGCATCGATCACCGTTGATTTTCCTGCGCCGTTCTTTCCGGTCAGGAAGTTCACGTCGCCCACCTCGATGAGTTCCTTACTGAAATACAGCCAATTAATCAACAGGATCTTCTTCAGCTTCTTCATCGGCGTCCTCCTTTCCCAGCGCGGATACAACGGCATTCAGCTTCTCGCCGGATACGGCGGCCAGCACCGTGGGAAGTATGGCGAATTTGCAGCTGCTTTGATTGAACTTCCCGTCCATGCGCTGAATAATGGCGTGGTTTTCCAGCAGGGTCAGCGCCCGCTTCACCTCGTCCATATTGGGCTTTGCCGGCAGGATCGCATAGTCCGTTACGACCTTTTCCAAAACATCCCGCACGGTGCAGATGGCATCCTGTTCCAGGCCCAGCCGCTCCAGATTCTCCTCATAGATCATGCGCAGAGCCAGCAGGATGGCAGTTTCCCTTTTGTTCAGGTTACAGCGGTTTGCTTCGTCGGTATTGACCACATAGAAATAGCCGTTCAGCGTATCCTTGCGCAAGTCCCAATCCAGAAGGCCCAGATAGTCCTGCACGGCCTCATAATGCAGCGACAGAAACGTATAGTCCGGATTGTTCACCCGCCCTTTCCCGGGGCGGTACAGGGTCCGCACCACATAGGTCCGGCTGAGGAGCTGGTTGCACACAGACTTAAACTGCTCCAGCTCCCTGGAGGTTGCCTGCTGAATAAAGTCGAAATTCATTTCTTTTTCTCCTTCCGGCAAATCTGCATCTGGGGGATGGAGTAGCCATTTTCGTTGAAGGCGCCGCCTAACTCCTGGATCTGATACCCGGCAGCGGGTTCTCCGCTTGCCAGCACAGCCAGCAGGCTCATGATATATCCTTTATCATCCCGGATTCCCAGGTCTTTGGAATAACGGATATCCGCATCTCCCAACCACCCCTGTACATAAGCCGCTATGGCCGCGCGGCCATATTCGGAGCGCAGCAGCTTCGCGGCCTGGGCGGCAGCATCCGCATCAGGATCCGCCTCCCGGATAAGGACCTGCGCAGCCCTTGTCCGTTTTCCGGGGCGCTTCCGGTACCACAGGCTCTTTTCGGAAAGGAAGGACTGTTCATAAAGCTGATACACCGGCTGTATCCGGTCCACCAAATCACCCGCGCGGCGATTTCGTGACAATGCCGTAAGCAAAGTATTCAGGTTTCCGCGGACGTTCTGATCCCGATTCGTCAGATTTTCCACTTTTTGCGTCGCCGCTCTTGTATAGCGGCGAACCTGCGCGTCGATCTCATCGAGATAGTCGTGCTCCATGTTATCGTATCGCTCGTCGATCCAGAAAATTTTTCGCAGCAGATCGGCACGGCACTTCTCCACGCTGTCGCCGCGCTTATCCTGCAATGCCGCGTTGGCCATGGCAAGCAGCAATGCATCGTCCTCTGCCCAGTTTCTCAGAACGGACTGGATGGGAACGCGGTATTTGGGAACGGAGTCCTTGATTTTCAGGGGGCGTATGTATGCCTCGATCACCTTCTGTCCAAAATCATTGCAGCCATGAGCAAAACTCCAAAAGAGTAGTAATTGCAATGGCTCTCGGCCATGGC
>ENA-UAPA01001200-UAPA01001200.1-human-gut-metagenome-genome-assembly--contig:-NODE-1200-length-11734-cov-7.312955_pt1 | contig 11734 bp, 12 predicted proteins | sample MGYA00243476_ERZ654569 | MGnify/ENA primary metagenome ERZ654569 (study PRJEB26926, sample SAMN06164726) | human gut metagenome | biome: ENVO:00009003; feature: ENVO:2100002; material: ENVO:00002003... | reverse complement strand
CCTTATCGTCGGCAGCGTCAGATGTGTATAAGAGACAGGTATGCTCCTGCGCAAGCACCTGACAGGGGGCCGTCTCGTGTCCATGCAGCAGCCGGAGATGGAGCGCCTGCTCGACCTCACCTTCGACTGCACCGACGAGATGGGAAGCCCCACGCGCAAGCACCTGATCCTGGAGATCATGGGCCGCAACTCCAACCTGATCTTAACGGGCGAGGACGGGCGCATTCTCGACTGCCTGCGCCGCGTCGACTTTGAAATGAGCGAAAAGCGGCAGGTCCTGCCGGGCCTTTACTACCATCTGCCGCCCACGCAGGGCAAGCGCGACCCGTTTGCCGTCACGGGAGAGGAGTTGGCCGCGTTTTTGTCTGCACAGATCGCGCCGAAGCGTCTTGACGGCTGGCTGCTGGATACCTTCGGCGGCCTTTCGCCGCTTGTGTGCCGGGAGCTTGCGTTCCGCCTGACGGGCGATCTGGATACCGACCTGTCCGCGCTTTCGGCAGAAGAAAAAACAGCGCTGGCAGCGCGTATGCTTGCCGCCTTCGCGCAGCTTCAGACCATGCCGCCGCAGCCCATGCTCCTGTATCGCGACGAGCGCCCGTGGGACTTTACCTGCCTGCCCGTGACGCAGTACGGCGATTTTATCCGGCAGGAGCCGTATGACTCGTTTTCGCAGCTGCTCGACCGGTTCTATGCTGCGCGCGACCGCGCCGACTCCATCCGGCAGTCATCGCAGGCCATCCGCAAAACTGTCTCCAATCTGCACGCACGCACGGCACGCAAGCTGGAGAACCAGCGTAAGGAGCTTGCCGCGACCCATGACCGCGAGCGCCTGCGGCAGCTCGGCGATATCCTCACGGCGAACCTCTACGCCATCAGGCGCGGCCAGACGAAGCTGCGCGCCGCTGACTTTTACGACCCGGACATGAAGGAGATCGAAATCACCCTCAACCCGGCCATTTCCCCACAGCAGAACGCGGCGAAATTCTATAAGGACTATCAGAAGGCCAAGAACGCCGAAAGAATTCTGACAGAACAGATCGCAAAGGGTGAGCAGGAGCTTGCGTATCTGGCAAGCGTCCTCGACGCGCTCACGCGTGCGGAATCCGCGCGGGATTTACAGGAGATTCGGGCGGAGCTTGTCTCCGGCGGCTATCTGCGCGAGACAGACCGCAAAAAGCGCATGAAGCTGCCGCCGAGCCGCCCCATGCGGTTCATGTCGTCTGACGGTTTCCCGATTTTTGTCGGCCGCAGCAACCGGCAGAACGACGAGCTGACGACAAAGCTGGCGGCCAAAACGGACATCTGGCTGCACGTCCAGAAGATCCCCGGCAGCCACGTCATCATCGAAACGAACGGCCGGACGCCGCCCGATCAGACGGTGACGGAGGCGATGCAGCTTGCGGCGTATTATTCGCAGGCCCGCGACGGCCAGAACGTGCCGGTCGACTATACGCCGGTGAAATTTGTCAAAAAGCCTGCGGGCGCGAAGCCCGGCATGGTGATCTACACGACGTATCAGACCGCCGTCGTCACGCCGGACGCGGCGCTGTGCGAGCAGCTGAAGGAGAAGGAATGATGGAAGAGCGGCACTACGCATTTTTTCAGAACCGGGACTGCGAATATTTCCCCTGCCATGAGACAAAGCACCCGGAGGATTTCAACTGCCTGTTCTGCTACTGTCCGCTCTACGCGCTCGGACGCGGCTGCGGCGGCAATTTCCGCTATACGGAGAACGGGATAAAGGACTGCTCCGGCTGTCTGTTCCCGCACCGGAGGGAAAATTATGACCGTGTGATCGCCCGCTTTATGGAAATCGTCAAAAAAATGCAGGAAGGCGAGTGAAGTGCTGCCGGGTTCGGATTCTACTGCTTCTGGCTATGCACCGCGAACTTTTCTCGCAAAAAACCGGCACTCTACTGCCCGTAGAGTGCCGGACTTCGTTTTGTAGACCGGCGGGAACGAACCCGGAGAGCGCTTTGCAGCAGGAATCGGGAGACTTTTTCCCGCCATGCGGCTACACTGGAGATACAAACAGGCAGGAGGGATCCCCATGAAAAATCTGAAGATCTTCGGCGACTCCATCATCAAGGGCGTCACCTATAACGGCCAGAGCTATCACCTGTGTCAGGAGCATGATTTCGACACGCTGCGTGCGCAGGGCGTCACCGTGGAAAACAACGCAAAAATGGGCGCGACCATCGACGCGGGACTGAAGCAGCTTGACCGGAAGCTCGGGACCTGTGACGGCGATACGACGGTGCTGTTCTGCTTCGGCGGCAACGACTGCGATTACGACTGGAAGGCCATCTCGGAGGATCCGGACGGCGAGCATCTGCCGCACACGCCGTCGGAGAAGTTCATCGACCAATACTGCACGGCCATCCGCAAGGCGCAGAGCGCCGGGGCACGCGTGGCCATGACGAGCCTGCCGCCGCTGGAGCAGGAGCGGTATTTCTCCTTTATCACCAGAGGCCTGAGCGCGGAAAATATTCTGCACTGGCTGGGCGATACGGACCATCTGTACCGCTGGCAGGAGTATTATAACGCCATGGTCGCGCAGCTGAGCCGCGCGTTCGGCTGCCGTCTGGTCGATCTGCGCGCGGAGTTCCTGAAAAGCCGCGTCTTCCCGACGCTCATCGGCGCGGACGGCATCCACCCCACGCAGGCCGGTCACGACCTCATCCACCACACCGTCCAGTCTGCGCTGGCGTATTGACCGGCGCACCGGAGAGCAAAAGCCGCCTCTTTTTATCATGCAGCGCATGGTAAGAAGAGGCGGTATTTTTGAAGAACATGACGTGGGGCTTCGCTGCAAGATCCGGATGAAGCGGAGAACAGCGCCTGGCAGAGAAGCTTTGCGCCGCGCGCTTTGGACTTGGGGCAATACGGACAGGCGGCTGGGCTGCACTTCCCCGGAAATTACAAATTGTTTCCGCAAGTTCACATAATCACAAAAAGAGCGCATTTTGATGGAGGAAACGGGCAAAACATATTCAAAATAAGCAAAACTGTCCATTGACGAATGCGGCAGAATCCGCTATTATGGTGACACTGGGACAGCGATTGAGATCTCCCAGAAGGAGGAACTATGAAAAAGCTGATTCTCGTGCTGGCCGCGGCGCTGGCGCTTTCGCTGCTGTGCAGCTGTGCAAAGCCGCTTCCGGAGGAGCCTGTACAGGCTGACCCGGAGCCGGAAGCGCCCGCTGAGGTACACGTCACGACATTTACTGCCGATATTCTTTCATCCGGCGGCGGTACGCTGACGGTTCGCCCTGCAGACAAAGACTCGTCGTTCGGTTCTGCGGACACGGTCACGGTCGCGCTGGCCGACGGGCTTGTCCCCACTGGCGCGGACGGCTGGCCCATTTCTGTGTCCGAGCTGACGCAGGCACTTCAGGTGGATATCACGTATCTCGGCGGCGTTGAAACGTCTGACCCGCCGCAGGTGCTGGCGGTCGCCATACGCGTCGTCCCGTCGGAGGAGCCGGTCGAGGACACGACGAATACGGTCACAGACCCGCAGCCGGTCGAGCCAGTCCCGTCTGAGCCTGAGGCGGAGCCGTTTGCCCCGGTCGAGCTTCCTGCGCAGGATCCGGTTCCGGCTGAGATCCCCTATGACGGCATCACGCTTTACGGCTTCCAGAGCATCCGCACCGAGATCGTCCGCAGCGGCGAGGCAGATCTGGATGGCTGCGGCACGCCCGAGACGGTGCAGCTGCTGCGCATCTGGGACCAATATGACCAGCAGTCGTTTGTGCTGCGCATTCAGAAGGGGTCGGACGTGTTCGACACCGGCTTTGAGGAGCCGGATGTGTCCTATCCCGCCAGCTTCAACGCACACATCTGGCTGGCTGATCTGGACGCGGACGGCTATCCGGAGGTCTATTTCAACGGCAATATGAACGGGGATCAGTATGTGCTGAATGTCTGGTCGATGAAGACCGGGACGCCGGAGCTGATCCCGTTTGAGGACCAGATCTATTTGGAGGCCGCGATCATCGGCGTCTCCGATAACAGCCTCCAGCTTGAGAGCACGCAGAATGTGCTCGGCTCCTACAGCGCCATCCGTGCCTATGCCCTGCACGACGATGTGCTGACGCCGCTGGGCGATGAATGGCAGATCGTTCCCGCGAATACGAGCTATTCCCGCCTGTCCGTTGTGCGGGATATTCCCGTCACGCTGGACGACGGCACGGAGTCCGTCTTCGGCCCCGGCACGGTTTTGCAGGTCACGGGAACGGACGGCAAGAGCTTCGTCGACGTGATCACAAGCGACGGCGTGACCGGACGCATCGCAATCGAGCAGCCCGCGGGGGACTGGCAGTGGTATATTGACGGCGAATCGGAGCTGGAATACTTCGAGCTGGTTCCGTACGTCGGATAAATCAGCGGTTCTGACCGCTTGCGGTTTTTGGAAGATTCCTGTATAATCAAAAAGGGCGCTGCGGGATCCCGCAGCGCCCTTTTGAAACTGGTTGGTTTGGTTGTTTGTGTAAAAGCGGCCGGTCATGCTGCCATCGCATCCGCTCCTTTCGGTGTGAGATGTTGATTAAATATCAATCTGTAATTTATTATACACTAAATTGTAACTATTTCAAGGTTTCAAATCTGAAGAATCTGTGAAGAATGGAGAATTGAGCTATGGGAGAAGAAAATAAGAACTGGTTCGCCCGCCACCGCACGGCGGTGTTCGGCATTGCGGTCGCAGTGCTGATTTTAAATCTTGTGGTGCTGGTTGCGGTACCGACGCAGACGCCGGTCGAGCTTTCCCAGACCGTCACGGAATACGCGCTGGCCGACGAGGCATTTGCACAGACGCACACGCTCACGCTCACCGGCACGCTGACGAAAAGCGTGCTGCACAGCAATCTGTTTCACGGGACGCTGACGATCTCCGGCCTTGACGGTATGGAGGAGCCGTATACGCTGACGCTCACGCGTGAGGACGGCGCATGGCACGGTCTGTCCGGCGAGGCATCCATCCTCTTTTCTGCCGGAAAGGAGATGGACACACTTCTGATCGTGCTGCAGGGCAGTCAGGACGTGGGTGCGGATGTGCACTTTCTTGCACCCGGCGCTGCCAGCCGCAGTGCGGCTCTGACTCGGTTGTATACTTATTATCCGGCGTATCGCACAAAATAAAACACATATTTTTGTGCGTTTTGTTCAAACCACCCCTTGAATTTTCCTTCCCCAGCGCGTATACTTCAGCTGTAATCGAAAGTCAAAGTAAAAAATTGCATGGGAGGCAATGAACATGAAACTCAAGAACATCAAAGAAGTCGAAGAATTCCGCAAGGTCATCCACGCCTGCGCTGGCGACGTGTACCTCAAGAGCCAGGACGGCGACGTGTTCAATCTCAAGAGCGCGCTGAGCGAGTACATCGCCCTCGGCCAGCTTCTGAGCGAGCAGGGCGACAACCTCGAGCTGTTTGCCGACCGCCGCGAGGACGAGGCCCGGCTCATCAATTTCCTCGCCGAGCTGGATAAGGAAAACGAAAACGCGTGACCGCAGCTTTCAGACATAGCGCCGCCGCTGCTCCCAATGGAGCAGCGGCGGTTCTTTTTATGAAGAGAAGCGACGGAGCACAACCCCGCAATCCAGCGAAGCGGTCACGGGGTTGAACGAAGAAAGACCATTGCTGTCGAGATGGACGCGCCCTAAGCGGCCATCTGACATACAAAGGTCATTTCTGAGTGGTGCCGGTGGCGGGGCTCGAACCCGCACGGTTGTTACGCCGAGGGATTTTAAGGCTTGTATCCCATACGGAAGACAGCGGAAGTACACGGAACTACAGGTTCAAGACCTATTGAAAATCAATGCTTTTCACCGTTTTTTGAAAAAATAGGAACCATTTAGACAGTTGCGATTTTTCCGAGTTTGATGGTATTGGAGAGACAATGGAGAGAACAAATCAAGCCGTGTTCCTGCCGATGACAATTTCTAAATGGAAGGGATCACTGTGGAAAAAAACAAATCATATTATCAGACGTTGTTTCAAGAGTATCCGGATGTTGTAACACAAGAGCAACTCAGAATGATGCTAAATGGCGTTAGCATTTCATTTACATCAAAACTAATCCACGAAAAGCGCGTAAAGTCATTCTTTATAAAGCCTGCTTATTATATTTTTAAGGATAGCGTGATAGAGTACGTACAGAGTGAGGATTATCAAAATAGGAAACTGAAAGCGAGGGTGTGACATGAAAAAGAATGCCGTTATTGCAATCACCAATCAAAAGGGCGGCGTCGGTAAGACGACGACTGCTCTGAATCTCGCTTCTGCTTTGGCGGATGAAAGCAAGCGCGTACTTCTCATCGACAATGACCCGCAGGGCAATCTCACTGCGTCTATGGGCTATACCCCAGCCGAGCAGAAATATACGCTGGCGAACCTCTTGCTTGCCGCCATTGACTATCCGGAGGATCTGGAACTGCATCTGCCGCGCTGCATCCTGCATACAGACAGTAAGCCGGATCTCATTCCCGCGAACCGTCGCTTATCGGATGCAGCCGCGCGGCTTCAGGTCATGCAGATCTCGCAGTATAGCGCCGTAAATGGCTCCGGGCGCTGCGCGGAGAAGATGCTGACGCAGGTGCTTATGCCGCTGTGCGACGCCTATGACTACATCATCATCGACTGTGGACTCAAGCAGGAGCTTTTGACCGTCAATGCGTTGAGCGCATCGGATTACTGCATCATCCCCGTGCAATCCCACTTTCTCGCGTCCGAGGGCATCCCGGATGTTCTGGATATGGTGCGTTCCGTGCAGAAGCATTTCAATCCGGATTTGAAGATCGCTGGCATTTTGCTGACGATGTACCAGTCTCGGCCACAGCTTTGCAAAAGCGTGCAGCAGAGCGTCCGGGATGTCTACGGTGATGCCTTGCACGTCTTTGACCGCCCCATTGAGTACACCATCCGCATTGCGGAGTGTCCAATGGCCGGCATGAGTATTCTGGACTATGAGCCGGGTAACCCGGCAGCAGAGTCCTATCGGAATCTCGCCTCGGAGGTGCTGCGGCTTGGCTAGAGCGAACATGAACGAGATGCTGCGCAAGCGGATGTCTGCTACACAGCAGGCCTCCGAGCAGCAGACCGGCGACGCGGCGTATGAGCAGATCTTTCAGATGCCGGTACCGCAAACGGAAACGCAATTCCGTGACGTGCCGGTCTGCAAGCTACACCCGTTCTATACCGCTGACATTGGCTTTCATCCCTACCCCCACGCCAAGCTGGAAGCCTTTGCGGAAGAATTGAAGGAGAATGGTTTGTATGAGCGGATTCTGGTGCGTCCCATTGCAGGAACGGATGAATTTGAAATCCTGGCCGGGCACAACCGCACAGCGGCGGCAAAGTTGGCGGGCTGGACGGATATTCCCGCAACGGTCATGACCGTCAACGATCAGCGCGCCATCAGCATTGCGATTGCAACAAATCTTCTGCGGCGGCAGGATCTTACAATCATTGAGCGTGGCAAGGCGTATAAAGCGTTGCTGGACGCACGAAACCGCTGCGGACAGCGAAATGCGGCAGTTGAAACCTTTGGCGACAATCGCCAAAGGTACAACGCGCGAAAAATTGTAGCTGAGTTTTTCGGCGTGACAGAGTATGAAATCCGCAAAGCTGTCAAGCTGGCACAGCTGATCCTACCGCTTGCTGAGATCGTGGAGAATGCGCCCAAGAAGCTGAATCTGGCCTGTGCCGACCTGATCGCGGATTACGATGAACCGACGCAAGAAGCGTTCGTTGAAATGTGCCGGATCGAGGACTATGCACTGAACAGGCAGACAATGGTGTCCATTCAGGCACAATGCCCACCGCCATCAGCGGACCAACAGGCAATCTACGCTGCATGGCGGGAAGCACGAGCAAAAGCCGCGCAGCGCACGCAGCCGCTGCCAAAGAAGCTGAGCTTCGACCGAAAGCGCCTTGCACCGTATCTGAGTAAATTCAAGAGCGACAAGGAAATAGAAGATTTGTTTCTGGAGTTTCTCAGGCAGCGCGCCGGATGAGGCACAGCTAACTTCATAAAAAACACGACTTTTTTCAAGGTCGTGTTTTTTTATACTCAAATTCAGACGGAGGAGGTATCGAATTGCCCGGAAATCAAATCCCATGCACGGCGGACGACCTGTATCGCCTGCTGTGTCGCTATCGTATTCCGCCCTAGCATACAAAACAAAATACAAAGGAGCTGTTTCCATGTACGAAGTATATCAGGATCATCCAAAACAGGCACGGCTCAATATCCGCGTTGTGCTTGCCGTCGCATTTCTCGTCTGTGCCATTGGCGCGGGCATTTTTCTTATCACCCGTCTGGTCAGCAAGCCACTGACCAAAGAAGACGCTCGTGGTCAAACCGGTATCGTCTACGATTCCAGCGCCGTCGAGGGCGGCTGGGATAACCTTTCGCCCGAAGAAATTGCGGAAAAACTGAACGAAAAGGTCGCGGAGGGCATGATCAACATTTCCATGAACACCGCGCCGTACTTTGAAAACGGCACGGCGGAGGGCAATGTCATGATCGTGAATGAAGCTATCAACAATTACCCCCAGCAGGTCGAGTTCATCCGCAACGATACCGGCGAACAGATCTTCCAGAGCAAAGCAATCCCCGTGGGCAGCAAAATCGAACGTGCTGCCCTCGATGTGGAGCTTCCGGCTGGCACATACGAATGCACGGCTATGTTCCACAACCTTGATCCGGTCAGTGGCGAAATCATCGGCACAGCCGGGGCCATCATCACCATCACCGTGAAAAACTGATTTCACAACACAACAACCAATTTAAACTATAATATTTATAAGGAGATTTTACTATGAAGAACACTAAGAAGATCATTTCCCTCGTTCTCGCAATTTGTATGCTCGCTTCTCTCGCCATTTCCGCTTCTGCTGCCAACACGGTTGACGCTTCGGGCGGCACGGGTACATCCAGCGTTACCCTGTCCTCCACTGCGGATGGCAGCATCGGCGGCGATCCCGCTGCCACCAAGATGTCCGTGACCGTCCCCACTGTTCTGCCCATTGCAGTCGGCACGGATGGCACAGTTTCCACCGCTACCGATGCAAAGATCGTTAATAACAGCTTCGGCGCGGTCAAGGTCAACAGCGTTTCCATCGAAGCTGCACAGGGTTGGAGTCTTGCGGCGTTTGGCGATAAATCCACCCTCGCGCACGAAAAGGTCAACTCCAACAAGTTCGGTTTCCAGATTTCGCTCGGCAACGGCGAAAAAAAGCTGACCGACAACAAGAACGCCAGCAAGCAGACGCTTCTGGACAGCGCCGTGGAGGGCTGCTTCATGTCCGGCGTGGGCGACACCTCCGCAAACTCCATCGGGATTAGCTATGACGCCATCGTGACGCCGGTTTCCGAGGCGGTCACGAACACCGCAATCGCAAGCGTCCTGTTCATTATCGCTTGGGATGCGGTCTGATCGCAATTCATCCAAGGGGAACGCCCAAAGCGTTCCCCTTACCTGATTCTACAAGGAGGACTTCAAAATGAAACGAAAAAGAATCCTCGCATTGTTCCTTGCGGCAGTATCGTGCTTATTGCTGGCAGTCAGCGCGTCGGCGGCAGGAACGACTACCCGCAAAGCAACAGATTTCAAGGACTATGACCGTACCGCATGGTATGCCGAAGCCGTGTCCGCAGCCGTGGATAACGGTCTGCTTTACGGCAAGAGCGCAACCGTCATCGACCCCAATGGAGACATGACCCGTGCGGAGATGGCAGCAATCATTAACCGCTCGTTCGGGTGCTATGTCAAAGCCGACATTTCCAAGTACAAAGACGTTTCCAAAGACAAATGGTATTTCGAAGATGTGGCCATGGCGGTGCAAATGGGAACATACAACGGCAGATCGAACACGGCAATGGCCCCGGATGCGCCCATCACCAGACAAGAGGCTATGGCGGTGGTGGCAAGAGCGCTGGAACTGGATTACGATTCGTATTCCAAAACAGATCTGTCCGCGTTCTCTGACCGAAGCGAGATTTCCAACTGGGCGCTGCCCTACGTCCGGGCTATGGTCGGCGCGGATTACATTCACGGCAGAGGAAAAATCCTTGCCCCGCAGGACAATATCACCCGTGCCGAGTTTGCGCAGATCTTTTACAACATCATCGGCACTTACATTGTGTCCAAGGGAACCTACGACAAGGATATCAAAGGCAGCGTCCTGATCCGCACCGACGAAGTGACACTCAAGGATATGACCGTGGACGGCGACCTCATCATTGGCTGCGGCGCGGCTGACGGTAAAATCACGCTCGACAATGTGACCGTGACCGGTAGGCTGCTCGTCTGGGGCGGCGGCACAAAAGCCGTGTACTGCAACAACGGAACACAAATGCCGGAAGTGGTTGTGGCGAGAGTGGATGATGCTGTGAAAGTCATCTATGACCGGGATTCCACGCTTGCGGTCATTGACACGATCAAGGTCAGAATCACGGAACGCGCGAAGCAGCACAAGGAAACAGAAGTCATTTTTTACGACGTTTCCGGACTGCGCGAAGCACAGAAGCAGCTCAACGCGATTGTCGCGGACAATCAGATTGCTCTTACTGCTCCTGCTCATCTATATGCTCTGGTCGGAGAATCCAGCGTGAAAGCCGAGTTTACCAACAACAGCAAAGCGGACACATACAAGGTAGAAATTCGCCGCAACAAGGACAATGCTCTGATTGCTGACGCATTTGAATTGGCTGCGGGCAAGAGTATTTCGACGCTCACACTGCTGGAAGCGCCGGAGTTTGGCAACGCGGATTGCACGGTCACGATCACAGCATTCCGTGACGGTAAGCAGATCGGCACGCTGAACACAGAGCTGATCTTGCACACGGCGTACCTCTGGCCGAAGGAGGTGCAGTGATGGATAAGAAGAAACTTATCACTTTTCTGTTAGCACTGACAATGATCCTATCACTGGCTACGGGTGCGTCGGCAGCGGAAACGACCGAGGCGCGCGTGCCGGTGACGCTCACCGTGGTCAACACCGTCGCGCCAATTTCGTGTACAGTTCCCGCTGCGCTGCCGGTTTCTCTCGTTGACGGCTATGTGGTCTGTGCCAACAATGCCGCGATTACCAACACTGGCAAAACCGGCGCAATTAAAGTCACAAAGGTTGACGTACAGGCAGGTACGTTTGAAATCGGAAATTTTGACGATTTTAGCGCAGGCAAAAACAGCATTGCTTTGTCCATCAATGGCTGCGCGACCAAGGGCGCAGGCAGTCTGACGCTTGTCGATGGTGCGTTTCCGGCAATCGCCGCCGAGAAAAATCTCGCCATCCGCTACAAGGCGAAAGTTTCTGCCAGTGAAGCGGTCACGAACATCAATGCCGCGACCGTGATCTTCACGATTGCGGCTGTAAACGAAAAGGAGGCTGCATGATGAAGAATTTCAAGAAATTCACCGCATTTGTGCTGGCTCTTTGCATGGTGTTTTCCCTGTCCGTTGCGGCATTTGCAGCGGAAGCGGATGAACACACAGTCTACGAAAGCGCGCCGGAAGAAGAAATCACCGTGCAGTCTGCCGAAGCTGCAACCAGTGGCACAATTCCGGGCAGCAGTATCAAATGGTCGCTGGATTCCAAAGGCTGGCTTACCATCTCCGGCAGCGGCGAAGCGCCGGTCTTTACCGGTGCGGACGATCAGCCGTGGGCAGCTGTCCGCGACCAGATCACCGAGGTCTGGTTTGAGGATGTGGAAACGCTGACCATCC
>ENA-UAPA01001191-UAPA01001191.1-human-gut-metagenome-genome-assembly--contig:-NODE-1191-length-11799-cov-5.931965_pt1 | contig 11799 bp, 17 predicted proteins | sample MGYA00243476_ERZ654569 | MGnify/ENA primary metagenome ERZ654569 (study PRJEB26926, sample SAMN06164726) | human gut metagenome | biome: ENVO:00009003; feature: ENVO:2100002; material: ENVO:00002003... | reverse complement strand
CCTTATCGTCGGCAGCGTCAGATGTGTATAAGAGACAGACATTGATCCGGATGACGAAGGCAAAAAAGCCCGCCTGATGCGATGCCTCAAGCGCGGAAAAGCCGCCTGCTCGCCTCGGCAGCAGGAAATGCTTGATTTGTTTTTGCAGGGGAAATCGATTCGGGAAATTGCAGAAGCAACGGGGGTGGATAAGACCACAGTGTCGAGAACTCTAAAGCGCGCAAAGAAAACGATCAACGAAATCGAAGGAGCCATGCGCAACGAAGAGCGCGCAGAAGCTCGGGGCGTTATTGATTTTTCTTCAAGAGAAGTGGCCGAGGACATTCTTTCTTCCCTGACCGAAACGCAAGCCGTTTACTTATATCTTTACTACGGGGAATGGTTAAGCTTGCGGGATATCGGCGAATTGCTCGATAAGAGCCACGTTTCCGTATGCAATGGAATCCACCGCGCAGTAAAAAGGATCCGCGAAAAATATAACGATAATGAGGACTTGATGCTCTGCGGTGTTGAAGACCTTGAACCCATGCTATATGAGATATATCAACAGCCGGATATCGAACACCTCGTGCCTCAGCGGGCAAAAGATGCTGCAAAGCACGCCTATGCGAAACGAAGGTTCCCCGAAAACATGGAAAAGAGGAACTTGCGCCATAGGGAAATATGGAACGAACCGATATGGGCACAACGAAGAATTCGCAAAGTCAATGACAGCAGACTGCTCCGCGCTCTGCAAGACGCGGCAGCACAGCGTGCCACATCGGTGTTAAATCTGTTGTCAAAGCTGATCACTTATGCACGAAAGAAGATTTTGAAAGGAGTCGATTCCTATTATGAGTGGAAAAAGCTACACTGAGCGCGCACGCGCGCTGAGGCCCTATATCGAGCAGGCCAGCGGAAGCCTGACGGACAGCGACGCAGCAAAGGCCGTTGAGCTGTTCCCGCGTTGGGCGGATCACATCGGCGAGACCGTCAAGCCCGGCGACCGCCGCAGCGATACGGACGAAAGCGGCGTGCTGCACGTCTACCGCGTCAACAAAGGTCAGGGCCACACCACGCAAGAGAACTGGCCGCCGCACTCCACCCCTGCCATGTGGACGATCATCAACGTCGACCACGCGGGCACGCAAGATGACCCGATTCCGGCCGCTCGTGGTATGGAATACACCTATGGTCTTTATTACAAAGACCCCGAGGACACTAAGCTGTACCTGTGCGAGCGTACAGGTGAGCAGTCCGGCAACAAAATCACTCTTCAGTATTTGCCGCACGAGCTTGTGGGGCAGTATTTCACGGAGGTGAGCGCATGACGGCGGCGTTGATTTCCGCCGCAGCGGCGGTGGTGGTGGCGCTCATCGAGGCCATCGCCGCCCGCGACCGTCGGCGCGACAAGAAGGAGCGCGAGAAAGCCGCCGAGCAGCAGAAGATGCAGGAGCAGCTGATTCTCAAGCTCATCGAGGGCAGCTGGGCGGCTATCGCGCTGGGTGAATGGTACTTACTGATAAGCTGACGGCGATTGCGGACGCCATCCGCGCAATGTTTGAGCGGTATGGGGTGAAGACAGGAGGTACCTAAAATGACGCAAATCGATCTCGAGAAAGTGCGCCGGGATGATATTCCGGAGGAGTACCGCGACATCGTGGACGCCATCGGCATGGAGGCGTTCATGCACCTGACGTTGTTGTGCGGCGGACAAACGATCTATGTTCCCAAGTGGGAATCGCTGGAACGCAATTCCCGTGATCGGGATATCCGCGCCATGTTCAATGGTTACAACTATCGCAGCCTTGCGACCCAGTTCCGTCTCAGCGAGCGCCAGATCCGTAAGATCATCAGCGGTACCCGCGCCTAACAATATGAGAGATACTATGGCATTTACGGTGATTGGGCTGAACTGGATCGACCTTATCTGCACCCTGCTGGCGCTGAGGCGCGGCTGTGTGGAGCTGAATCCGCTGATGCGGAGCATCATCACGATGATGTGGTACAAGGGCGCAGTTGTGCCACTATTGGCGTTGTGGCTTGATTCACGGGGGACACAAGAGGCGCGGCGTGGGCTGCGTATCTGCGCGGGCGTGTACGGCGCGGTGTGCCTGTGGCACGCGGTCGGAATTTGGATGGTGAAATGATGGAGGGGAACGAATGACAGATTTGGCAAGCATCGCGGCGCTGTGCTCCGAAGCGACGATCATCATCGGGGCGGCGGCGCTGCTCATCAAGCCTATCCGGCACAAGCTGCTCGGGCTGGACAAGCTGACTGACGCGCTCAAGTGCCAGCTCCGGCACGACATGCTGCACACTTACTACCGGCATCGAGAGGACAAAGTTATCCGGCAGTACGAGCTTGAGGACTTTTTGTACCTCTACAGAGGCTATAAGGCGCTGGGCGGCAACAGCTTTATTGACAAAATCAAGGGCGAGATCGACGAGTGGGAGGTCAGGTCGTGAAGCACCTTATCAAAAAGGCGTCAAAATTGCGAACGAGGAACATCATTTTGATTATCGTTGGCATTTTCATCGCCGCTTTTGTGATCTACACGGTCATCTTTTACAGCATTAAGGGGTGGCAGTGGGACAACCTCTTCCCGTACCTGCTTGGTACGGGCGGCATCATCGAAGCCTTTACCGGGCTGCTAACACTGGTAGAAATTATCGTTGGACGGAAACGAAAGGAGAAGAACAATGAAATTTGAACTGAATAACAAGGTCTACGACGTACTCAAATGGCTGGTGCTGATCGTGCTGCCCGCGTGCAGCGGTCTGTATGCCGCCCTCGCGGGCGTTTGGGGCTGGGGGTATGTAGAGCAGGTCACGACCACCATCAGCGCGGTCGCGCTCTTTATCGGCGCGCTCATCGGCGTGTCGAATGCGAGCTACAAGGCGCGCATGGAGGGCGAGGACAAGGGGGCGTAAGGCAATGGACATCCGCAAATACCCGGCAAACGCCGGGAACGTCGGCGGCACGCGCGCGGCGAGCGGCATCCGCTACATCGTCATCCACTACACGGGCAACGACGGCGACACGGCGATGAACAACGCCAAGTATTACGCATCGAACGTGGTGAAGACCAGCGCGCATTACTTCGTCGACGCAAATGAGATCGTGCAGAGCGTGGATGATCTGCGCGTTGCGTGGGCGGTCGGCGGGAAGAAGTACCCGTCCTGTCCGCAGACGGGCGGCGGAACGCTGCACGGGCGTTGCCTGAACGCAAACAGCATCAGCATCGAGCTGTGCGACGCGAAGAAGGACGGCGCATACGCGCCGGACGCGCGCACCGTGGAGCGGGCGCTTGCGCTGACGCGCGAGCTGATGAAGAAGTACAACATTCCGGCGAGCAATGTGATCCGCCACTTCGACGTGACGGGCAAGCTGTGCCCCGCGTACTGGGCGGGGAGAGAAAACGCGGGCAAGTGGGAGAAGGAATTCCACGGCAGGCTCGTAGGGCCGGACTACCGCGCGCAGCTGCAAAAGCGCGCGGGCCTGACGGACAGCACGATGGATTACCTCTCGGCGTATCAGTACGGCGACGACTTGATCCGCAAGCTTGCGACGATGCGCTGACTGTCTAAGCACAAAACACCCAGACAGCAAAAGCTGACTTGTTACTACCTAAATCTGCACTCCTATAATGGGGACAGTATAAAGCGCCCGAATCGCTACCAATTTGTGCCTCGCTTCTGAGACAGAAAAAGGTAGTAATTTCGGGCGCTTTTTGTTCCACGTTTGTTCCACGAAATGACAGAAAAAAACAAAAATCGTCAAATGACATGAAATACAAAATGAAGAAAATTAAGAAATATCAAGCAACACGGAGACTGCGAAAAGAAAGCGAATATAAAGAACCTCTTTCGAGTCCTGTACCGCGCACCAGAAAAAACCTTGAAGCTTCAGTGGCTTCAAGGTTTTTTTGCTGCCCTGAAACGCCTTTTACCCTTTATCATACCCTTTATAAATTGAGAACATTTGTAATGAAGCCTTCCATACGCTGCGCACTGACCGAGCGCATATCGTCTGTGAAATGACCGTAGACATCAAGAGTAAAGGCGGCAGTTGCATGACCGAGATTGCTCTGCACAGTTTTGATATCGTCACCGCTCTTGATAGAGGCAACGGCGAAAGTATGACGCAGATCGTGGAAGCGTGTGACCGGTGCGCCGATGTTTCGGACAATTGCGCATAGTGTAGGTGTTTGCGAACATAAGGAAGGGCCAGAGAGAAACTGGTTTACATTACGGCTACGCAATACTACACAGGTAAGGTTAGGTGTAGTATTGCGTAGTCGTGGGTCGACAATACTAGGCAGACTGCAGCTCTGCAGGGTCGCCTGCTTTGTTGGTGCGCCCGATGAGTGTACGTTCTAACAAGTGAAAGCCCCGGATCCGCTCGGCAGTAAGAAGAATATAAAAAAGAACTTGCCAAAATACGTCAGACATATTATACTCTAGACCAAACAAACAATCGATACAGGAAAGAAGGCAGAGTATGAAAAAAGCGGTTGGGGGAAAATCGCGCGTCGATCTTGCAGTCGATCAGATCATTCAGGTCATTTTGGACCGCGATATGAAGGCCGGTGACAAGCTGCCGAACGAGTATGATCTGGCGCGCGAGCTGGGCGTGGGCCGCAGCACGGTGCGCGAGGCGATTAAGCGCCTTGTTGCCCGCAATATTTTAACGGCGCGGCAGGGCGCGGGCACGTTTGTCTCGGAGAAGAACGGCGTGCCGGAAGACCCGCTCGGACTGACGTTTATGATGGAAGAGGGCTCGGAGAATCTCGCGCTCGACCTGCAGGATATTCGATTGATGCTTGAGCCGGAGACCTGCGCGATCGTTGCGCGCGGCGCAACGCCAGAGCAGATCGACCAGATGCAGGCATACTGCGATGAGGCGACGCGCCTGATCGAAGCGGAGGAGGATTATTCCGCCGCCGACGCAAAGTTCCACCAGTATCTTGCCGAATGCAGCGGAAACCATGTGCTGCCCAATCTCATCCCGATCATCGCCTCGGCGATCGGCGTTGTGATCACGGTGACGAACGATGAGCACCGCTCCCAGAGCGGCATGGAACACCAGCGTATCGTCGACGCCATCCGCCGCCATGACCCGGAGGGAGCAAAGTACAGCATGATCGCGCACCTGAACACCAGCCGCAATTCCATGCTCCATTCTCGGGATAACTGCGCGGCGAAGCGCTGAAAGCGCACCACACCTTGAGTCATCACACAACTAACGCACAGAGATTTCGTATGTCTAACGAAATTTCTGTGCGTTTTTACAAAATAACTAAAAAAGACACAAAGAAATCAGACGAAATACAGAAAACATTGTGAATTAAATATCAACTATTGACGAACGGAGTTGTCTGATGTATTCTGAATTTGCAAAATACATCAGACAACAGCACAAAGCCATCCACCAACCAATAAACTGACCGTATCCCCGCACACCGCTGGGGCACGCCGGACGACATGAAGGGCACGGCCATCTTCCTTTCCTCCCACGCCTCCGACTATCTCAACGGTGCGGTCATCCCCGTTGACGGCGGCTATCTTGTCAAGTAAAGGCGGGGGGAAGCAATGGCAAAATATCTTGTTTGTGTCAGCGATGAGCGCCATGCGAGCTATGAGATCGAGCGCGCCATTCTGGAAAAGGCCGGTGCAGAGCTGAAGCTCTGCCACTGCGAAAGCGCTGCGGATATCGCCGCACAGTGTGCGGATGCGGACGCCGTACTGCTTGACCTTGCACCTATGACCGCCGAGGCGGTTGCAGGGTTGAGAAAATGCAAGGTCATCAGCCGCTACGGTGTCGGTTTTGAGAATGTCGATCTGGATGCGGCGACCGCCGCAGGCATTCAGGTCACCAATGTTCCCGATTACTGCATGGAGGATGTTTCCGACCATGCGTTGGCGCTGATGCTTTCCTGTCTGCGTCATATCCCGCTGCGCGACCGCGAGGTCCGCGAGGGGAAATGGAACATTCAGGCAGACAGCTTCCGGCTGAAGGGCAAAACGCTCGGTGTCATCGGCGCAGGCCGCATCGCGCGCGCGCTGATCCGCAAGGTCAGCGGCTTCGGTTTTGCCGAGGTCGTGGCATACGATCCCTATATCAGCGCTGAGCAGTTGGCTGAGATCGGCGTGCGCAAGGTGGAAAAGGAGGAGCTGTTCCGCATTTCCGATATCATCTCCCTCCATCTGCACGCCAATGCTGAGACAAACGGCATGATCTGCAAGGAGACGCTTGCACTGATGAAGCCGACGGCGATCCTCATCAACGTCAGCCGCGGTCCGCTCGTCAAGGACGAGGATCTGCTCGACGCGCTGCGCGGACACCGCATTCTTGCGGCGGGACTTGATACGCATAATCACGAACCGCTCGGCGCGCAGTCGCCCTTCTGCCAGCTTGACAATGTTGTGCTGACCGATCATACGGCCTACTCCACGGCGGAGGGCGTAACGGAACTCAAGACCAAGGCGGCGCAGAACGTTGTGGACGTACTGGAAGGGAGAACTCCTCGCTATCCGGTCAATCACCTGTAATTATTCCATTTGTTTGCCCGAAAAGGGCGGGAGGTAAAAAAATATGACAGCATTAGAAAGACTCTATAACGCGGCAGTGGTGCCCGTCGTCGTGCTCGACGACGCGGCGGATGCGGTGCCGACTGCTAAGGCGCTGCTTGCGGGCGGCGTGGACGTGATGGAGATCACGTTCCGCACGGCGGCAGCCGCCGATTCCATCACGGCAGTCGCCAAGGAGTGCCCCGACATGTTCGTGGGCGCGGGCACGGTCATCACACTCGAACAGTGCAAGAAGGCCGTCGCCTGCGGCGCAAAGTTCATCGTCTCCCCGGGCTACAGCGAGGAGGTCGTGAGCTGGTGCGTGGAAAATGATATCGCCATCACCCCGGGCTGCGTCACGCCGACCGAGATCATGGCCGCGATGTCCCACGGCCTGAAGGTCGTGAAGTTCTTCCCGGCGAACGTCTACGGCGGCCTGAGCGCAATGAAGGCGCTCTCCGGTCCCTTCGGCGGCATCAAGTTCATCCCCACCGGCGGCGTGAACGACAAGAACCTTGCCGAGTATATCTCCGCGCCGTTCATCCATGCCGTCGGCGGCAGCTGGCTGTGCGCCAAGGCGGACATCGCCGCGCACAACTTCGACAAGATCACGAGCCTCTGCAAGGAGGCGCGCAAGACCGCGCTCGGCTTTGAGATCGCGCACGTCGGCGTGAACGCCGGCGACGCGGAGGAGTCCCTTGCGGTGTGCCGCGCGCTCGACGCGGCCTTTGGCTTCGGCGTGAAGGAGGGCAACAGCTCCAACTTCGCCGGCAGCGGCGTAGAGGTCATGAAGAGCCCCTACCTCGGCAAGAACGGCCACATTGCGGTCAAGACCAATTCCATTCCCCGCGCGGCGGCGGAGCTTGCCAAGAACGGCTTTACGCTTGACGAGTCCACCGCCAAGTACAAGGGCGAGAAGATGGTCGCGGTCTATCTCAAGCAGGAATTCGGCGGCTTTGCCGTCCACCTGCTGCAGAAGTAAGGGAGGAACGAACGATGAAATTTCTGACTTTCGGTGAGATCATGCTGCGCCTGAAGGCGCCCGGACAGGAGTGCTTCTTCCAGTCCCCGATGCTCGAGGCCACCTTCGGCGGCGGCGAGGCCAACGTGGCCGTCTCCCTTGCCAACTACGGCGAGGACGCGGCGTTCCTGACCGTTCTGCCCGACAATGCCATTGCGGACGCCTGCAAGGCGGAGCTGCGCCGCTTCGATGTGGATACCAAGCGCATCGTCACGGGCGAGGGCCGCATGGGCATCTACTATCTCGAGGGCGGCGCGAACCAGCGCCCGAGCAAGGTCGTCTACGACCGCGCGTGGTCTGCCATCGCGCTGGCCAAGCCCGGCGATATCGACTGGGACAAGGCCTTTGAGGGCGTGGAGTGGTTCCACATCACCGGCATCACGCCCGCCATCAGCGAGAGCGCGATGGAGCTTTCCGTTGCGTCTGTCAAGGAGGCGAAGAAGCGCGGCATCACCGTCTCCTGCGACCTCAACTACCGCAAGAACCTCTGGAAGTACGGCAAGAAGGCGAGCGAGGTCATGCGCGAGATCGCAAAGTATGTGGATGTCGCCATCGCCAACGAGGAAGACGTGCAGAAGTCCCTTGAGATCACTGTGGACGATGTGAACGTCGAGTCCGGCGAGCTGGACCGCGCAAAGTACAAGGCGCTCGGCGACAAAGTGCTCGCGGCGTATCCCGATATGAAGATGATCGCCATCACGCTGCGCGAGAGCCACAGTGCCGATTGGAACGGCTGGGCGGCCTGCCTGAACGACGGCAAGGACTTCTACGTTTCCAAGAAGTACGAGATTCGCGACATCGTGGACCGCGTCGGCGGCGGGGACAGCTTTGCCGGCGGCCTGCTCTACGGTCTCAACCACTATGAGGACAAGCAGTCCGCGCTGGAGTTCGCCGTGGCGGCGAGCTGCCTGAAGCACTCGGTCATCGGCGACTTCAACCGCGTGAATGTTTCCGACGTGACCAAGCTCATGGGCGGCGACGGCACCGGCAGAGTGCAGAGGTAAAACGGATGAGCTGCTTTTACTGCGAAAAGGACGAGCGGCTGCTGGCGCTGATGACACCGCTGACTGAGCTTCAGTGGTCGGATGTTTATCTTTTCAACGACCAGAAGCACAAGGGACGCTGCGTCGTGGCGCTCAAAGGCCATCACGACGAGATGTTCGAGCTCGATGACGAGCAGCGCAGCGGTTTTTTTGCCGAGGTTTCCCTCATGGCGCACGCGATCGCGAACTACACGAAGGCGGATAAGATCAACTACGCGATCTACGGCGATATCGTTTCGCATTTCCATGTGCACCTCGTTCCGAAGCATCGGGACGGTTTGCAGTGGGGCGGACCCTTTACCGATACGCTGCCGAAGGTGACGCTGAGCGCGGAAGAATTCAAAGCGGTCGGCGACGGCCTTCTCAGCGAGCTGGAAAAGCTGAAAAAATGATAAAAAAATGGGATGTACCGCGCGGTACATCCCATTTTTTGTCGGTCAGGATCATTCCATATAGGCGCCCTTCATGGGGCTCACGGCATGCTCGGTATAACGCTTGAGCAGGCCTTTTTTGTATTTGGGCGGCTTTGCCTGCCAGCGCGCGGCGCGCGGCAAGAATGGCGTCGATCTCGCCGGGCGTTTTTTCCTCGCCCTTCACGCCGACGATCGCCAGCACGCGGCCGGGAACATCGATGCGGATCAGATCGCCCTCTTCCACCAGCGCGATCGGCCCGCCGACAGCAGCCTCGGGGCTGACGTGGCCGATGACCGGGCCGCGGCTTGCGCCGGAAAAGCGCCCGTCGGTGATGAGAGCTACGCTGGAAGCGAGCGCCGGGTCTGCGCAGATGGCCTCGCCGGTATAGAACATCTCGGGCATCCCGCTGCCGCGCGGACCCTCATAGCGGATAAAGACCGCGTCGCCGGGGCGGACGTCGCCGTGCAGCACGGCCGCGATGCACGCTTCCTCGCTGTCGTAGGGCTTTGCCCGCAGCGTGACCTGAAACATCTCTTTGGGGCAGGCGGTGTGCTTGATGACGCAGCCCTCGGGGGCTAGGTTGCCCTTGAGAATGGCAATGCTGCCGTCTGTGCCCTTGGCGTTTTCGAACGTGCGGATGATGTCGGTGCGCGGCGGTCTGCGGCTCAGATGTGCGGTTTTTTCGCGCAGCAGCTCGTCGCAGTGCTCGTAAAAGCTGCTCTTTTTCAGCGCGTCCAGATTTTCGCCGAGCGTTTTCCCAGTCACCGTCATTGCGTCGAGGTGCAGCATGGAGCGGATCTCCTCCATCACGCGGGGGACGCCGCCGGCATAGTAGAAATACTGCGCGGGCCAGTCGCCGGAGGGACGGATGTTGAGCAGATAGTGCGCCCCGCGGTGCATCCGGTCGAAGGTGTCAGCATCGATCTCGATGCCGAATTCGTGCGCGATGGCGGGCAGGTGCATCGTCGCGTTGGTGGAGCCGGAGATCGCGGCATGGACCATGATGGCGTTTTCAAAGCTTTCTTTGGTCACGATGTCCTGCGCGCGGATGCCTTGCTCCAGCAGCTTGAGCAGCTGGACGCCCGCATCGTAAGCGGCCTTTTTCAGCTCCGGGGCGGTGGCGGGCATCAGCGCGGTGCCAGGCAGCATCAGCCCGAGGGCCTCGGCCATGATCTGCATGGTGGAGGCTGTGCCCATAAAGGAGCACGCGCCGCAGCTGGGGCAGGCGTTGTGCTTATAATAGCGCAGCTGCTGGCCGGAGATGACGCCGGTTTTTTCCCATGCGTCGAATTTGCCGATCTGCTCGAGCGTCAAGAGCTCGTTGATCGCGCAGGCGGGATCCTGCACGGTGTATTCCTCCTGCAGGGGATGGGCTTCCATGACTCCGCCAGTGACGACGATGGCGCTCATTTCCTTGAGCCGCCCGATGCTCATCAGCATGGCGGGAACGGCCTTGTCGCAGCTTGCGATGAATATGCCGCCGTCAAATCCGCTTGCGTTCGCCTGCGCCTCCACCAGATCGACGATGGCTTCACGGTGGGCGAGGGAGTAATTGATGCCGTCGTGTCCCTGTGCGATACCGTCGCACAGATCGGTGGCAAAATAGCGGGCGGCTTTGCCGCCGTGCTCGTTGACCGCCTGCACGGCCTGTCTTACAAATTGATCGAGATGCGCGCTGCCGGGATGGCTGTCGCCAAAGGTGCTCTCCACCATGATCTGGGGTTTGCTCAGATCATCAATCGTCCATCCCATGCCGATCTTCAGCGGATCGCTCTCTGGTGCAAGTGCGCGTACCTGCTGAGAATGTAATTCCATTATAGACCCCTCTCCGTACAATTTGTCATTTTGAAGCGAAAATCATCAGATGATTTCTTGACATATTATAACGAAGTATGCCGAGGCTGACAAGTAAAAATAGTGTGATTTTGCGCATCCGGAAGAGGAGAGCTTTTGAGACGCTGTGTGCCGGAGGGTGAAAGAGAGCAGATCATGCTGGTGTCAGTCGGCGGCGTCGGTGCAGTAAAAAACGTAACGCTCGGCGTGTTCAACAGTGAGAGACTCCAATACGAATCGCAACAATTTAGCGTAAGTGTTTGAGAGTATAAGGGAAGGGACGAATGGAACTGCTCTGCAGTACGGCTATGCAATACTACATCATCTGCAAGGTCAGGTGTAGTATGCGTAGTCCTGAGACAACAATAAAGCCGTGCGAGGACAATCGGACGAAATGGGTTCGACTCACAGAATAAGGAATTATTATAGCGAGGAGGGTTAGACACTCGAAACATAAAAAATATACATTTCAGATAATAGGACGGGAAGTAGATCCGTCCTTAGAGAGAATTATTTCTTAGTGTCCGGTAGCAGCTTTTGCTTTATGATGAAATAGTAGGTTGTCAGAACAATCGTGCGAGGAGTATTCCCTTGAGTAAAATCAATGGCCTTCATCGTTTGAACTATATGGAACACTCCTACGAGTTTGAATTGTTTTCGATTTTTGGACATGACACCGCTAAGATCAAGAGTAGGCAGCGGGCTTCTGACGAAAAAGGCATGTCCTGTGCGGCAGCTAAAATTCAGCCTTATTTTTAGCCTTTCTGCATTGATACGAGATAAGATTACCTAACATGAGATGGCAATAAAATCGCATGACTTCCCCACATTATGGTACCGGTTGGCATAGGCAGGGACAATCTAAAACACCTTTTTGCCGGTCGAGTCCTGTACCGCGCACCAGAAAAAACCTTGAAGCTTCAGTGGCTTCAAGGT
>ENA-UAPA01001190-UAPA01001190.1-human-gut-metagenome-genome-assembly--contig:-NODE-1190-length-11807-cov-9.410654_pt1 | contig 11807 bp, 18 predicted proteins | sample MGYA00243476_ERZ654569 | MGnify/ENA primary metagenome ERZ654569 (study PRJEB26926, sample SAMN06164726) | human gut metagenome | biome: ENVO:00009003; feature: ENVO:2100002; material: ENVO:00002003... | reverse complement strand
AAACCGTCAGCTAACAGTTGATAAGTAAATTAGTTCCTTATCACTGTTAAGCCAACGGTTTCAAGGTTTTCTTTTTTGTTTTCGCGGGGACTTTACCCGGCGGCTTTGTGACACTTTTCTAATTATACCTTGACATTCTCAAAAATGAGAATATAATAGAATCGTAGAACGATGAAAGGGGAGAGTACCATATGGAATTGGCGGAGATCGTCATGAATCCCGTGCGGCAGCGGATTTTTCAGTATCTGCTGCTTCACGAAACCGGCACGGTCAAGGAGATCCGGAAGGCCCTGCCGGATGTTCCCGGCGCCAGCCTGTACCGGCACATGAAGCTGCTGACGGAGCACGGCATTCTCACGGTGGTGGGGGAGAACCGCATCCGCGGCACGGTGGAGAGCATTTACAGCCTGAACAGAAGCGCCCTGGAGATCGACGACGACGGCACGGCGGTGCAGACGGCGCTTCTGGGCCTCAGCGCCTCCTTTGCCAGATATTTTTCCGGCGGCGGGGCCGACCCCAGGCGGGATATGCTGCTGATGACCACCTGCACCCTGACCCTGACGGATGAGGAATTCACCGGCTTTCTGACGGAGATCAACCAGACGGCCCTGAAGTATATGGACATCGGCGTGAAGGAAGGGAGCCGTCAGCGGCAGATCACGCTGATTTCCTCCCCCACAGACGGGCCGGGGAGCCGGTGAAACGAGAGAAAGGACGAACGATCATGGTAATTGCATTATTCGGAGACAGCTGCACGGGGAAATCCACCATCGCTGCGGCGCTGGCCCCGTCGCTTTCCGCAGAGGTTTTCAGCGGAAAGGACTATCTGAAGCTGGCCAAAAGCGAAAGCATGGCGGCGGCCCTGTTCCAGAAGAAGCTGCGCGGCGAGGAGACGATCCTCTACGTCATTTCCGAAAAGGACCAGCTGGCCCTGCTGCCGGAGGGCTGCGTCCGGGTGCTGGTGACGGCGGGCCTTGCCGCCATCAAGGAGCGGTTTGCCGCGCGGATGCACGGGAATCTGCCCGCCCCGGTGGCCGCTATGCTGGAGCGGAAATACGGCCGGTTTGAGACGGAGACCCACGACCTGCGGGTGGACACGGACACCGTTTCGGCGGAGGAAGCCGCCAACGAAATCCGACTGCTGCTGAATAGAGGAGAACGAGATGCTCAGAATTGAACATTTATCCAAGGCCTACGGCGAGAAAAAGGCCGTGGACGACCTGAACCTGCACATCGCCCCGGGGGAGATCTACGGCTTCATCGGCCACAACGGGGCGGGCAAGACCACCACCCTGAAATCCGTGGCGGGTATCCTGCAATTCGACCAGGGGGAAATCTATGTGGACGGCAAGTCCATCCGGACCCAGCCGCTGGAGTGCAAGCGGACCTTTGCCTATATCCCGGATAACCCTGACCTGTACGACTACATGACCGGCATCAAATATCTGAACTTTGTGGCGGACATCTTCGGCGTCAGCGCCGCCGACCGGCAGGACCGCATCCGCCAATACGCCGGTCTTTTCGAGCTGACGGAGGACCTGACCCAGCCCATCGCCGCCTATTCCCACGGCATGAAGCAGAAGCTGGCCATTATCTCCGCCTGGCTGCACCGGCCCAGGCTGATCCTCATGGATGAGCCCTTCGTGGGCCTGGACCCCAAGGCATCCCACCTGCTCAAGGGGATGATGCGCCAGGTCTGCGATGAGGGCGGGGCCATCTTCTTCTCCACCCATGTGCTGGAGGTGGCGGAGAAGCTCTGCGATAAGGTGGCCATCATCCAGGGCGGAAGGCTGATCCGCTCCGGCACCATGGAGGAGGTCAAGGGCGACGACTCCCTGGAGGACGTGTTCCTGGAGCTGGAGGGCGAATCATGCTGAAGCTCTTGCTGAAAAAGCAGCTGTTTGAGATTTTCCGGTCCTATTTTTACGACGCCAAGAAGAACAAGGCCCGCTCCCGGCTGGCCACGGCCCTGTATATCGGGCTGTTCGTCCTGCTGATGGCGGGCATCCTGGGCGGCATTTTCACCCTGCTGGCGGTGAAGCTCTGCGGGCCGCTGGCGGCGGCGGGCCTGGATTGGCTCTATTTTGCGCTGATGGGCTTGATCGCCGTGCTGCTGGGGGTCTTCGGCAGCATATTCAACACCTATGCGGGGCTGTACCTGCCCAAGGACAACGACCTGCTGCTGTCCATGCCGGTTCCGGTGACCAGTCTGGTGGCGGCCCGGCTGTCCGGGGTGTATCTGATGGGCCTGATGTACTCCGCCGTGGTGATCCTTCCGGCGGTGGTCGTCTATTGGGCCACCGTGGGGGTCACGGCGTCTGCCGTTCTGGGCGGACTGGTGCTGACCCTGCTGATCTCCCTGGCGGTGCTGGTGCTCTCCTGCGCTCTGGGCTGGGTGGCGGCAAAAATCAGCCAGAAGCTCCGGAACAAGAGCCTCATCGTCGTGCTGGCCTCGCTGGTGTTCATCGGCCTGTATTACTTCGTCTATTTCAAGGCCCAGAGCGTCCTTCAGGACCTGCTGGCCAACGCCGGGACTTACGGCGCCCAGATCCGGAGCCGCGCCTACCCTCTGTACCTGTTCGGCAGCGTGGGCACGGGCAGCGGGGCGGCCATGCTGGCGGTCACGGCGGCGGTGGCGGCACTGTGCAGCCTGATGTGGATGCTGCTCTCCCGCAGCTTCCTGCATATCGCCACCTCCACCGGGAAAACCGCCCGCCGGACGTACCGGGAGACCGCCCTGCGGCGGCGCAGCGTGGACGGGGCGTTGCTGCACCGGGAGCTGGCGCATTTTGCCGCCAACCCCGCCTATATGCTCAACTGCGGCCTGGGGACCTTCCTGATGCCCATTTGCGCCGTCGCCGTGCTGTGGAAGGGCGGGAGCCTCTTTGTCATGCTGGACGCCCTGTTTGCGGATACCGAGGGCAGCGTCCCGGTGCTGCTGTGCGTGCTGCTGTGCGGCCTGGCGTCCATGAATCTCATGACGGCCCCCTCCGTATCCCTGGAGGGAAAGAGCCTGTGGCTCATGCAGTCGCTTCCGGTGGAGCCGTGGCAGGCCCTTCGGGCGAAGCTGCGGATGCAGGTGCTGCTGACGGTCCCGCCGCTGCTGCTGTGCGTGATGTGCGCGGCCATGGTCTATCCCCTGGGCCCGGCGGGGCTTCTGGTCACGGCGGTGTTCGCCGCGTCCTATGCCCTGCTGGGGGCCCTGGCGGGCCTGACCCTGGGGGTGAAAATGCCGGTGCTGACCTGGACCGACCAGCTGATGCCCATCAAGCAGAGCGCGCCGGTGATGCTGACCCTGTTCGGCGGCATGGGCTACACGATTCTGCTGTTTGCGGGCTTCCTGCTGCTGCCCGACTGGCGGCTGGGCTTTGCCGGATACGCAGCCTGCTTCGCAGCGGCCAACCTGCTGCTGTGCGCGGTGCTGCACCGGTGGCTGCGGAAAAAGGGCGCGGCGCTGTTTGCCGCCCTGTGACGGGGCACAAAGCGGCTCTTTGATAATTTGATAAACAAAGCGGGGACCCGGCAAACGCCGGGTCCCTCAGCTTGTCAGAAAAGGCTTACGGTCTGCCGGGGCGTCACAGCCGCAGCTCCATATGCCGCCGGTACTCCTGAAAGCCCATGGCCTCATAAAACGCCTGGGCGCCCCGGTTGAAGGACCACACGTCCAGCTCCCGCCGGGCGTCCCGCACCGTTATCTGCACGGGTCTGCCTCCCGGCTCTGCCGCAGGTCCAGGTTCATCAGGTCGAAGTCCACGTCCTGCCCCTCCAGCCGGAAAAACGCCGGGAAGGTGCACAGCTTCCGGAAGCCGTATTTCTCATACAGGTGAATGGCACGGGCATTGCTGCTGCGGACCTCCAGGTTCAGCTGGGCAAAGTCGTTGTCCCGGGCAAAGGCCAGAACGGCCTCCGTCAGGGCCGAGGCCGCGCCGCAGCCCCAGTACGCCTTTTTCAGGCTGATGCCGAACTCTCCCCGGTGGCGCATCCGGTTGGGCTTGCGGTTCAGGCTGGCCGTGCCGATGATCTGGCCGTCCACCTTTGCCAGATACTGCACATGGTCCGTGGAAGCGGCCTGCATCCCCAGATAGGACGCCTCCTGCTCCACGCTCAAAGGCACCCCCTCCGGGCCGAAGCTCAGGTTATCCGTCTCTCCGCCGATGATCTTCAGGTATTCCAGCAGGGCGGCGGCGTCCTCCGCCTGGGCCCGCACGATGACAAACGGTGTGTTCATGTTGATTCCTCCCGATTTTCTGTTATTTTTCCGGTTTCCGGCCGACAGGCATACAGGGCGAAAAACTGCCGGATGTGCCGCCCGATCCGGTCCATCACTTCCGCCTCCCGGTCCGGCTCCCGGTCGCAGAGGTTGATCCACACGGAGATGGGCAGGCAGAACTGGGCCGCCATGACCTCCGGGTCGTGGGCCGTCAGCTTCCCTTGGCGGATGAGGAACCCCATCAGTCCGGTGAAATAGCTCATCACCCCCGTGTAATTCTGCCGGGTCTGTAGCCGGGCCATCCGGGGGTTCCGGAACTGCTCGATGGTCAGCATTTTTCTCGCCCGGCTGATCCGGGGATCGTGGAGGATATAGCGCACCTGGCCCAGGCACAGCCGCTCCGCCGCCTCCGGGGTCATGTCCTCCTTGCTCCGGGTGAAGTCCGGGTCGTCCCAGTCCGCCCGGGCGAAGATGGAGTGCTTGTCATACTCCTCCAGGGTGGTTTCCAGCAGCGTGTCCAGAATGGCCTGCTTGTTCCCAAAGTGGCTGTACAGCGAGGCCTTGCGGATCCCCACCGCCTCCGCCAGCTGGGAGATGGATGTAGCCTCGAAGCCCTGCACTGAAAACAGCTCCAGCGCGGCGTCCAGTATTTCCTGCCTGGTGTTTCCCTTTGCCGTCATGGCTTGCTCCTCCTGCGTTCCGGATTTTCTCCATTATACCTACCGAGCGGTAGGATATCAAGCGCCGGTTCCGGAAATCGGCGGCAGGGATTCGGGCTGCATTTTTCCGGAATCCCTGCTGCGATAACCGTAACGGTCCCGGGCTTCGCGCCCCATGGATGGGCGGAAAACCACAGGAGGATATGACAGATGGAAGATTTTGAAATCGAAAACGGCGTTCTGACGGAGTATCAGGGGGAGGACGTGGATGTGATCGTGCCGGAGGGCGTCCGGGAGATCGGCGAGGGGGCGTTCTGGCGCTGTGACGTTGAATCGGTCCGGCTTCCGCAGGGAATCCGGGCCATCCGATCCGAGGCGTTTATGAACTGCCGCTCCCTGCGGCGGATCAACCTGCCGGAAAGCGTCAGGACCATCGAAACGGGGGTGTTCCACGGCTCCGGCCTCCGGGCCATCCGTCTGCCGGAGGGCCTGAAACGGATCGAAGCCGACTGCTTTTCCGGCACGGAGCTGACGGAGATCGTCATTCCGGAGGGGGTCCGGGTGATAAAGAGCGGCAGCGTCGACGTCTCCGGGAACGACGGCGGCAGCATCGTGCACATCCCCGCCGGTGTGGAACGGATCGAAAGCTCCGCGTTCCGGGGGGATATTCCCCGGATCGTCAGCGCGTCCGGCGCGGCCTTCGGGTGCCTTTCCCTGCGCGGCTGCAGCCATCTGCAGTCGCTGACCGTCCCCGCCGGGACGGAGGTGTCCGAATGCGCCTTCGGCTTCCATGAGGAGTCCAGAAACCTCCGCAGCCGCCTGACCGTGCACTATACCGGCGGAACGGAATAACGGCAGAAAACGGCGATTTATAAATTTTCCTCCGAACCGATTGACAAATCCCGTTTCTGACGTATAATTAGGATTATAAATAATCTGGATTATATATGGAGGCGTGGGTATGCCCGCAAAAGCAAAGGTCACAAAAGAAATGATCGTCGACGCAGCCTTTTCGATTGCCCGCCAGGCAGGAGCGGAAAACATCAACGCAAGGACCGTTTCGGAAAGACTGCACTGCTCCACGCAGCCCGTCATGTATCACTTTGCCACCATCGAGGAGCTGAAACGGACGGTTTATGCCAGGGCAGACGTATATCATTCGGAATATCTGATGAATATGAAAAAGCCGCCAAGGGGTGCTGCCCTTGGGATCGGTATGAACTATATCCGCTTTGCCATCGAAGAACCGCATTTGTTCCGATTCCTGTTTCAGTCGGATTATTTCAGCGGAAAGACCCTGCTGGAGCTGATCGACGCCCAGGAGCTGCTCCCGGTCCTTTCCGCGATGCAGAAAGCCCTGGATATGCGTCTGGAGCAAACGAAAAAGGTTTTCCTGACGGTTTTCCTGTTTGCCCACGGGTATGCCAGCATCATCGCCAACAATGCGCTGAAATATGACGAGGAGCTGATCCATTCTCAGCTGGAGCGGGCGTATCGGGGCGCTATATTGGCGGCGCAGGAGGAAACGACATGAAACAGCCGGACAGAAAAGACGGGCTGCTGGAGTGGCTTCACTGTCCCCGCTGCGGCGGGAAAACGCGAACGCAGATACGGGCGCACACGGTGCTGGAGGATTTCCCTCTGTTCTGCCCAAAGTGCAGATACGCCTGCGTGATCCGATTCAGGAACGGAAAAATGGAAGAAATCAAAATGCCAGACGCTTAGACGCAGTGCAGCCCGGGAAAATCGGCTTGTACTGCGTCTCTTGTTTTGGGCTGCTTTGCATCTGACCGCACGGGAGAAAGTGAAATGAAAACGTTGTATGAAAAAAACCAGCTGACCTTTGCGCTGGTGTGGATCGTGGTTTACTGCGTTCTGCAATCTTTGGCGAATCCACTGAACAAAGCCATTGGCGTCGAATACGCTGCCAGCGCCGGGTTCTGCATCCTACAGGCGCTCGCTCTTTTTGCCTTTATCCGGAAGAACGGCCTGCTGAAGCGATACGGGCTTTGTAAATCCCCCGTCCCTGCGCGGCGGTTTCTCTGCTATCTGCCGCTGGTCGTTCTGGCATCGGGAAACCTCTGGAACGGCGCGGCGCTGCATTACGCCCCGGCGGAAACGGTCTGCCGGATCGTGTGTATGCTCTGCGTCGGATTTCTGGAGGAGGTGATCTTCCGGGGCCTGCTGTTCGTGGCCATTGCAAGGGACAATGTGAAGTCCGCCGTCATCATTTCCAGCGTGACCTTCGGCATCGGGCATATCATCAACCTGTTCAACGGCAGCGGTATGGACCTGGTCAGCAATCTGTGCCAGATCGTGTTTGCCATTGCGGTGGGCTTCCTGCTGGTCACGATCTTTTATCGCGGCGGCAGTCTGATCCCCTGCATCCTCGCCCACTCGGCCATCAATACCTTGGGCACGTTTGCCAATGACGCGAGCCTTCCCACGGAAACGCGCCTGCTGCATCTCGGTATCCTGATTGTGATTGCGGTGGCCTACACCCTGATCCTCACCAGAACGCTGCCGGAAGCGGAAGCTGGGCATTCCCATGCCCCGGCTTCTGGAGGTGGACATCCCGCAGGAGCGCATTCTGAAGGAATACATCGCCGGGCAGACGGTGGCGGAGCTACTCAAAGAGGGACGGATGAACCCCGGCTGGCTCAGACAGGTGCAGGCCATGTGCGGCCGCCTGTACCCGGCGGGGCTGAACATCGACTACTATCCCACCAACTTTGTCCCCTGCGGCGGAACGCTTTACTACATCGACTATGAGTGCAATGCCTATATGCAGGAGTGGGACTTTGCCCATTGGGGTGCCCGGTATTGGACGCCACAGGCAGCGGAAAGGACGGACGAAACATGAGTGATCTCTGGGAGGAACGCCTCCCCTATGCCCTGCCGGCACTTCTTGTGCTGGCGGTATTCTACGGCATTTACTTTGGGAAGGTTTTGGCGCAGAAGCGCCGGGGCATCCGGACCCGGCAGATCGGGCGCAGAAAGGAAAAATCCATTCACACGGTGGAGGTGCTGATGAGCATTGCGACCCTGGGCGCGCCCATGGCCCAGCTGATGTCCATTGCCTTTGGGTGGAGCCACCTGCCTGCGAATGCCCGCTTTACCGGCTTTCTCATGGGACTGCTGGGCGATGGCATCTTCCTGCTGTCGGTTCTGTGCATGAAGGACAGCTGGCGGGCGGGCATCCCGGACAAGGACCGGACGGAGCTGGTCACCACCGGCATTTATCGCTATAGCCGCAACCCAGCGTTTCTGGGCTTTGACCTCATGTATGCCGGCGTTCTGCTGCTGTACGGAAACCTGCTGACCCTGGGCTTTTCCGTGTTTGCCATGGTCATGCTGCACCTGCAGATCCTGCAGGAGGAGCGGTATCTCGTGCATGCCTTCGGCGCGCCGTATCAGGCGTATTGCCGCCCCATGTTTTTGCTTTACAGCGTTTACGACGGCGCAGGCGGCAAGGACAGCGTTGCACCCATGCTCAGCGCGCACATTGACCGCTTTATTGCCAAAATCGAATCAGACTACAGAGCTTGTCAAAATTGAATCTGACAAGCTGGCGTTATAAAGAGGATTTTGTGAAAACAATCATTTACACCACCAATACCGGCAGCGCAGAGCGCTATGCCCGACTGCTGTCACAGGAAACAGGGCTTCCTGCCTGCTCTCTGGCGGAGGCGAAAAAGAAGGTCCCCTCCGGCGCGGAGATCATCTATCTGGGCTGGATCATGGCAGGCTCCGTCAAGGGCTATGCCGATGCGGCCAAGCGCTATCAGGTGCGGGCCGTCTGCGCAGTCGGCATGGGACAAACCGGGACGCAGACAGATGAGGTGCGGAAAAAGAACCGCATTCCCGCAAGCATCCCGCTCTTTACGCTGCAGGGCAATTTTGATATCAAAAAGCTGCACGGCATTTACCGTCCCATGATGGAGCTTATGGTCAGAACCGCAGGAAAAGGGCTATCGAAAAAGGACGACCGCACACCGGAGGAGGACGATATGCTGGACATGATGCTTCACGGCGGCCAGCGGGTGCGCGTGGAGAACCTGCGTTCTGCGCTGGGTTGGTACAGAGCGCAGGAATAACATCCGGGGAGTGAGCGTTATCCCATGCCGCAAATGCGGCTCCGCTCCATCCGCAGCAGCGATATTGCCTTCACCATGGGCGCAAAAGGGCCGCTTTGGGAAAGAGCAAAGCATTTTGACGGTGAGATTCCACTGTTCTGATACCAAAACCTGTTAAAAAGCTTGAAAAGCTTTTTATAGCACCGAAGGTGCGTCAGGTTTTGTATGAGACGTCACAGCGTGTTTTCACACGCTGTGCGTGCGCACAGCGCACGGGATTCTTGATTAAATTTTTTAATCAAGAATCAGTATGAGAAAGAGAGACAAGAAAATGAAGGAATCCATTCTCTACATTCACGGAAAGGGCGGCGCGGCGGAGGAAGCCGAGCACTACAAGCCCCTCTTTCCGGATTGCGAGGTCATCGGCTTCGACTATCGTTCCCGGACGCCCTGGGAGGCCCGGGAGGAATTTCCGGCCTTTTTCGCGGGGCAGCGGCAGGGCTGTGACCGCCTTACATTGATCGCCAACAGCATCGGCGCGTTCTTCGCCATGTCCGCATTGGATGAGACGCTGGCGGACCGGGCCTGCTTCATCTCCCTGGTGGTGGATATGGAAAGCCTCATCGGCAATATGATGCAGTGGGCAAATGTGACGGAGCAGGAGCTGGCCCAAAGGGGAGAGGTCCCCACGGACTTCGGAGAAACACTGTCCTGGCGCTATCTGCGCTATGTGCGGCAACACCCGATAGCATGGAATGTCCCGACGCGGATCCTGTACGGCGAGCACGACAACCTGACCTCCCTGGAAACCGTATCGGCGTTCGCCCGGCGCCATCACGCGAACCTCACCGTTATGCCCGGCGGGGAGCACTGGTTCCATACGCCGGAGCAGATGCGGTTCCTGGACGATTGGATTGCGGCGGACGAAGCATGCGGCGGCTCCCTGGGGCCTCGGACGCATTGACAGAATTATGGATAAAAAATAAGGAGAAACTGCAATGGCAGAAAAGAAAATTACCATTCGTCCCGAAACCAAGGACGATTACAGGGCCGTCGAAAACCTGACCCGGGAGGCGTTCTGGAATGTCTACCGCCCCGGCTGCATGGAGCACTATGTGCTGCACTGCTACCGGCCCGCTTTATAGGCCGGCACGGTGGAGCAGCATTTTCTGATCTGCCGGCTGATTTCCGGCGGGGTGTTCTGTATTTTCGGATTTTTCTCTATCCGATAAGCTACCACTATTTGAACCGGTATCTTCTTCGTTCGGATGGCACAAATATAGTGCCCGGAATAAATGTCACTATATGTATAAATGAAAAGCCGAAAAATACCCCGGCATCCACGACTGTAAAATAGAATATTGCAAATATAATGATTTCCCACCACTTACCACTCACAGGTTGAATCCACTGTTCGCAAATATTGGCCCAGATTTCGTTAAGCATATGCGGCCGCCTTCAGAATCTCAGGGGAAAAGTCGGCAGATTTCTTCAGTCTCCTCCATGCCGAGCTGGTACTTTCAATCGAGCAGCCACGGCATATAGCGTTTTAGGTACTTGAGGTTAAACGCCCTGGATTCCTCCGCAAAGTCCGCCAGGGGCTGCAGATCCTCCTTGGCCAGGCATTCCCGGGCCACAAAGGCCATCATAGGCTTCCAGGAACGCCAGTAATCCCGCGTCAATTTTTCCGGCCGGACATCATCCTCCGGATAATAAGCGGATCTGGCACAGGTCGAGTGCTCGAGGGCTTTCCAGATTCCCTCAGCATCGCCGATGTCGTACCAGAGGCAGGGTCGCTCAGGCCAGGTAAGCTCTCTTTCGCGGGGGATGGTCAGGATATCCTTTGCCGTATGAATCGAATCCAACAGCTTCAATGTGACCTCCATCTGCCGGTTCATATCGAGGGCTTCCTGTGTAAAGGGCTCTCCTATGAGCCAGGAGGGGTGGATATAATGATTTAATGCATAAGACGTCATATCTGTCTGGCTGCGGTAATTGCACCAGAGATACTCGGATAAGGTCTGGGAATAGAACTGGATTTCCGGATAAACAAAGCCGGAACAGATGATGATCTGCATGATGCCGTCACCCGTCAGGCGGACAAATTCTGTGCAGTCGCGGAGAGGAAAGAAGCCTTGCCGTTCCAGCGTGTCTTTCCAGTTCTGGGCCATGAATGCGTCCATTTCCTTCAAATATGAATTTCTCATAGCGTTCTCCTTATTATCATCAGGGGGACATTTTGCCCCCATTATCTCCAAAATGCTGTCTGTTAAGGGGTGCTGTGCGTATCGTTATTTTCCATTCCTGTATCTTGATCTCATCAGAGAATCAACCTGAAAACGGATAACCAGACAGAGCAGACCTTTTACTGCAATCAGGGAAAAAATGAGGATGTTGTTTTGCACGCCATACAGCACATAAACTGCAAGCAAGGTTGCATATTGAGGGACAAGTGATACCAACTCCATCAAATAGATCCAATGATACACATCAAACACTGATCTGTGACTTTTTAGGAAAGATTTGATAAAACCCAGGAAAACACGATCTTTTAAGGATCGCTGCCTGTAGATTTTCCTTGCGGTTTTCCGATTTCCTGCGCCAATTAAAAAATCATATAAAAATCTACGCAGGGAGCTAATGGCAATCGTATCCAAAAGAACCAAAAGAACGACATACAAAACTACAGCTTTGCTCATGGAGCATCACCCCTTTTACTTTGCCGCCTTACTTCTAAAGCAAAGACATAATTAATACTGATTCTTGATTAAAAAATTTAATCAAGAATCCTGTGCGCCGGGCGCACACACAGCGTGTGAAAACACGCTGTGGCGTCTCATACAAAACCTGACGCACCTTCGG
>ENA-UAPA01001183-UAPA01001183.1-human-gut-metagenome-genome-assembly--contig:-NODE-1183-length-11850-cov-7.513014_pt1 | contig 11850 bp, 10 predicted proteins | sample MGYA00243476_ERZ654569 | MGnify/ENA primary metagenome ERZ654569 (study PRJEB26926, sample SAMN06164726) | human gut metagenome | biome: ENVO:00009003; feature: ENVO:2100002; material: ENVO:00002003... | reverse complement strand
TCCATGGACAGGTCGTTGACGGCGACGACGCCGCCAAACTGCATCGTGATATGCTCCACATGAAGGACGGGTGTGCTCATGCCTGTTTTCCTCCCTTCGCGGATTCTTTCCGCAGCCTGTCGGCAAGCCCGGCCAGCGAAAGCTCACGGGTGCCCATGATGCCCTTGCGGAAGAAGAGCACCACGATCATGATGATGACCGAGAACACGACCATCCGGAAGCCCGTGCGCAGCAGCGGGACCTTGAACGCGCCGATATACGTCTCGTTGTCCAAAAACCGCAGCCACCACTCCGAGCACGCGATGAACAGGAACGAGCCGATGCAGCTGCCGGAGATGGAGCCGATGCCGCCGATGACGACGATAAGCAAAATCTCATACGTCATGGCGGATTTGAATGTATTGGCCTGCACCGTGGTCTGATACATGGCCAGCAGCGCGCCGGATATCCCGGCAAAGAACGAGGAAATGGTAAACGCCATGCGTTTATGGTGGGCAAGGTTGATGCCCATGGCCTCGGCGGCGATCTCATCGTCGCGGATGGCCTTGAACGCGCGGCCATAGGTCGAGTTGATAAGCAGCACGACAACGGCGATGCAGATGCCGACGATCACGAACGGCATGAACGTATCCGTAAAATACGGGAAGCCGCGCAGGAGCTGCGAGCCGTTGGTGACAGGCGCGAACGCCTCCAGCTGGACAAGGGCGCGGATAATTTCGGCAAAGCCGAGCGTCGCGATGGCCAGATAGTCGCTCTTGAGCTTCAGAACAGGCAGGCCGATCAGATACGCCAGCACCGCCGCCAGCAGTCCCGCCAGCAGCAGCGAAATGAACACGCCGAGGACCGTGCCTGCCGTATTGCCGAGCGCGTTTTGCAGCGTCTCGGTCAGGGAGAACTTGAGCAGCGGTTCATAATACTGATACACGGTCGAGCGGATGCCGCTTGAAATGTTGATGGCGGCAAACGCATATGCGCCGACGAGCATGAAGCCCGCCTGTCCGAGCGAGAACAGGCCCGTAAAGCCGTTCAGAAGGTTCATGGATACCGCCACGAGGGAGTAAATTGCGCCCTTGCGCAGGACGGTCGTGAGCATGATGGGCACGCCCGGAATGCGGTCGAGCAGGAACGCCAGCAGATAGATGAGCGCGAGGCCCGCAATGGTCAAAATCGTCTGTAAGGAGAGGCCCTTTTTCTTTTCCATATGCTCCACCTCAGACTTTCTCGGTCAGCTTCTCACCGAACAGGCCCGTCGGCTTGACGACGAGGATGACGATGAGCAGCGCAAACGTGAACGCATCGGAGAACGCCGTCAGCTTCATGCCCTTGAGGAGGTTCTCACAGATGCCGATGATAAACGCGCCGATGACCGCGCCGGGGATCGACCCGATGCCGCCAAAGACGGCGGCGACGAACGCCTTCAGGCCCGGCATGGCGCCGGAGGCCGGAGCGATGGTCTTATAATTCGAGAAATACAGGAACGAGGCCACGGCGGCCAGCGCGGAGCCGATGATGAACGTAAAGGAAATGACGGAGTTGATCTTGATGCCCATCAGCTGCGCCGTCTCAAAATCCTTGGACGCGGCGCGCATGGCCATGCCGACCTTCGTGCGCTTGATGAGAACCACGAGCGCCACGACCAGCGCCAGCGTCAGGATCGGGGTAATGACGGTCACGCGCTTGGTGGACGCGCCGAGGATCGTGATGGTGTCGGAGATCCACGGCAGCTCGGGATACTGCTTCGGGACGCCGCCGGTGACGTAATACGCGAGGTTCTGCAGCAGATAGCTCACGCCGATGGCGGAGATCATGACGGACATACGCGGGGCCTGCCGCAGCGGCTTATACGCACAGCGCTCCACCGCGAAGCCGAGCGCGACCGTCAGAATCACGACGACGGGCAGCGCAAAATACAGCGGCATCGTCGCCGAAAGATAGACCATGATGAGACCGGCGACCATGAAGATATCGCCGTGCGCAAAGTTGATAAGGCGCAGAATGCCGTAGACCATCGTATAGCCGACGGCGATCAGCGCATATTGGCCGCCGGCCGAAATGCCCGACAGGACATAGGGCAGCCATTGCTTGAGAACACCCATGGGGAACCTCCTGATTTTTGTTTATCGCCATGTCCAAACCGCGAACCGCTCACCGAAATGAGCCGGCTTGGACGCGGCGATAAAAGAATGGTTCCATCCGGCAGCGGGTTCGAACGCTGCCGGATGAAAATGCGTACCGGCCGGAGGGATTTCCTCCGGCCGGAAACCATTGTGGTCAGTATTGCGGGACAAATGCTCAGGCGGCAGTCTGAACCTTGTAGAACTGGAAGCCGCCGTCGATGGCCTGCTTGATGTAGGCGGTGCTCTTGACAGCGTCGCCGTTGGCGTCGAAGCTCAGCGCGCCGGTAACGGCATCGATGGACAGACCGGCCAGCGCGTCGCGGATGGCGGTGCCGTCGGTGGACTGGGCCTTTTCGATGGCCGCGACCGCAGCCATATATGCGTCATAGCCGAGGGCGGAGACTGCCGCGACAACGTCGTTGCCGCCGTTGTTGGTGAGGTTCTGGGCATTGCCGTTCAGCCACGCCTTATAGCCGGAGACGAATTCCTTAGCAAGACCGGACTCGTCGTTCTCGTCAAAGAATGTGGAGACGAAGACCTGCATGTCGGTGCCGTTCTGCGCGTCGGAGATCGCGGAGTTCTCCCACGTGTCGCCGCCGAGGATGGGGAGGCTGACGCCGAGTGCAGAGGCCTGCTCGATGATCTGCGGGGCATAGGCGATGGCGGACGGCGCGAAGATGACGTCTGCGCCGCCGGAGACAGCGTTATTGAGGTACGCGGAGAAGTCCGCCGTGCCCTCGACAAACGTCTCATCGGCTACGATCTCGCCGCCGGCCTCTTCAAAGGCCTTTACAAAGTTCTTGGCCAGGCCGACGGTGTAGTCGTCGCCGAGCATCGACAGGACGTAGGCCTTCTTGGCGCCGAACTCTTCCATGGCGAACGAGGCCATGACGGAGCCCTGGAACGGATCGAGGAAGCAGACGCGGAAATAATAATCGTTGCCGGCGGTGACGGCCGCGTTCGTGCAGGAGCAGCCGATGGCCGGGATCTTGGCGTTTGCGAAGTAGGTACCGGCGGCGATGGAAACGCCGGAGCCATAGGAGCCGAGGACGACGGAGACCTTGTCGGCGACCAGCTGCTGGGCAGCGGAGACGGCCTTGTCGGTCGAGGACTGGTTGTCCTGAATGTCGAGCTCGATCTTGTACTCTTCGCCGTTGATGGTGACGGTCGGCTTGACGGAGTTGGCGTACTGGATGCCCAGAACCTCCTGCTTGCCGCCCGCGCCGTTGTCGCCGGACTGCGGCTCAAACACGCCGATCTTGATGACCTTGGAGCCGCCGCTGGATGCGCAGCCTGCGAACAGGCACATGACCATAACGGCAGCCAGAAGCAGAGCGATGATCTTTTTCATAGAATATTTCCTCCTTCTGTCCATGTACAATAGACAAGTGTTCATGAACTTATAGTCGACATTATAGCGAAGTGAAGTGTAAAATGCAAGCCCTAATTGCTTGTTTTTTGAAAAAAATTCACGCTGCGCGGACAATTGTCTTCGTCGCTCTGCACAAAAACCGGCTGGACAGTGAGAAAAAGGAAAAACGCAGGGATCACTTGACAGCTCCGCTATAATAAAAGTGAAGTGAGCTTGAAGGGAATATTATCATGACAGATCTGAAAAAACGGCTTTTTGCCGGACTGCTGGCGCTGGTTCTGCTGTGCGCGCCGCTCTCCGGCTGCGCGGCGCGGGAGGCAGAGCGCTATGACGTGCTCGCGTCCACCGCACCGGTCAGGGCCATGACGGCGGCGCTGCTGGAGGGCACGGGACTGAATTGCGGGCTGGTCGTGACGGAAAGCGTTTCGTGCCTGCACGACTATACGCTGACCGTCGCGCAGATGGAAAAGATCGGGCAGGCCGACGTAGTCGTTCTGAACGGCCTCGGGCTGGAGGAGTTTATGGAAGACGCGCTGCGCACGGCGAAGCGCACCATTACGGCATCAACCGGCGTTGACACCCTCCCCGGCGAGGACGGCGAGGACCCGCATATCTGGCTCGACCCCGCGAACTGTATTTTAATGTGCAAAAATATCGCCGCCGGGCTTGCGGAATTCTATCCGGACAAACAGCCCCTGATCGAGCAGAACCTGTCCGCCGTCACGGCGGAGTATGAGGCTGCACAGACCTATGGCGAAGAGACGCTGAAGGCCCTTTCCTGCCGGGAGCTTGTGACGTTCCACGACGGCTTTTCCTATTTCGCCCGCGCGTTCGGCCTTGAGGTTGCCGCCGCAATGGAAATTGAGGAGGGCAGCGAACCGTCCGCAAGGGAGATCGAGTCCGTCATCCGGCTGGTAGAGACTGAAGCCATCCCCGCCGTCTTCTGCGAGGAAAACGGCGAACAGCAGACGGCTGAGACTGTCGCGAGGCAGACCGGAGCCGGACTGTACGCGCTCACAATGGGTATGGACGGCGGCGAGGCAGGCTGCACGGACGCGATCTATCACAACATCGACACCATCCGGGAGGCGCTTTCATGATCCCACATCTGCACCCGCACGCAGGCGACTGTGAACACGCCTGCTGTCTGAAAATCGAGCATCTGTCCGTCCATATCGGCGGCGAGACGATCCTGGACAACATCGACCTGCATATGCACTGCGGCCAGATGGTCGCGCTGATCGGTCCGAACGGCGCGGGCAAGTCCACGCTCATCCGCGCCATTCTGGGCCAGCGGGAATATGAAGGGAAGATCACCTTCCATGAGGCCAGCGGCAAGGAGGCGAAGCTGCGCATCGGCTATGTGCCGCAAAGCCCGGCCTTTGACCGCGGCGACCCCGTGAGCGTGATGGACCTTTTCACCTGCTGCATCTTCAAGCGCCCCGCGTTCCTGCGCCCGACAAAAGCCATGCGGGAAAAAGTTTTGGCCTGCCTTGCGAACGTGCACGGCGAAGCGCTCATCGACAAGCGCATCGGCACACTTTCGGGCGGCGAGCTGCAGCGCGTGCTGCTGGCGCTGGCGCTTGAGCCCATGCCGAATATTCTCATACTCGACGAGCCGCTCTCCGGCGTGGATGTCGAGGGCATGAGCCTGCTCATGGATATGCTCGACGAGATCCGCAAAAAATTTGACCTGTCGATCCTCATGACGACGCACGACTTTACCATGCTGGAGCAGTACTGCGACCAGGTGGTGCTGTTACAGGGAAAGATCCTCCGGCGCGGGACGCCGCTGGACGTGCTGAACTCGGAGGAATTCGCGCAGGCATTCCACATGGGAGGAGGCGCACAGGCATGAACGTCTGGTACGCGTTTTTGAACGCACTCGGCATCCGGATGTTTGAAATGGACTTCATGAAGAACGCGCTGCTGGCCGTTTTGCTGCTGGGGCCGCTGTTCGGCCTGCTGTCCACGATGATCGTGACGGGAAAAATGAGCTTTTTCTCCGACGCGCTGGGCCATTCCGGCTTTACGGGCATCGCCATCGGCGTACTCTGCGGCGCGGTGCAGCCGATCTATTTCGCGGTCGGGCTGTCGGTTCTGTTCGCGCTGCTGTTTTCCTTCGTCCGCAGCCGGACGAGCCAGTCGGCGGACACCATCATCGGCGTCTTTTCCTCCACCGCCGTCGCGCTTGGCATTTTCATCGTGACGCTCGGCGGGCGGAGCTTTACGAAATTCAACCGGTATCTCATCGGCGATATCCTCTCCGTCTCCCCGCAGGAGATCGGCCTGCTGGCGCTGGTTCTGCTGGCGGTCGTGCTGCTGTGGGTGTTCGGGTCGAACCGTCTGGTGCTGACGGCGGTGCATCCGCAGCTGGCCTCCTCGCGCGGCGTGGCGACGAAGCGCAATGAAACGCTCTTTACCGTCGCCATCGCTATCGTCGTAACGCTGGCCATGAGCTGGGTGGGCCTGATGGTCATCAATTCCCTGCTCGTCCTGCCGGCGGCAGCCTCGCGCAATCTGGCGCGGAACCTGCGGCAGTACCATCTGCTGTCCGTCCTGTCCGCGCTTGTGTGTGGGCTTTTGGGCCTGTGCGCGGCATATTGGCTCGGCTGCTCGGCGGGTGCGACGATCGCGCTGCTGCTGGCGGTGTATTTTGCCGTGTCCTTCGCCCTGCGGAACCGCGCTGCCTGAGAAAACGACAAAAATTTACCGGAATCCCACGCGGATTCCGGTTTTTCTGCTACTTGTATGCAGGAAAAAAGTGTGATAAACTTTGATTGAAAATGGAAAGCTCGGCTCTGCATACCGGGCATATCTCCGTATAGAATAAAAGAGGATTTCCCTATGAAGATTGCAGACATCCACGCACATATTTTCCCGGAAAAGCTGGCCGAAAAGGCATCGCATTCCATCGGCAGCTTCTACGGCGTTTCCATCGAGCGGGAGGCCGATATGCCGCGCCTGTGCGCGGAGGATAAGCTTGCGGGCATCACCCGCTGCGTCGTCTCCAACTCCGCAACGAATGCCAGTCAGGTCCAAAACGCCAACACATTTCTGGCCGAGGCCGTCCGTGGACACGACGGCTATCTCGCCTTCGGCACGATCTATCCCGGCATGGACGGATTTGAGGAGGAGCTTGACCGTATGCTGGAGCTCGGCCTGCGCGGGATCAAGATCCACCCGGATTTTCAGAAGCTCGCCATCGACGACGAACGCGGCATCGAAACCTATAAGGCCATCGCCCGGCGTGATCTTCCGGTGCTGTTTCATATGGGCGACGACCGGTACGATTTCTCTTCCCCGGAACGGCTGACAAATCTGCTGCGGCGCGTGCCGGAGCTGCGGGCCGTGGCCGCGCACTTCGGCGGCTGGCGCAGCTGGCCCCGGTCGCTGGCGCATTTGCAGCCGGAAGGCGTTCTGTACGACACATCCTCCACGCTCGGCATGATCGACCGGGAGCTTGTTCTGCGCTTCATTGACAAAATCGGCCCCGACCGGCTGATTTTCGGCACGGACTTCCCCATGTGGAGCCCGAAGGAGGAGCTGGAGCGGTTTCTTTCCCTCGGTCTGGACGAGGCCGAGCAGCAGAAGATCCTGTACGGAAATTTCATGAACCTGCTGCATTTAAAGGACGGGGCATAGACCGACCGGCACGCAGCAGTTCGATCAGCTAAAAAACTTACAGCAGCCCCGGATACTGAAGTACCCGGGGCTGCTCACTCACTCTGCCGTATTTAAACCTTTGCCAGACGGTATGTGCTCTGCAGCATGAACAGGCTGTACAGGAGCATGACGGCGAAGACGGCGTAGGCCGGTGCGTAGCCGCCCGCAAGGTCGGCGATCGCGCCGGGCAGGAAGGACAGCACAATGCCGCCGAGGCCGTAAGCCCCCTGAAACAGCCGGAGCGTCTTCTCATAGCGCTCCGGCGTGCTCAGATCGCCCGCCCAGATCGAAACGCCAACGGTAATGAGCGACCCGCCGAAGCCCAGAAAGACCGCAGAGGCCAGCATCAGCGCCTCACTTTTCAGCGGCGCCAGCACGCACAGCGTGCAGCCGAGGATAAAGCTGCCGAACAGCAGATAATTTGCCCGGTAGCTGCCCAGCTTGTCGCACAGCGCGCCGCAGACGCACTTGCCTGCCATCAGCGCCAGTCCGCACAGCGAGAACGCCGCCGCGGTGCGCATGGCGTCCATGCCCTCTGACATATAAAGCGTCATCAGATGGGTAAAGCCGGTCGCACCGATGCCGCTGACCAGCAAAACGGCCAGCAGAAGCAGCGTCCAGCGCAGCCGGGACGGGTGCAGGCCGTGCAGCGCACGCTCCTGCGTGCTCTCCGGGGCGGCCTTGCCCCATGGCTCAAGGCCGAGCGCGGCGGGGTCGCTGCGAATGAGGAAAAAGACGAGCACAGCCGCTGCCGCGCAGAACGCGGCTGTCCACAAAAACGCGCGGTCTACGCCGCCGGCCTCCGCAATGGCGGTGAACAGCGGGGAAAACACGACGGTCGCCAGTCCGGTTCCGGCAGAGCAGATCCCGATGGCCAGCCCGGAATGCGCCCGGAACCAGCGGCGCATCAGGATCGATGCCGGTACCATCGAGCCGAGCGCATAGCTGACGCCCGCGACGGCTCCGGCAAAATAATAGGCCGCGAGGCTTTTTGCTGCGGCAAACAGCAGGAAGCTGACGCAGGCCAGCATCGCCGCCAGCGCGCAGCCGGTGCGATAGCCGAGCCTCCGGTAATACCGGCCGATGGCGAACGTGCCGAGCAGATACGCCGCCGAGCGGATCGTCGTAATGAGCGAGGTCTGCGTGTTGGTAAAGCCGTTCTGGGCCAGGACGTACGGCTGCGCCGCCGAAAAGACGTTGAAGGCCAGTCCGCACGTCACAAACAGCATCAGCGTACAGCCCGCGCAGGACAGCATTGCCCTTCTGAGGTTTTTTCCCATTTTTCTTTCTCTCCCGTTAAAATAAGCGCGCCTTGCGGCGCGCTTATTCTGGTTTTTCAGTCTTCTTCCTTTGCCGTGCAGCGGATATGCAGCTCGTCGAGCTGCTTCTGGGTGACCTCGCTGGGTGCGCCCATCAGGATATCCTGCGCGTTCTTGTTCATCGGGAACGGAATGATCTCGCGGATGCAGTCCTCACCTGCCAGCAGCATGACCATACGGTCGATGCCCGGAGCGATACCGGCATGGGGAGGTGCGCCGTAGCAGAAGGCGTTGTACATGGCGGGGAACTTCTTCTTTACATCATCCTCGCCGAGGCGGACGAGCTGGAAGGCCTTGATCATGATCTCGGGATCATGGTTCCGGACTGCGCCGGAGGACAGCTCGATGCCATTGCAGACGAGGTCATACTGCTGCGCCGTGATGGTCAGCGGGTCAATTTCGCCCCGGATGGCCTTGTCCAGCGTGGCTGCGCCGCCGCCCGGCATGGAGAACGGGTTGTGGCAGAATTCCAGTTCTCCGGACTCGTCGCCGATCTCGTACATCGGGAAGTCGACGATCCAGCAGAATTCGTAGCGCTCCTTGTCCATATGCCCCTCGACATTCGCGCCGAAGGTCTTGATGAGAACGCCGGTGAGCTTCGTAGCAGAAGCGCCCGCCGCAACAACGACCAGCGTGTTGGCGGTCAGGCCGAGACGCTCGATGAGCGCATCCTTGCAGCCCTGCACGAACTTCGCGACGCCGCCTGCAAGCTCGCCGTTCTCGTCCATCTTGAACCAGTAGCCCTTGACGCCCGCCTGCACCTCGCAGTCGGTCAGGAGCTTTTCGATCTGCTTCCGCGTCAGATGGCAGTTCGAGATGGGCACGGCCTTGACGGTCTGGCCCTTGAACGGCTCAAATTCAGATTCTGTGAACAGGTCGGAGATATTTTTGCACGTCAGATCGATGCGCAGATCCGGCTTGTCGGAGCCGTAGGTCTCCAGCGCGTCCTTGTACGCGATGCGGCGGAACGGTGCGCTGGACGCGATGTTATACTTGCCATATTTGGCGAAGATCGGCGGCAGCACGTCCTCAATGATGGCAAACACGTCGTCCTGCGCGGCAAAGGCCATTTCCATATCGAGCTGATAGAACTCGCCGGGGCTGCGGTCGCCGCGTGCGTCCTCGTCGCGGAAGCAGGGAGCGATCTGGAAATAGCGGTCAAAGCCGGAGGTCATGAGCAGCTGCTTGAACTGCTGCGGGGCCTGCGGCAGGGCGTAGAACTTGCCGGGATGCTTTCTGGCGGGAACAAGGTAGTCGCGCGCGCCCTCCGGGCTGGAGGCCGTGAGGATGGGGGTCGTGATCTCAAGGAAATCATGGTCCATCATAGCCTTGCGGATGGCGGCGATGACATTGCAGCGCAGGATGATGTTGCTCTTGACAGCGGGGTTGCGCAGGTCGAGATAGCGGTACTTCAGGCGCTGCGTCTCATCGGCGTCGCGGCTGCGGTTGATCTCGAACGGCAGCTCGTTGTACTGGCAGCGGCCCAGCAGCTCGATCTTCTTCGGCACGACCTCGATGTCGCCGGTGGGCTGCTTGGGGTTTTTGCTTGCGCGTTCCCGCACGGTGCCGGTCACAGAGATGGTCGACTCCTTGTTGATGCCCTTGACGATGTTCATGATCTCTTCCGTCTCGACGACGATCTGCGTCGTACCGTAGAAATCACGCAGGACGATAAAGGCAAAGTTATTGCCGACCACGCGGACATTTTCCATCCAGCCGACGAGCGTGACGCGCTCGCCCGCGTTTTCGATGCGGAGCTGGCCGCAGGTATGGGTTCTTGACTGCATCATAGTGGTTTCCTTCTTTCTTTATGGGAAAATTTTTTACTTTAAAATCGTGCCCTGGCCGCGAAGCTCGATATCGGCCAGAATGCGGGCAGCTGCGTCCTGCGCCGGGACGGTGACCTGGTCGCCGGTGCGAAGATCCTTCAGTGAGACGGTTCCGGCCGCGATCTCGTCCTCGCCGAGGAAGACGACATAGGGGATGTGCAGCTTGTCCGCGTACTGGATCTTGGCCTTGAATTTCTTCTGCTCAGCGTAGAGCTGGACGCGGATATTCTGCGCGCGAAGCTCGGTCGCAAGCCGGACAGCGGCCTCCAGATCGTCGGTCATGGGAACGATCATCACGTCAGCCGGGGCCATGACACGTTCCTCGTTCAGCATTCTCTGCTCGTTCAGCACGTAGAACAGGCGCGTCAGACCGATAGAGATGCCGACGCCGGGCAGCGGACGGTCGGTATAATACTCCGCAAGATTGTCGTACCGGCCGCCGGAGCAGACCGAGCCGATCTCGGGATGGTCAAGAAGCGTTGTCTCGTAGACAGTGCCGGTGTAGTAATCCAGCCCGCGCGCGATGGTGAGGTCGACGGCGAAATTCTCCTCCGGCACGCCGAACGCGCCGAGCAGCTTCGTCACGGACGAAAGCTCGTCCAGGCCCTGATCGAAGACCTCGTTTCTGCCGCGGTACTGCTCCAGCGCGGACAGAACCTCGCCGTTCGTGCCGCGGATGGCGATGAAGGTCAGGATCTCATCGGCCTTTGCCTCCTCCACGCCGCACTCCTCGACCAGCAGGACGCGAACCTTGTCGGAGCCGATCTTGTCGAGCTTGTCGACGGTGCGCATAATATCGCCGGACTGCTCGGACAGGCCAAGCATGGCGTAGAAGCCGTTCAAAATCTTGCGGTTATTCACGCGGATCTGGAACCGGCGCAGGCCGAGCGTCGAGAACGTCTTATAGATGATGGACGGGATCTCGGCCTCGTTCGTGATGGAGAGCTTGCCGTCGCCGATGATGTCGATGTCGGCCTGATAGAACTCGCGGAAGCGGCCGCGCTGCGCGCGTTCGCCGCGGTAGACCTTGCCGATCTGGTAGCGGCGGAAGGGGAAGGCCAGCTCGCCGTAGTGCAGCGCGACGTATTTTGCCAGCGGGACGGTCAGATCGAAGCGCAGCGCCAGGTCGCTGTCGCCCTTCTGGAAGCGATAGATCTGCTTTTCCGTCTCGCCGCCGCCCTTGGCCAGCAGCACGTCGGCAGCTTCGATCGCGGGGGTATCCAGCGGCGTGAAGCCATAGAGGCTGTAGGTGTTCCGCAGAACCTCCATGATCGCCTCCATCTGCAGCTGCGGCTGCGGCAGCAGCTCCATAAACCCGGAGAGCGTATGCGGTTTGATTTGTGACATGGTTTTGTTCCTCTCTATGTGATGCGTTTTTTGTTTTTGGATGAAATTAGTGCAGAATTGATAGCTGGGTATGCCTCCGGCGGCCCTATCTTTTCTCTCGCAAGAGAAAAGATAGGGAAGAAAAGAGTGCTTGGACGCGTTTGGTGCATTCTGCGGTGCGATTCAGGCAGGAATCTGATTTACAGATATTACGAACACAC
>ENA-UAPA01001180-UAPA01001180.1-human-gut-metagenome-genome-assembly--contig:-NODE-1180-length-11865-cov-10.164606_pt1:0-10000 | contig 11865 bp, 10 predicted proteins | sample MGYA00243476_ERZ654569 | MGnify/ENA primary metagenome ERZ654569 (study PRJEB26926, sample SAMN06164726) | human gut metagenome | biome: ENVO:00009003; feature: ENVO:2100002; material... | reverse complement strand
CAACACCTTTTTTACAACTTTTTTAAGATTTTTTCGTGAAACACTTGGATTCGTGGACAAATAAAGTATCATGTATACACGCTTTGAAGCACCTGAAAAAACTTCAAAATTTCTATAAAAATCTACGAAAAATCGCTAAAAACACCTTGCAAAACTTCATTTTTCGGTAAAAATTTCTATAATCTTTTTTCGAAATTTCCTATCACCGATACATTTTCGTATTCAATAATAAAGATATTCGGATCACATTCTTCCAGTAAATTACGTAATTTCATCGACTCAACCTTAGAAACAACTGTCAAAAGCACATTGGTATCCTCACCGCTATAGGCACCTATGCCCTTAATTTTGGTTACACCACGATGTACAGCAGCAAAAATAACCTCTTCTACCAAATCTATTTTAGTAATTACAATCATCGTTACCGTAATACTTGGCAGATAAGCCTTATCCAGAACAACGGAAGTAATCACAGCAAAGAAGATGGAGTAGACTGCCGCAGCTACATCGTATAATAGAATACAGCTGCCAAAGACAAAGATATTAATAATATTGAAGACCTTACCTACACTCATATTGTGATACCGGTGCATCAGCAGCAGTCCCAGAATGCCCTCACCGCCGCCGCTGCCCTTGCTCATCAGCGTCATGCCGCATCCCAGGCCGCACAGGATACCGCCTGACAGACAAGCCGTAATCGTATCGGGCAGATAATTATGTTCCGCAACAGGCACAAGGCTCAGCAATACGCTGTAGCTTGTAATGCAGACAGCAGATTTCACTAAAAAATCCTTGCCGAACTTACGTATAGCCAGCAACATCAGGGGTATATTCAGGAGAAAATAGATAATGCCGATATAGTTATCGGTAACAAAGCTCAGTCCCAGGACGTTTCTCATAAAATATCCCAGCAGCTGTGCTATCCCTAAAAAGCCTCCATTATAAAGATTACATGGCAAAATGAACATATTAAAGCCGATGGAATATACCAGCGAGCCGCCTATAATCAGGCACAGGGACTTCAGGGAAAGAAATTGTTTCAGATAGGTAACAGCCTTCATGCTACAGCCTCCTTTGCCGACTGACGGGGAAGGGGGTTGATTAATAACTACTATATATAATAACCTAAAATTTTACGTTTGCGTATTAACCAAGTAAAAAAAGCACTTTTTTTATATCCAAATAAGTAAAATGCTAAAGTCTTTACAATTTTTTCTGCTTAGTTTTTGTAAATCAGATAAAATCGTCATAATTTCGCCATATACTGCCTTTATAATAAAAGCAACAAAGGTAAACAACCACTTTAAGAAAGAAGGTGCCAAATATGATGACAACATTAACCAAGTATATGAAGAAAACCACAGCAATTGCTATGGCTGCCATGGTGCTCTCTCTGCCGCTGGCAAGCGTAGCATCCGCTCACGAAAGGCACGATGCTCCGCCACCGCGTCATTCAGACCGCTATGACAGACACGACCGCTACGACAAGCATGATCGTTATGACAGACATGACCGCTATGACAAGCATTATAAGAACGACAATTACGTAACGAAAAAGGACAGCAACAAAAAAGCTACCACCAGCTTCATCATCGGTGCTGTACTGGGTGCGGTAATTGCCAAAAACACCTGATTAACATCCTTCTTTTCATCCTCATCACTCATACACAAAAAGAGCTGCAGTTTTACACTACGCAGAGTAGTGCAACTGCAGCTCTTTCAATTTTTACTATATTATATGTAACAGAAGAATCCTCAGCTGATTACATATCACGGCTGGCGATAATATCTACACCAAGGCCGAGAATATCCTTAACTACAACGTCACCGGTTTTAATCGGAGCGGTAACCTTTACGCTACGCAGAAAGCGTGCGCAGTCCAGGATGCGTTCCTTCGGCAGTACGTTAGCGGATACTACAGGCAGCAAAGGCAGCATACCGCCTTCTACAGCAACGGTAGAGGTCAGCATACGCTTCGGAGCAGTAACTTCATCGTTAGCATATTTAGCGCCACGCGGGCAGGTGTTGCCGGTAACATTGGTAACTGCACCATTTTCAATGGTAACAGTCATCTCGCAGCCCATAGGGCACATAATGCAGTTCATAACACGAGTTTCAACAGCCATTTTATACCCTCCTTACAGCACCAGACCTACGGTAACTTCGTCACCGATCTGGGCAAATTTTGCAGCCGGAATTTCTACGGCAATCATTTCACTGGGCTTTGCTACGGGCAGAGGACGGCTCAGCAGAACGTTGTCGCCGCTCTTAACCTCCAGCTTAACTTTGCGGTGCGGTGCAGCAACACGCATGAACAGCTTAACCTTTTCGTCAGCAGGAATTTCTGCAGGCATGGTCAGCTTCTGCGGTACGCAGGTACGTACGCCGTCAATAGCCTTTACGGTTACGGTACGGTTCTCGGTAGCCATTTTCTCCTGAGCCTTCAGTGCAGCATATTTGCCTGCGATTTCAGCTTCTTCGGATACAAAGTCAACCAGGTCATGTACGTGTACTACGTTGCCGGCAGCAAAGAAACCGTCTAAGCTGGTTTCACGATGCTGGTCAACAACCGGACCGTTGGTCAGCGGGTTCATTTCCAGATCAAGGCCGCGGGACAGCTCGTTCTCAGGAATCAGACCTACAGACAGCAGTACGGTATCGCACTCGATATCAAATTCAGTACCCGGAATCGGAGTCATGCGCTCGTCAACCTTAGCAACGGTGATACCGGTTACGCGCTCTTCACCATGGATAGCAACGATGGTGTGGGAGAGGTACAGAGGAATATCATAGTCGTTCAGGCATTGAACGATATTACGGGTAAGACCGTTGGAGAAGGGGCAGATTTCCAGGCAAGCCTGAACCTTGCAGCCTTCCAGGCTCATACGGCGAGCCATAATCAGGCCAATGTCACCGCTGCCGAGGATAACGATTTTGTGACCCGGCAGATAGCCTTCCATATTAACCATACGCTGAGCAGCGCCGGCAGTGAAAACGCCTGCGGGACGCTCGCCCGGAATACGGATAGCGCCACGGGTACGCTCACGGCAGCCCATAGTCAGGATAACAGTTTTGCCTTCCAGCTTCAGCAAGCCTTTTTCCGGATTAACGGCAATAACGGTTTTATTGTTTTGTACATCTAATACCATGGTATCAACCAGGGTTTCGATTTCAGGTTTATCAGCAACGAGCTCGATGCAGCGATGTGCATAGCCGGGGCCGGTCAGCTCTTCCTTGAAGTGATGCAGACCGAAGCCATTGTGAATGCACTGTTGCAGGATACCACCGAGTTCGCGGTCACGCTCGATAACAACGATTTTTTTAGCACCATTCTGCCATGCGCTGTAAGCAGCAGACAGACCGGCAGGGCCACCGCCAACAATAATTACATCATATAATTGGTTCATTATTATTCCTCCCCGCCATCTGCAGAATATTTTTCGTAGAACATATTGGAATCAGTACGTTCTTTTAATACTTCGGGAACAGAAATGTTCAGCTCGCGTGCCAGAATCTGGGTAACACGCGGACCGCAGAAGCCACCCTGGCAACGGCCCATGCCTGCACGGGTACGGCGTTTTACACCGTCAACAGTGCGTGCGCCTACAGGAGAGTTGATTGCTTCTACAATTTCGCCCTCGGTAACAGTTTCGCAACGGCAGATTACGCGGCCGTACAGATTGTCTTCGGCAATCTTGGCAGCCTTTTCATCAGCAGTCATATAGTTGAATGCTTTATGCTTCGGCAGAGCAGCCTTGAAGTCAGCCTTCTTGGCAGCGCCGCTTACACGGGCAATTTCGTTGGCAATCAGCTCACCTACAGCAGGAGCTGCGGTCAAACCTGGAGATTGCATACCGGCAGCATTGTACAGGCCTTCAACCTTTTCGGAAGGACCGAGTACGAAGTCACCGGTGCTGGAAACGGCACGCAGGCCGGCAAATTCGGTAATAGCTGCGCCCATCGGCAGGTTCGGTATCAGCTTCTTGGCAGAAGCAATGATTTCATTCATGCCGGCAGTGGTAACAGCCTTATCTTCTTTGGAATCCTGCTCATTAGCGTTAGGACCTATGAAGGTGTTGCCGTGGGTAGTGGTGCAAACCAGAATACCCTTGGATTTTTTGGTCGGAGTGGGGAATACCACGCCGTAAACCAGACTGCTGCAGGCAGTCTTATCAAACAGAATATATTCGCCCTTACGCGGAGTGATGGTAAAGGTATCATCACCGGCCAGCTTAGCGATTTCGTCAGCATAAACACCGGCAGCATTAACCACATATTTAGCAGCAATAGTGCCTTTATTGGTTTCTACACCAGTAATTTTGCCGTCTTCCTTAACGAAGCCCAGTACCTTGCAGTCGCGGATAACTTCTGCACCGTTTTGTACAGCGCATTGAGCAAAAGCAATAGCAGCACCGAACGGCCAACATACGCCGGCACTCGGAGCCCACAGAGCACCCTTGACAGTGGTCAGGTTAGGCTCCTGCTCAAGAACTTCTTCTTTAGACAGGATTTGCAGGCCTTCAACGCCGTTCTTTTTACCGCGTTGCAGCAGCTCCTGCAGAGTCTGCATTTCCTCGTCGGTGGTTGCAGCAACCAAGGAACCGGTCCATTTAATATCCAGGTCCAGTTCGTTTTGCAGCTCGTGGTACAGAGCGTTGCCACGAACGTTGGTAATAGCTTTGAGGCTGCCGGTAGGAGCGTCAAAGCCAGCATGAAGAATTGCACTGTTAGCTTTAGTAGTGCCGATAGCGATGTCCGGCTCTTTTTCCAGCAGAACGCATTTCAGGTCATACTTGGAAAGCTCGCGCAATACAGCAGTACCTACAATGCCGCCACCAATAACGACTACATCAGCAGATTTTACAAATTCCATTCCGTCACTTCCTTGCTGAATTTTCTCATAAAAATACATCTAAATTTTATCACAAATCTGCAAAAAATAGAAGAGGGAAGCGAAAATAAAAAAGTCCATAGTGGGACATGATATGCCCCGAAGACATTTCCTTCATTATATACAAAAAAGCTGCTGCCATTTCAGTCTTACTGTAAGAAAAACTAAAAATGGCAACAGACTGAAATTTTACTCTCTCTTTTTCACAAACCATCTAAGCGGCAGCTTTTTCTCCAGCCAGCCGATAAAGATATCTGAAAGCGGTGTCAGCAGAATCCAGAGTAAAACAAGCAGGACAAAAGAAACGGAGCCTACGAAAACATCGGTAAACCAATGCGCACCGCCCATAATACGGGGCAGAGAGAAAATAATAAATACAGCCAGTGCTTTAACAAAAGCGTCCTTGCCGATATATTTCCACATATACACAGCAAATATCAACAGCATCATGCCATGGTCACCAGGGAAGCTGCTGCCGGAACGATCCTTGGCAGGCCAGCCGCTCAGCTGGCTAACCCAGTTTACATTATGATACAGCTGGTCAAAATAAACGGAAGCGCTTGCACGGTCAATCGGCAGCAGCTTATCAAACTGCTTAATGATTACCGCACTTACCAGCATCGCAACACCGATACAGAACAGCCAGCGCTTGCCTTCAACATTGCTTTTGCGGTAATAGCTGTAAAAAATCGCCAGCATCGCCACAAAGGCCACCACATCAAAGGCACGCAGATTAACAAAAGCGATAAAATAAGTAAAGGCCGTTCCCTGCGCCAGCTTCTGGTTAAAGAAATAAAAGACACTTTGGTCCAGCGCCAGCCAAGGTCCGTGATAGCCGGCGGTAGGGGTGCTTGCCAGCCAGCTTCCCAAAAGCAGTGCTCCCAGGATATTACAGATAATTATCCAAATCAGGTTATTTTTCTTCATATAATCTCCTCGTATTTAAATATCCACTGTTCCTCAGATATCACCTAAAGTTCAGTTAACAAATTTACGTAAATATGATACCATATTATTGAGGATTATATAAGTCTTTTATGTAGATTTTTCCCATCAGCTTCCAAAGGAGGGAGAATTATGCGCAAACTGCTTTTACTGTTAACCTGCTTACTGATGTGCTGCTGCAGCGCGCTGGCGCTCGCCGCAGATAAAACTAAGGCTGCCGATGATCTGAACGCAATCAAACCGATGGAAACCATCAGTGCGGCAGTAATGAATGACCGCCTGCAAGCCGGCAATAACGAAGACCTGCTATATGTAAAAATAAAGGAGGACAGGGTAGAGGTTTACCAGGGATTGGCAACAGACCGCTCTTTGCGCAAGCAGCTGATTTTAACCATGCCCAATACCGAAATGCTGCGCTTATATACCAATAACAAGGCTACCTTTGCGCAGATGAACAAAATGCTCAGCGATTACGAAAGCTCCAACGCCAACTTCAACGGCTATAAGATTATCACCGATAAGGATACGCCGAAAAAGCTGGAAAACGGCGGTAAAATCTATCGCTTGTGGTTTATGAAGATTGAACGCGAAAAGCAAAGCCGCAGGGGTGGCTGGAACTTCCCGATCGGCATAGGTATCGGCATCGGCGGCGGCCATCACCACGGCCCCTGGATTGGAGTAGGGTGGTAAAAAATATACCTTATATAATGAAGAAAAGCACGGGTATCTGCCCGTGCTTTTTTGATGTATGTAAAACTATAGCCTTTTATCTATATCAATATATCGCTACATAAATATTAAAATGCAGGCTCAATGGTTCCTTTATATTTATCGGCAATAAACTTCTTCACAGCCTCGGACTGATAAGCCTTCACAAAAGCCTTATAAGCCTCTTTATCCTTATCCTTGTTGCGGGCAGCAATAATCATTACAGCCAACGGCTCGTCCTTTGGCTCAAGGAAGATATTCTGCTTTTTAACATCCAAGCCACCGCTCATTACATAGTTCATGGTAATAGCCGCAGCATCAACATCAGCCAGACTGCGCGGCAGCTGTGCTGCCTCCAGCTCCTTAAATTTCAGATGCTTGGGATTATCGACAACATCCTTCGGTGTAGCCTTCATGCCAACGCCATCCTTCAATTTCAACAAGCCGGCACGCTGCAACAGCAGCAGACCGCGGCCGCCGTTTGTCGGGTCGTTAGGAATAGCAATCGTTGCACCGTCAGGAATATCCTTCACATCATGCAACTTATCGCTGTAAATGCCCATGCGCATTAAAATAGCGTTGCCGATGGGCACAAGGTCAGTCTTATTAGTCTTGTTAAAGTTATCCAGGAAGGGCTTATGCTGATAGCTTACCAAATCCAGCTCGCCATCTGCCAAAGCTTTGTCCGGTGTAACATAATCCGAGAACTCCACAACCTGTACCTTCAGGCCACTTTTAGCCGCTTCCTTGGCTGCAGCCTCCACAACCTCGGCATGCGGACCGGCGGTAGCACCAACCTTAATCGTTGTTTGAGCCTGTTTGTCACCGCCGCCGCAGCCTGCCGCCGCCAAAGCCACTACAGATAACGCAATAACCAATAATTTTTTTAACATAATTCATCGTCTCCTTTGCAAAAAGTAAAATAAAAAAAGCCTTCGTCTTATCCATACCGCATTTTCATTATGCAGTAAGGGACGAAAGCAAACTTCGTGGTACCACCCAATTTCACTGCTACCTCACGATAGCAGCCTCCTCAAGTACGCCGGACTAAGCCATTAATACTTCAGCACTGTAACGGGTGCACCCGGACGACCTAAACTTACGCTTCAGCCAATCAGCTCCAAGACCATCTTCGGCAAAGTCTCCTGCACTTCCTTGCACCAAACGGAAGCTCTCTGTGGCAGTACTCCTTGCGTACTCTTCTTTTCATCGCTCGTATATTAACTTGTGAGTAAAAATATACAACTTGTCAAAGCATCTGTCAACAAAAAACAGGAAAATTTTTCTCAAAGCCTAGTATTTCAATAGATTTGTAAATGATGTTACACAATTTACTTACTTATACAACTGCTATTCTGGACCATGCAACAGAAATATTATTTTTATTTTACATTTCTTCATTATAGCGCCCAAAAATGCAACAAAAAGTGTAAATTGCCTATTGACAAACTAGGCTTTATCATGTAAATTATCAAGCACCATCACACAAGCAATGCTTGTTGATTTTGTTTCACGCAGTAAAAATTTGACAATATCATGCTAAACAGGTGAGAAGATACCTAATAAAAAATGCAGTAACGTGCATAAAATTACTTGCTGCAGTCCTGATGCAATATCCGCTATCTTGCAGCCTGACCTTGAAAGGAGAAGATGACACTATGGAATTTGCAACAAAATGTATTCATGAAATCGGTGCAGCCGACGCAACCGGTGCCTGTCTGGGAGCACTTGATGCCTGGCTCGTTATCCGCGGTATCAAAACTCTGCCGCTGCGTATGGAGCAGCACCAGAAAAATGCTTTTACCATTGCGAAATGGCTACAGAAGCAACCGCGTATACAATATGTTTTATATCCCGGTCTGGAAAATCATCCCGGTTATGAAATCAATAAAGCGCAAACCACCGGCTTCGGCGGCATGATTTCCTTTGCTGTAGACAACTCCGAAACAGCACTCCAAATTCTTGAGGGCGTCAAGCTCATCAAATTTGCCGAAAGCCTCGGCGGTACGGAAAGCCTGATAACCTATCCGATTCGCCAGACGCATACCGACCTTACTGCCGAAGAATGTGCCGAAAAGGGGATTACGGATTGTCTGCTGCGCTTCTCTACAGGCATTGAAGCAACGCAGGATCTTATTGACGATCTGGCACAGGCCTTTACTGCAGTAGAATAATTTATAAGAATAAAGTTTGGTGATAAATTATGACTAAATACGATTTTAACAAAATAATCGACAGACGTAACACAGACTGCCTAAAATACGATTTTGCCATTCAACGTGGTCGTCCGGCCGACGTTTTGCCTTTTTGGGTAGCAGATATGGATTTTCCTATTGCCCGGGAAATACAGGAAGCACTTATTGAACGCTGCCAACATGCTATCTTCGGCTATAGCGAAAGCACAGAAGCATATTTTCACGCTGTCCGCGACTGGTATACTAAGCATTTTAACTGGAGCCCCAAAGCAGAATAGCTCACCAAGACTCCCGGCATAGTTTTGCCCTTGCCATGGCAGTAAAGGCCTTCACTAAAAAAGGTGAGGGCGTACTTGTACAGCAGCCGGTTTACTATCCTTTCAGCGAGGTTATCGAAGATAATGAGCGCAAGCTGATTAATTCACCGCTCATTCTGAAAAATGGTCATTATGAAATGGTCTTTTCCGATTTGGAAGAAAAAATCGTCGCTAACAATGTTAAGCTGATGCTTTTATGCTCACCGCATAACCCCGTAGGCCGTGTCTGGACACGCGCTGAACTGCAAAAGGTAGGCGATATCTTCCTTAAGCATGGTGTAATTACCGTAAGTGATGAAATTCACGGTGATTTCGTCTGGGGAAATAACTCTCAGACGGTTTTTGCAAGTTTGGGTGAGTAGTACGAGCAAAATTGCGTAATCTGTACTGCGCCCAGCAAAACCTTCAACATTGCCGGTCTGCAGGTATCCAATATCTTCATTCCCAACAAAAATTTACGTCGCCGCTTCCGCAAGCAGGTAGCGGCAGCAGGCTACAGCCAGGTAAACACCTTAGGCCTTGTTGCCTGTCAGGCAGCCTACACTTATGGCGAGGATTGGCTGCAGCAGGCGAAGGCTTATATCGAAGATAACATTAAATTTATTGATGCTTATCTGAAGCAGAACCTGCCGCAGATTAAGCTGCTCCAGCCTGAGGGGACATATCTGATTTGGCTCGACTGCAGCGCCTTAGGCCTTACAGCTGCTGAACGCGAGCAGTGGCTCTGGCATAAAGCACACCTCTGGCTCGACGGCGGCGGTATCTTCGGCAAAGAGGGAGAAGCCTTTGAACGTATCAACGTTGCCTGCCCCCGTGCGCTATTATTACAGGGACTTGAGCAGCTGAAGCAAGCTGTTCATGAATTAAATTAAATTTATTAATTTAATTATTTCGGCTCATTGTATAATGAAATTGCACACCTGAAAAATTGAATAAAAATAGTC
>ENA-UAPA01001160-UAPA01001160.1-human-gut-metagenome-genome-assembly--contig:-NODE-1160-length-11978-cov-7.861025_pt1 | contig 11978 bp, 8 predicted proteins | sample MGYA00243476_ERZ654569 | MGnify/ENA primary metagenome ERZ654569 (study PRJEB26926, sample SAMN06164726) | human gut metagenome | biome: ENVO:00009003; feature: ENVO:2100002; material: ENVO:00002003... | reverse complement strand
CGATCTGCGCCGTGTCGATTGGCGCAAGCACAGCGCTTGCTATGAACAAAATGTCTCGATCTGCAACGCCCTATGATTTGAACGTGCTTTCCAATGTTTCGGTTGACGGGGACAGCGATATTGCTGCCTATCTCGCTGCACACGATGTTACCATAAGCAACTACGCCAAATCCACAGAACAAATCAGTGTTTACGAGGCCGATATGACCTACTCTGAACTATTTGAAGGACAGAAAGTCAAATTTTGGCCGATTGATGAAAAAGTTCCTGACAGCAAGGTTTCCGTAATCTCCATTTCGGACTTGAATCGTGCCTTAGCCATGCAGAACAAAGCACCCATCACGCTGAACGATGGCCAATACCTGTTGAACTGCAACTACAATGGAACGTATCGGTATGTTGCTGCTGCATTGCAGAGCCACCCGGAAATCACGGTTGGCGGGGCGACTTTACAGCGTGCAGAAGATAACGTTTTGCAGGAAACATACGTTATGACTTCGGTTGGCAATAATGACCGCGGCACCTTGATCGTTCCCGATTCCGTCACCGCATCTCTTGAAAAAGATGTAAATGCGCTTTTGGTGCAATATCAGCCTAATGCAGATTCCAATGAAATTTTGCAAAAGATGATTCCGATTGGATTGGATAGTACACACGGCTATCGGTATGCCGAAAAGAACATGATGTATGAGACGTTCTACGGCCTTGATGCCTTGGTGAGCTTCCTTTGCTGCTATATCGGGTTGGTCTTTTTGCTGATTTGCGCCGCACTTCTAGCGTTAAAACAGCTTACCGAAACGACCGACAATGTGTATCGTTATGGCTTGCTGCAAAAGCTGGGTGCAGGCCGCTGGCAAATCGATCATACGCTTTTTGTGCAGACAGTCGTGTTCTTTGCCATTCCGCTAGTCGTCGCTGGCGTGTATTCTGCTTTCCTGATTGGCAAAACAATGGCTGTGGTGGAAGAATTTATGAACATCCATATCGCAACCAATATCGGACTGACAATCGTTCTTTTTCTGCTTGTCTACGGAAGTTATTTCCTTGCAACGTATCTTTCCTGTAAACGTATTGTCACAGAACAGCGAGAATTGGAGGTCTAAACTATGTTGCCAGAAAATGTAAACTGGAATGCCGTATTGCAAAGCATCACCGACACATGGCTCCCTTTAATTGGTATGGTCGCCGGAATTATTTTAGTTGCCATAATCGTCCATGTAGCACAAAAGAATAAAAAGTAAAAACACCTGCCGGACGACGGCAAAAGAAAAAAAGCCGTCGTATAGCAGACATATCCGCGCGCCCATTTTGAAGCGGCGGCTCAATTTTCAGAGCCGCCGCTTCTTTGTGTTTACACAAACCAATGATGACTTGCAGGGATACGGTAGCCGATTGGAGACTATTTTACCATAGCAGATCGGGTATCGCTTTCAGGATGCCCGCACAGGCTGGATAGCCAGCGCAGCACCCCTGACCTGATACGTCACCCCGCCAGCTTCGCCCCTTGCTTTCCGCTGGCACACCTCCGGGTGCTGCGCTGCAAGGGCATCAAGCTGCTTCTGCAGGGCGGGATTCAGCGTGAACACGCTGCTTGTTCCGTCCTCGCTGGCGTAGATCATGGTTTCCAGCTTAAACATCGTCAATCAGTTCTCCCTCCTCGGATTCGTCAAAGATTGTCGGCCCCCAGTCCTTGTCCTCCTCGATGTCCTGCATCAGGAGCAGCATATTGGTGTAGCACTCTATCTCGGCACGGACGAAATAGAACATCTGGTCATACCAGTCTGCCAGCGTTTCGTCCTCCAGCTTCCGGCAGAAGTCATACACCAGCCTGTTCTGGTCGGGGTCAACCGTCAGCCCGGCAACTCCGTACAGCCGCTTGCGGGTCAGCTCCAGATCGGCGCAGCCATAGGTGTAGAGCAGCTTCTTTTCTTCAAACGTCAGTTTCATAGGCTTGTTCCTCCGTATAAAAAAGGGTCTGCCCTGTGCAGACCCGATGTAGCAAAAAGACCGCCGTGCGTTGTGCAGGGCGGTCTTGAACTCAGGATTGGAGAAAATCCCGGAGTTCCTCAGCGAAAAAGGAGATTTTGGCGATAGCAGCTATCGCTATGTAAGGCAGGACGAAAACCACAAATGCGGTAATCAGCATTTTCAGGACTTCGCCGCCGTCTGCCAGCTTCATGACCCAGCTTGTCAGAGCCACGAAAAAGAACAGCCCCGCCAGCAGATTCGTCAGGATCGTGGAGAAGGTCGTGAGGAAGATGCCCACCCACTGCGCCAGAATCAGCAGCAGAAGCAGCGGAAAAAGGGCAAGTTTCAGCATCCATTTCAGCACAGCCATCGTGGGCACCCCCTTATACAAAAATCAGCTCGGTCTTGATGATTTCCTCGGCACGGTTTCGGATGCTGTTCATCCGGCGCACCCATTCCAGTTGATCGGCAGCTTTCAAAGCTTCGGTCACGCCCTCAGACTCCTGCATCTGTTGGACGGTCAACGCAAGCTGTTCCTCGACTTGCTTGTCCAGCTTGGCAAGGTAGCCGCCCAGTTCGCCGGACAGGAGCAGTTGATTGTACCGGATAGGATGATGTTCTTGCAGATATTTCTTATGTAAGCGGCCCCACCGCCCGGTGGGGTGCTGTTCTGCCGGGGCTGCTACGGTCAGGTTCGGCAGATAGTAGTCGTTGACAAGAGTGTAGTCCAGACCGTTGTTGCTGTCGTGGAGCGGATTCTTTAAGGTAGTCATGCTGCATTATCCTCCTTTGGTTTCGGCGTTGGTATTGCTTCTGGGTCAGGTTTTGGATTTCCTTTTTTCTTGTGATAGAATTCCAAGGTTTTCTTGTTGTGGTTGATTCTCCTGCACTCATCGGAACAAAATTCCTGCTGGCTGTGTGTAGGCCAGTAGGAATGACCGCACACGGCACAGGTGCGTTGCCGGTAGTAATGATCTCCTCTTTCGGCTTCTCTATCTGCTTTCTTTTGCGCCTGTCTTGCCTGATTCCAGCAGTCTTTTGAACAGAAAAGTTGTCGGTTGCTCGTAGGGGTAAACACCTTCCCGCAATGCGGACACATTTTGGTTTTAATGATCTCGCCACCGTTTTCAGCGATTTTCTTTGCCTTTCGCTTTTCTCGATAGGCTTTTTCACGTTTGCGCTGTTTTTCCAGGCGCTGCCGTTCTTCCTGCTCCTTCTGCACTTTCAGTTCAGCAAGTTCTTCCTCGGTATAAGCAATATCGACTTGGCCGACATAGTTGAAATAAATGTCAACCTTTTGTGTGCGGGCATTGCCTGCACCCTCAGCTTCATAAACAACGATCTTATCGACAAGTTCGTTAAACATTGAATCGGAGATTTCTGTTGGATTTTTGCACTTGCGAATCAGCGAAATGAAATGTTGAATATCAACAGAACTTGACCTATCTTCGGCAATTTCGGATTTCATCGTTTCCATCTTCGATTCCAATTCTGCCTGCTCGCTATCATACTGTGCCATCAGCTGCTTGTACTGTCGTTCGGGCAACAGTCCAGCCATAAGATTTTCGTACAGGCTACGAATAAGGGCAGAAAGCTCATCATAGCGTTTTTGACAACGTTTCAATTCTGATTGATTCTGCTTCGGCTTTTCTTCACGTTTCTCTTTCCAAAGGGATTGCAATTCTAAAGCAAAGGTCTCTTCATCTTTTAGAACGAACCTTGAAAAGCGTTTGACCGATGCTAATATCAGGGCTTCAACATTATCGGCGCTGATTGAATGGGCAGTACAGCCATTCACCCGACTTGCATATCCACCACAACGATAAGAATATTGAGTAGACCCATCCTTTTTACTGTAGTGTGTTTGCAAGGTCAATCTTCTGCCGCAGTCGGCACAATACAGATACCCACTTAAACGGTTGGTGTGCGTTCCCCAAGCAGAAGCACGATTCACTCGGCATCTGCGTTTCTGAACACTATCCCAAAGTTCTTGTGATATAATTGGTTCATGCGTGTTCTGGAAAACGTACTGTTCATCTTCATCTGTTTCTTTTCTCTTGTGAAGTTTGAAATTTGTGCTTACAGATTTTCGTAAAACAGTGTGTCCCAGATATTCCTGCCGACCTAAAATTGTTCTTACGGAGGATGTGCCCCACAGGTACGGATCGGAGAACTTTGTCCCATTGTACTGCTCCGGGTGATATTTCTTTGCGTATGCAGCAGGAATCAGGACTTTTTCCTCTGTCAACCGTTCTGCGATTGCCCGTGGGCTTTTTCCTTCGTTCGCAAGAAGAAAGATACGCTTTACGACCTCGGATGCCACCGGATCAACAACAAGTGTCTGCTTGTCGTTCGGCAAACGGTTATATCCATACGGAATAGAGCCGCTGCAACGTTTTCCGTCTTTCATCCGGGCATCGAACACAGCCTTGATTTTATTGCTCGTGTCTTTGGCATACCATTCGTTCATGATATTCAAAAATGGAGCAAAGTCATTGTCTGAAGCATTGTTGCTGTCGATGCTGTTATTGATTGCAAGGAATCTGACATTTTTCTGCGGAAACAGAACTTCCGTATAAAAGCCGACTTGCAAATAATTTCGTCCTAAGCGGCTCATATCCTTCACAATCAGCGTTTCGACATTTCCTGCTTCTACTTCTTTTATCAGAGATTGAAAGCCGGGGCGATTGAAGTTCACACCTGAAAAGCCATCATCTGTAAAATGGCAGATGTTCTTGAAGCCGTTCTTTTTGGCGTAATCTTCCAAATACTTCTTTTGGTTGGTGATGGAATTGGATTCGCCAGCAAGATCATCATCTCTCGACAAACGCTCATAGAGTGCGGTAATTCTTGGTGTTTTCGGCATTTGTTCTACCTCCTTTCTTATGGAATCTTTCAATTTAGGACAATCAATTTTATTGTCCTGATTAAGTATAGCCTTCGGGCGCAAGTTCGATGGCAGTAGTAGTTTCACCAAAAGTCGATGCCCATGCGTCAAAATGGGTCAATCCTTTCTGTTGCAAGGTGTTGTACTGGAGATAGCGCATGAGGGTGTACATCTCGGTCATACTGTTGCTCAGGGGTGTACCCGTTGCAAAAATCACGCCACGGCCACCGGTGATTTCATCCAGATAGCGACACTTGCCGAACATATCGCTGGATTTTTGTGCCTCGCTCGTACTCAAACCTGCGACATTACGCATTTTCGTGTACAAGTAGAGGTTCTTAAACGCTTGGCTCTCATCCACAAACAACCTGTCTACGCCCAATTGTTCAAACGTAACCACATCATCTTTACGGTCTGCGCCTTGCAGCTTTTCCAGTTTCTGTTTCAGAGACTTGCGCAACTTTTCCAGCTGCTTTACTGTGAAATGCTCGCCAACCTGTGCTTTCGCTTCTTCGATGGCCTCCTCGATTTCATCCATCTGTTCCTGAATCAGACGCTCCTGTCGTTCTGCGGACAAGGGTATCTTTTCAAACTGGCTGTGTCCGATGATAACCGCATCATAATCACCGGTCGCAATTCTCGCACAGAATTTTTTTCGATTACCGGGTTCAAAATCTTTTTTGCTGGTGACCAGCAGCTTTGCATTGGGGTACAGGCGTAAAAACTCGCTGGCCCATTGTTCCGTCAAATGATTTGGCACGACAAAAAGACTTTTCTGGCACAAGCCCAGACGTTTCAGTTCCATAGCGGAAGCCGCCATCTCAAAACTCTTGCCAGCACCGACTTCGTGCGCCAAAAGGGTGTTGTACCCATACAGCACATGGGCAACCGCATTGCGCTGATGCTCTCGCAAATTGATCTCCGGGTTCATGCCCACAAAATGAATGTGACTACCGTCATACTCACGGGGGCGGGTGCTGTTAAAAAGCTCGTTGTACTTTTTTACCAGTAGGGCGCGTCGCTGTGGATCTTTCCAGACCCAGCCAGCAAATGCGTCCTTGATGGCCTGCTGTTTCTGCTGGGCGAGGGTGGTTTCGTTTTGATTCAGCACACGCTTTTCTTTCCCATCCTCCTCGATGGTATCATAAACGCGGCTGTCACGCAAATTCAAGGTATCCTCCAAAATCTTGTAAGCATTGGCCCTGCGGGTACCGTAGGTTTCGGTGGCCATAATGTCACCAAAGCCAGTAGCAGATTTATTGCTGATTCGCCATTCGGAAGTGTAAGGGGAGTAGCGAACGGTGATGGCATTGTTGTAGCGGATACGATAGGGCGGCTGAAAAGTTTCCATCATGAACTGCTGCACAATAGAGGGGTCAAGCCAAGTGGCACCCAAACGCACATCAATTTCAGAAGCTTCCAAATCTTTGGGCTGCGCCTTAGTCAGTGCGTCCACATTGCCCTTGAACTCCGAGCGGCTTTCTGCAGCAAGTTGTGCCATCCGTAGTTTATCGCGCACATTACCCGAAAGGTATTCGTCCGCTGTTTGCCAGCCGGCTTCCGGGTCGTCAGCATCCGCAGCAGGGTCTTTGAAAATCACGCCGGACAATTCGGTGGTGATGCGCTCATAGTTACCGGGAGTGCCCAGCAGTTCTGCCATATAAGGCAGGTCTACTTTGCCATGCTCCCCGATGGACACTGCCAGTGCTTCGCTGGGGGTATCCACGCTGGTGACAATACGTTCTGGGCGAATCGTCCGCTTGGTGAACATATCTGCCTTAGATTTGAGATTTTTATTCTCGTCCAGATTCTCCAGCGAGCAGAGCAGATAATAGGAGCTGTCATCATCGAACAGGCGGGCATTTTTCTTGTCGTTGATCAGACCGTATTTTGCAGTAAACGCATCGTAGGCATAATTCAGCTTTGCCTGCGATGCCTTGATATCCTCGTCCGGGAAGTCATTCAACTGCTGGTCGATCAACTCGTTGACGATCTGCCGCAGTTCCACCATGCCAGCCACACGGCCTTTGGCGTTGTCGGACAGTTCAATCTGTGTCATGATGGAGTTCTCGCGGTAGTAGATTTCACCATCCACCACAGTATAGCTGAAATTCTTCACGGTAGGGTCTGCGGGCAGAGTTTTGCGCTGCACTTCCGCATCGGCAACGTCCGGAGCGGCAATCTCCACCGCAGTGTACTGGCCCTCGATGTGCTGCACCGCTTCGGTAAGCTGGTCTGCAAGGTTTGCATCTTCGATTGGTGCAACGGTCAGGTCATGGCCGTACTGGGTGCTTTCTAGTTCCAAATTTCCCAGCACCATTTCCGGATGGTCTACAAAATACTGATTGATATTGAAGCCATCTTCGGTCTGCCCCAGCTGCACCCATGCAGGTTCGATGTCTGCAGGGCGGTCACGCTTCTGCAAAAAGAGGATATCCGAAACAACCTCGGTGCTTGCATTTGCCTTAAAAGCGTTGTTGGGTAAGCGGATGGCTCCCAGCAAATCAGCACGTTCCGCCATGTACTTGCGGGCACTGCTGTCTTTGCTGTCCATCGTGAAACGGCTGGTCACGAAAGCAATCACGCCGCCCGGTCGGATCTGGTCGATAGTCTTGGCGAAAAAGTAGTTGTGGATAGAAAAACCCAGTTTGTTGTACGCCTTGTCGTTGACTTTGTACTGACCGAAAGGGACATTACCTACGGCAAGGTCGTAAAAATCTCGGCGGTCGGTGGTTTCAAAGCCAGCAACCGTAATGTCGGCCTGTGGATATAGTTTTTGGGCGATGCGTCCGGTGATGGAATCCAGTTCCACACCATACAGACGGCTGTCAGCCATGCCAGAGGGCAGCATACCGAAAAAGTTGCCAATACCCAAGGAAGGCTCCAAGATATTTCCAGACTGGAAGCCCATCTTTTCCACAGCATCATAGATGGCGCGAATTACCACCGGAGAGGTATAGTGGGCATTCAGAGTGGAAGCGCGGGCGGCGGCATACTCCTCTTCGGTGAGCAACCCTTTCAGTTGGGTGTACTCGGCAGACCAGTTTTCCTTGTTGGGGTCAAAGACATCTGCAAGACCGCCCCAGCCTACATACTGCGAAAGCACCTGCTGCTCCTCGGCGGTGGCACCGCGATGCTCCTGCTCCAAAGTGCGCAAGGTCTGGATGGCTTCAATATTGCGGGCGAATTTCTGCTTGGGGCCTCCGACACCCAAATTATCATCCGTGATGTGAAAATTTCCTGCGGCTTCCGGCATCGGTTCAGCGTTCAGGGCTTCGTCTGCGGCAGCAGCATCCGGAAAGGTCTGCCACTCGCCATTGACCTCCACAGAGATAGGCAACTTGTCCAGTTCCTCATCAGGTGTAGGTTCATCCCGCCGCAGACCGTCCTCGAATTGCTGCTTGTTGAGTACCTCGTTATCCCACGACTGCCCATGCGCGCTGGTGTCGATGCGCACATCGGTTTCGCCAACATAGCCGATTTTGCCTTCGATGGTTCGGGTGGGAAGGTCAACAACAACTTCGTCACCGACCTTGTAATCAACAGCCTTTTCAGGAGAAACGTCAATAATTTCATCCTGCTGCTGTTCATACAGTTCCCGGATATTGGGCAACCGTTCAACCCGGAAGATGGGCTGTCCGCTGTTGGTCAAGTCCATGTCCTGCAAGCTGACGGATTTGAACATGAAGTTGACGTGATCCACACGGAAATCCCGGCCATCTAGCTTGATGATGATGCCGATCGGCAGATAATCTTCCTCTCGCAGATATTTTGTCTGATGGTGGGTACCATCTCCGCCCTGTCCGGCTAGATAGATGCTGTTGCCCTCTGCCCACAGCTTCTGCGATTTTGCTACCCACTCTCTGCGCAAAAAGCCGGTCACTTTGACTTTTCCCAGCGCATTTTCCTGTGACAGCAAATTAGAACGAAAAACTTCCTTTACAGTGATTGCATCTTTGTCATAGAACAGAAAATATCCGCCCAGTTCAAAGCCAATCAGGGTATTGGGGTACTGCTCTTTCAGAGCATTGTATTCGGCAGCGGCATCACCATCCAGCATTGGGAGCTGTCGTTCCGCTTCCTGCACGGCGGCACGATGCTCTTTTTCCTTATCGGTCAGGTAGCGGTCAGACTGAATCATCAGGTCGATGTATTTCTCGACCTGTGTCCAGCTTAACGTAACCTTTTGATGATCCGGGTAGTGGTCAAATTCAAGTCCTTTTCCATCATGATTTACAAAACCGCTGCTGCCATCCAGAAAATCCTGCGAATGTCCGCCGATGCCGTACTCTTTCGCCAATGCTTTAGCGCGGAGTTTGCGGTCGGGCTGTGTCTGGTACAGTTCGATGATTCGCTGCTTGCCATCCTGAAAACCGGAACCATGCTTGCGCAGTTCATTCTCAATTTCAGCCTGCGACAAAACAAAAGCGGAGGGCGATTTTTCGCTCTCCGCTCGGTCGATATGTTCAATTTGCTGGGCTTCGGTGGGGATGACGGCATCCAGAAAACTTAGCTGTAGATCAGTTCCGTCCGAATCACTTCCTCGACCTGCTCCTGTAGGCTGTTCATGTGCTGTACCCACGCCATCTGATTCTTCTCCTTGTCCGGGGCCGGGTTCTTCGCCAGCAGATCGGCCATCAGTTGCTTCTTCATCGCTGCTGCGGTCTGCTCCAGTTCGGTCAGGGTCGGGTACAGGCTCCCGTTCAGGAGCATCGTGTGGTACAGAACCGGGTGCTGCTGTTTCAGAAAGTTCAGGCGCATCCTGCCGTACTTGCCCAGCGGGTTCTTCGGCTGATGCAGAGTCAGGTTCGGGAGAAGATAATCCCCGGTCTGCGTGTAGTTCAGATTGCTGCTCATATTCATGCTGGCTCCTTTCATTGTTTCGGCGGCGGATGGTCGTTTTGACTGCCCGCTCGACGGTGCGCAGGACTTCGCGGCTGATGTCGCTGACTGCGGCACCGAGTGTGTAGACAGTGTCCGGGGTAGAAAAATTGTAGATGGCCTGAAAACTGTCTTTGTCAAAATAGCCATCCGGTTCAAATCCACAGCGTTCCAGCAGCGTGTAGGTGACGCTAATGGCGGCGGCAGACTTGAACTGCATCTCCACCCCGGCTTCATCATAATCCATCAGCAGCGAACCGTCAACGATGGCGCTGATGTCCTCGCTGTTGTTGTCCCAGTAATCCGCCACCAGTTTCCCGGCAACATCCGCAAGCTGCTGGCTGACACGCTCTCCGCTGATGCCGTAGGTGGCGGCGAGCATTTCTGAAACCGGCTGTTTCAGGTCATCGTTGTACTGCCACAGGTCGGGGTCACGGGAATTACGGCGCACCCCGGTGTCCGACACATCGAAAACGTAGTGCAGGCGCGGGAATCCGCTGGATTCGTCCAGCAAGGCGATGCCCTTAGAGCCACGCCTGACATAGCGGTTCATCCGGTTGCGCCAAATGTCAAATTCGGCGCAGGCGGTGGCATCGGGCCGCTGAGCGTAGATCATAAGCTGGTCGGCAAAGGGGTACTTGTACAGCCGGGATGCGGTGGTCAGGTAATCCGTCCAGCTTTCCCAGTACCGGGTCAAGCCGTTTGCCGTGCGCTGGGCAAGGGCAAGGTATTCTTCGGTTTTGCTTGGCATTTTGGCCTCCTTCTTCAGATTTTAGGGTATAAAAATAGCGGGCAACCGTTTTTGGGTTGCCCGCCAAGGGTATATAATAATTGGGTTATCGTCGACTTTGAAGTTTTGATGATGAATGTCTATTTTTCATCGCTTTCGGGCGGACGAACATAACGTAACATTTTTCTTTCACAGGCACCAAATTCCAAATAGTTGTTTTTTGCCTCGTTTAGAGTTATTCCATGATTCAAGTCACTGGGGTCGCTATCAGAAGTAATAAACGGGTCATTCTCCCAAAAGCAAACTGGGCAAATGTACCCACAATCTTCCTTTGGTGGAACATTATAAGTAAAACATTCGCAGCATGGACATTGATACTTTTTCAAATAGATGCACCCCCGCAAGCACCGACTTGTCAATTTGTATATGGCTCTGTGTCTTTTCCGTCGTATACAATTACTTTAATGTTGGTGGCTGCATCAACATCCGCATGAATACCTACGGTATATTCTTTGTCCGTAACATTCGCAAAAGAGTAGCAGCCTCCCGCAGAAATATTGCCAGATACGATTTCCTGTTCGCCTTCGCAGAGCAAATGCACCACAATTTCAAAATCATTCCTATTCTGAATCGTCAGTGTGCCCGTTTTGGATGAAACCTTTACATTAGAATAAGTGATTACATATTGGGCAGATGTTGATTTTTCTGTACAAGACACAGAGCAATCCCATTGGATTGCAGCCTTCGCCTTTCTGTAGGATTCCGAAGATCTATACGCCGAAATTATAATGATTGCGGCTACGGCAAAGACGCTCACGATAATGAACACTATTGGTGCTTTTTTCTTCATAGTCTTTATCTCCAAAATTTCCAATTCATTGAGTTGAGCATATTACATACGCGAACACTCCAAACCTACAGCTCAGTTTCCACCGCAAGCTGCTCCTGCTTCTCTTTTTCATCAGCGATTTGGACATCAACATCTTCGCGCATCTTTTTCAGAAGTGCAAGGACTCGCTTGATTTGGCTCTTGGTGTTTTCCACTCTGCTCTGCGCCTGATTGATGTGATCCAGAACTGCCCAGTCTGCAAAGAGGCCATCAAAGAAGAAATCTGCGAATTTCAAAAAACTGTCTACCGCAACCTGAAGGTCTGCGGTGATCTCAACATCGGCAAGCTCAGTTTTGAACCGCCGCAGTTCCACTTGAAGCTGTTCCACCTGCTCCTGTGCATTGTCCAGTTCCTCATACTTGGCAAGATCAGCCATCAAACCGCCGCCCATTACGTCCCATGTACTCCAGCCCTCGGCATTATCCAGCGTTTCCAGAACTTCATTGACCGTGTGCAAGGCGGTCTTTCCGGCGTTGATGGCTTCCAGCAGCTCCCGCTTTTGGACTTTCAGTGCGGCAATGCGGCTTTCGCTTTCCACAATCTGCTGTGCGGCAGGGTGGGCAGAGACTTTGATGCTTTTGATTTTTTCGGAAAGAGCAGCTTGATACTGCCTTTCGCAATC
>ENA-UAPA01001151-UAPA01001151.1-human-gut-metagenome-genome-assembly--contig:-NODE-1151-length-12035-cov-5.333222_pt1 | contig 12035 bp, 5 predicted proteins | sample MGYA00243476_ERZ654569 | MGnify/ENA primary metagenome ERZ654569 (study PRJEB26926, sample SAMN06164726) | human gut metagenome | biome: ENVO:00009003; feature: ENVO:2100002; material: ENVO:00002003... | reverse complement strand
ATCGTCGGCAGCGTCAGATGTGTATAAGAGACAGATAGATAGAATGAATAATGTACGTAATCTATTGACTGGAAGTTTGGTCTACATTGCTTGTATAGTTTTATTGTCTTTGGCATGTAACGTTTCTTCCGGACTTCCTGTAGCTGATGTTATAGGGCAATGGCTCTATTTCGATAAAAGTGCATTGGTAGTTGCAGGATGTCTGTTGATGGCTGGATTGATGATGGAAAAAAGGTATTTTCTTTTTATACCGGTTTCGTGGGTATTGGTAATGCTGGGGGGCATTGAGGCTGTTTGGGGATTGAGGCAGCTTTATGGTTATGCTGTGTCCAACCATTCCTTGTATGTATTGACAGGTTCTTTCTTCAATCCGGGGCCTTATTCCGGCTATTTGGCCATGATACTTCCGGTCTGTCTGCATCAATGGCTGACCAAGAGGGGGGAGATTCTCTGCTCTGACCGGAATGACGGGAAAGGATGGAAAAAGGTGATGGATAAAGTTGGAGCTATGGTCGCTGGTGGTGTGATGCTGCTTATCCTTTGTGTGCTTCCGGCAGGAATGAGCCGTTCGGCATGGTTGGCGGCAGGAGTTTCCTGTCTGTGTGTATATGCTTGGCATATGGATTGGACGGATAAGTTCAGATTATTATGGCAGCAGCAAAGGCAGCGTGTGGTGATGGTAGTGGTCGGTGGATTCTGTGTCTTGCTATTGGCGGGCTATTTACTGTTTGTCTTGAAACCCGATTCTGCACGTGGCCGTCTTTTCATGTGGAAGATAACTTGTCGTGCCATTGCAGAAAAGCCGTTGACCGGATATGGGATTCATAATTTCGCAGCAGCCTACGGAAATGCGCAGGAAACTTATTTTGCAGCAGGTGATTATGAACCGTGGGAGGAACGTGTGGCGGGAAGTCCGGAATATGCATTCAATGAATATCTGCAGGCTGCGGTCGAACTGGGCATTCCTTTGGCGGTATGTCTATTGGTTGTGGTCGTGCTGTGTTTGTATAGGGGAGTCCGTAAAGGACGTTATGGTATCTGTGGGGCTATTCTTTCTTTGATGATATTCTCTTTTTCCTCCTATCCGCTACAACTTCCGGTATTTATCGTTACATTTGGAGGATTGCTTGTGGCGTGCTTGTCCGGTGCCGACCGTTGGCAATGGTTGGGGCTGGCTGTATCAGTAGGCATCATTGGCGGTTTTCGCCTGAAGAATGACTTGCAAGTGGAGCAGGCCTGTCGGGAGTGGATGAATGCGCGGGTGCTGTATAATGCAGGTGCGTATCAATCGGCAGAGAAAGAGTACGGGCGCCTTTATCCTCTGTTGAGAGACCGGGCATCTTTCTTGTTCGAATATGGGCATGGATTGCACAAGCAGCAGCAGTTCAGTAAATCCAACCGTATTTTGAAAGAAGCTTTACAGCGTAGTTGTGACCCCATGATACTGAATGTGATAGGCAAGAACTATCAGCAGATGGGTGATTGCTTGTCAGCGGAAGACTGGTTTATCCGTTCCACCCATCGTTTGCCGGGACGTATTTATCCCTATTATCTGCTTGCGAAGCTTTATGCGGAACCAGGATTCAGACAACCGGACAAGTTTGAAAAAATGAAGCGGATGGTATTGACGAAAGAGCCGAAAGTGCATTCTACGGCAATACGACAGATGAGGGAGGAAATAAAAAAGATTCAGCTTATTTTTGTCCATATCAAAAAAGATGAATAAAAACGGAAAGTGTTAATAATGAGTGAACTAATTGCTAAAGTGCTATGAAAAAAGTGTCCACATGCAAATATCGGTTCGTTTTTTTGAAACGATTAATTTTATCAATTTATAATTGAGTATGAATATGAAGACACAGAACTATCGATACCTGCTATGCATGGCCGTTGCCCTGCTTGCCGCCTGCTCCGATGCCGGAAAGGGAAAAGAGTCCGAGGAAGGGGTGGCAACCGTCCTGCCAAGTGAAAGCAATGAAGTGACCGTGAAAGTCCTGAAGCGGGCGACCTTTGAGCATGAACTGGTGAGCAACGGAAAAGTAACCGCCGGTGCCATGGCGGATTTGCGTTTTGAGACCACCGGTGTAGTGGCACACATCTACGTGAAGAACGGTGACCCGGTGCGCAAAGGGCAGAAACTTGCCGAACTGGATAAGTTCCGCCTGAAGAACAAGACCGCGCAGGCCAAGGATGCCTTGGAAAAAGCGGAACTTGAGTTGCAGGATGTATTGATAGGGCAAGGCTATCCGGTGGGGGATGCCTCCAAAGTACCTGCTGACATCATGAAGCTGGCCCGCGTGAGGAGCGGTTACGACCAGAGCCTCGCCCAGTATGAGCTTGCCGCGTATGAAGAGGAACACGCCACGCTGGTTGCGCCTTTTGACGGGGTAGTGGCGAACCTGTTCTCCAAACCGTTCAACGAGGCAAGTACCTCGGAAGCCTTCTGCTCCATTATCGGCACTCAAGGTATGGAGGTGGACTTCACGGTGCTGGAAAGCGAACTGCCGTTGATAAAGAGTGGCGACAAGGTGATTGTTACCCCTTATTCGGATGCCGGCTTTAGGCAGGAGGGGCGCATCACCCAAATCAATCCTCTGGTGGATGACAAGGGGATGGTTAAGGTGAAGGCTGCCGTCAATGGCAAGGGACGGCTGTTCAGTGGGATGAACGTGAGGGTGAACGTGCACCGCTCTCTGGGCGGACAGCTTGTAATCCCGAAGAGTGCCGTGGTGTTGCGTTCGGGCAAGCAGGTGGTGTTTACCCTGAAAGACGGAAAGGCGCAGTGGAACTATGTGCAGACCGGTCTGGAGAATGCGGAAAGCTATAGTATGGCCGACGATGCCCTGAAAGAAGGCGATACGGTCATTGTGACGGGAAATGTGAATCTGGCACATGAAGCATCGGTGAAGGTGGTTGATAGATAATGAGTGATAAGTGGTAATTCAAAATTCATAGTTCAATTGATAAAGTTTTTGATACAGCGGCCTATTGCCGTACTGATGGCATTTACAGCATGCTTCATTGTCGGGCTGGTGACTTACTTCACCTTGCCGGTATCCTTGCTGCCCGATATTGCCATCCCGGAAATTACAGTGCAGGTGTCGGCGCAGAATACCTCGGCGCGTGAATTAGAGAATACGGTGGTGAAACCTCTGCGGCAGCAGCTCATCCAGGTGGCGAAACTGAAGGACATGGACAGCGAGACGCGCGATGGTGCAGGCATCATCCGCCTGGGCTTCGACTTCGGTACGAATACCGACCTTGCCTTCATAGAAGTGAACGAGAAGATTGACGCCGCCATGAACTATCTGCCCAAGGATGCCGAACGCCCGAAGGTGATAAAGGCAAGTGCGACGGACATTCCTGTCTTCTACCTCAATCTGACCCTAAAAAACGACAGTGCATACGGCAAGGTGGACGAACGCGCGTTTCTTGATTTGTGCGAGTTTGCCGAAAATGTCATAAAGCGTCGCATCGAGCAGTTGGCGGAAGTGGCAATGGTGGATGTCACGGGTTTGGTCGAACGCCAGTTACAGATTGTGCCCGACCCGGGTAAGCTTGCTGTGTTGGGGCTCTCCATTGAAGACATAGAAAACGTGCTGGCGCAAAACAACGTGGAGCCGGGCAGCATGACCGTGCGCGACGGCTACTACGAATACAACATTAAGTTCTCCACCCTGCTGCGGACAGAGGAGGACGTGAAGGGCATCCTGCTGCGAAAGGAAGGACGTATCATCCGCTTGGGAGACTTCTGCCGGGTAGAGATTGTTCCTGCCAAGGAGAAAGGTGTCTCCATGAGCAATGGCAAGCGTGCCGTTACCCTTGCCGTCATCAAGCAGGCGGACGAGAATATGGAAGACATGAAGCTTGCCATCAACAGCACGATGGACTACTTCAAGAAAGTATATCCCGACATTGATTTTAGCATCAGCCGTAACCAGACGGAGTTGCTGGACTATACCATCTCCAATCTTCAGCAAAATTTGTCGTTGGGTTTCCTGTTCATCTGCATTGTGGCGGTACTCTTCTTGGGTGACATCAAATCACCGTTCATCATCGGGTTGAGTATGGTGGTATCTATTGTCATCTGCTTCCTGTTCTTCTACTTGTTCAAGATGTCACTCAATATCATTTCTTTGTCGGGATTAATTCTGGCGTTGGGTATGATGATTGACAGCAGCATCATTGTCACGGAGAACATTTCGCAGTACCGCGAACGGGGTTATTCGTTGAGGCGGGCTTGCGTGGCGGGAACGAGTGAGGTGATTACGCCCATGCTGAGCTCATCGCTGACCACGGTTGCCGTGTTTGTGCCGCTGATATTTATGAGCGGCATTGCAGGGGCGTTGTTCTACGACCAGGCATTCTCTGTTACGGTAGGGTTGCTGGTTTCCTACTTCACGGGTATCATGCTGCTGCCGGTCCTCTATATGCTGGTCTACCGGACGGGGTTGCGCGGCAGGTCGTGGTTCTCCCGCATCCGTATCAACAATCCGTTGAAGGAACATACGCTGGACCGTTTTTATGATGCGGGCATCGACTGGGTATTCTCCCACAAGACGGTAAGTAGCGTATTCTGTGTGGTTTCTATACCTCTTTGTGTCTTTCTGTTTTATTCCATAGCCAAGGAGCGTATGCCGCAGATAGACCAGAATGAACTGATAGTCCACGTGGAATGGAACGAAAATATACATGTGGACGAGAACCGGCATCGTGTGAATGTGCTGTTCGGACAGTTGTTGGACAAGACTGTGGAACAGACGGCTGCCATAGGCCAGCAGGACTATCTGCTGAACCGTGAGCAGGCTCTCTCTTCTTCGGAGGCAGAATTGTATTTCAAGACTTCCTCGCCTGACGGGATTGCTCCCTTGCAGAAGCAGGCGGGCGAGTGGCTGACACGGGAATATCCGTTGGCGACAGTCTCCTTTTCTCCACCCGAAACCGTGTTCGAGAAGCTTTTCGTGACCGGGGAGGCCGATGTGGTGGCGGAACTTTATGCCCGCAATAAGGAGAAGGCGCCGGCGGCGGAAGAATTGCGCGGACTGGAACAACAGTTTGCGGAGCTTACGGGGACAGCGCCCGTAGGCATCGCTTTCGAGAACCAGCTCGACATAAGCATCCTGCAGGAAAGGCTGTTGCTCTATGACGTTTCGTATGACGAGCTTTACCGTACGCTGCGGACGGCATTCAAGGAGAACAGCGTAGCTATGCTCCATTCCTACCAGCAATACCTGCCTATCAGCATTGTGGGCGAGGAGCGGACAGTGAATGAGGTGCTGCAGCAGACATTGATACAGACCCGTCCGGACAGTAAGGGCGAAGTGGAGCATATTCCGCTTCGGGAGCTGGTAAAGGTGCGTCCGGCTGAGGACTTGAAGACGATTACGGCAGGACGCAACGGGGAATATATACCGTTCCGTTTCTATGAAGTGGACGATGCTCCGGAGTTGATGGAAAAGGTGAAGCGGGAGGCAGATGCCACGGGTGACTGGGATACGGCCTTTTCCGGCAGTTTCTTCTCCAACCGCCAGATGCTGGACGAGTTGGTGGTGATTCTTTTCATCTCTATCCTGCTGATGTATTTCATTCTTGCCGCCCAGTTCGAAAGCTTCGTGCAGCCGCTCATCGTGCTGCTGGAAATTCCGATAGATGTGGCGTTTGCCCTGCTTCTGTTGTGGATATGCGGGCATACCCTGAACCTGATGTCTGCCATCGGACTGATTGTGACGTGCGGTATCATCATCAACGACTCCATCTTGAAGCTGGATGCCATTAATGAATTACGGAGGGCTGGTATGCCGTTGCTCGAGGCCATCCACGAGGCGGGACGGAGAAGGCTCCGGCCCATCATCATGACATCGCTCACCACGATATTTGCCATGGTTCCGCTGCTGTTCTCGTTCGATATGGGGTCTGAGTTGCAAAAGCCGCTTTCCATAGCGATGATTGGGGCGATGTTCGTGGGGACACTGGTCAGTCTGTTCATCATCCCGTTGATATATTGGTTTATTTATAGAAAAGAAAGAGCATGAAGAAATTAAGTCTTATACTTTTGTTCAGTCTGGGAGCCCTTTCCGCTTTTGCCCAGCAGCGGATAACGCTCGATTTGCAGCAGACCATTGCCCTGGCGAATGACAGTTCGCTGGAAGCCTTCCGCACCAAGAACATGTATCTGGCCGGTTATTGGGAATACCGCACCTATAAGGCAAACCGCCTTCCCAGCCTGACGCTGAACATGACTCCGGCACAGTACAACCGTGATATCACCAAGCGTTACGACTCCGAACAGGACCTTGACATCTATCGCAGCCAGCAATCCTTCTATGCATACGGCAATCTTGCCGTCAGACAGAATTTCGACTTGACGGGCGGTACGTTCTATCTGGATACGGAGCTGGGCTATATGCGGAGCTTCGGTGGAAACAAGTATACCCAGTTCACCAGTGTGCCGGTTCGTTTGGGCTACTCGCAGAGTCTGGTCGGTTACAATCCTTTCCGTTGGGAACGCAGGATTGAGCCGCTGAAGTACGAAAAGGTGAAGAAGGAGTATATTTACAATGCAGAGCGAGTATCCGAGCAGGCCACTACCTATTTCTTTGCGCTTGCCATGGCACAGGCGGAATATGACTTGGCCAAGGACAATGCCGTCTCCACCGATACCCTCTACCGCATCGGTATGCAGCGCCTGAAGATAGCCGCCATCAGCCGTGCCGACCTGCTGACGCTGAAACTCGACGTGGTGAACGCCCGCAATACTTTGCAGAATGCCGCCAGTGCCTTGAAGCGCGCCATGTTTTCGTTGGCATCTTTCCTGAATATGGAGAAGAACACGGATATCAGGGTGTCGCTTCCGGGACGTCCGAGGGCGCTGACCATACCGGTTGATGAGGCTTTGCTGGCCGCTCAAGCCAACAATCCGGAATTTCTGAGGCTTCGTCAGGAAGTGCTGGAAGCCGAGCAGACAGTAGACAAGACGAAGAAGGAATCGCGCTTCAACGCCAGCATCAACGCCAGCGTCGGCTTCAACCAGGTGGCAGAGAAATTCGGTGAAGCATACAGGCATCCCATGCAGCAGGAGATGGTGTCGGTCAGTGTCTCCATTCCACTGGTGGACTGGGGCGTGAGGAAAGGCAAATACAACATGGCGAGGAACAATCTGAACGTGGTGAAGACTTCTGCCAGGCAGAGTGAAATCAGCATTGAGGAGGAGGTTATCATGACCGTCAGCGACTTCAACGTCCAGCAAGCCCTCGTCGCCAGTGCCGAAGAGGCCCTCGACCTTGCCATCCTGGCGTATAACGAAACCCGCCAGCGCTTCATTATCGGCAAGGCAGACATCAACAGCCTGACCCTCTCGCTGAACCGCCAGCAGGAAGCGCAACGCAATTACATCTCCGCCTTGCAGGACTACTGGCTGAATTATTACAAGATACGGAAACTGACGTTGCACGACTTTGCCAGCGGATTTTCGCTGTCGGAAAAATTTGATTATAATAACTGATGAAACGAGTTTCTTCCTTCACCGTCATAGTGGCGTTTGTCTGCCTTGCTTTGGTAGGGGTGGCGTTGATACCGCTGCTCCCCGTCAAGCTGAATCCGTCACGCAGCCTGCCCGGCTTCACGGTGGGCTTCAGCATGCCTGGCACTTCGTCGCGGGTGGTGGAGATGGAAGTGACCAGCAAGCTGGAATCCATGCTGGCGCGTATCCGCGGAGTGAAGCGGCTGAACTCCACTTCGGGCAACGGCTACGGCAACATTACTGTGGAGCTGGACAAGCATGCCGATGTCGAGGCAGTCCGCTTCGAAGCTTCCACCATCATCCGGCAGACGTGGCCCCAATTGCCCGAAGGTGTCAGCTATCCCACCATTCACATGAAAGTGCCCGACGAGAACGCCTCACGCCCTTTCATGTCCTTCACACTGAATGCCCCTTCCACTCCGATATTGATTCAGCAGTATGCCGAGGAGCATATCAAGCCGCGGCTGGCAAATATTCCGGGTATCTATAAGGTGGAACTCAGCGGTGCCACGCCCATGGAGTGGAGACTGGAATATGACAGTGAACAGTTGCGCTTGCTGGGTGTGACCCTATCGGACATCAGCGAGGCAGTACAGCGGCATTACCGGAAGGAATTTCTGGGTACGCACAATGTGGATACAGGTAACGGTAGCCGGGAATGGATACGCCTGACACTGGTGCCGGAGAGCAACTCCCTTGGTTTTAATCCTGCTGCCATCACCGTGACGGCTACCGACGGGAAACTGCTCCGCTTGGACGAACTGGTGTCGGCTGTCCGTATGGAGGAGGAGCCGCAAAGCTATTACCGCATCAATGGGCTGAATTCCGTCTATCTATCCATTACTGCGGAAGAAACTGCCAACCAGTTGCAACTGAACCGTGCCGTGATGGACGAGATGGAAGCTGTTCGGCAGGTACTTCCTGTCGGATATGAAGTGCATACCAGCTATGATGCGACCGAGTACATACGGGAAGAACTGGACAAGATTTACTTCCGTACCGGTTTGACAGTACTCATCCTGCTTGTATTCGTATGGCTCATTACTCGTAAGTTGAAATATCTTTTTCTGATAGTTACCAGCCTGGCTGTAAATATAGCGGTGGCACTTATCTTCTACTACCTCTTCGGACTTGAGATGCAGCTTTATTCGCTGGCGGGTATCACTGTCTCGCTGAATCTGGTGATAGACAGCACCATTGTCATGACCGACCACATTCTGCATCGGCGTAATCTCAAGGCCTTCCTGTCGGTGTTGGCGGCAACCCTCACTACGATGGGTGCGCTTGTCATCATTTTCTTCCTTGACGAGAAGATACGGCTCAACCTGCAGGACTTTGCAGCGGTAGTGATCATCAATCTGGCTGTTTCCTTGATGGTGGCGTTGTTCTTTGTTCCGTCGATGATTGAGAAGATAGGACTGGTGAGGCGGATTACGGGGAAGAAGAGGCGTCTTGTCTTGCCGGGGCTGACGCAAACATTCAAAACAAGGTTGGGACGGATTTTCAGACGTTTCCCCGTTTATTTCTCCTGCTGCTATTCTGCTCTCATCCGTTTTCTGTGCCGTTGGCGCTGGGCTGTATGCCTGCTGTTACTGTTGGGTTTCGGTCTGCCCGTTTTTCTGTTGCCCGACAAACTGGAAGGAGGGGGAAAATGGGAAGCTGCTTACAATAAGGTATTCGGTTCGGATACCTATAAGGAGTCGGTGAAACCCATTGTGGACAAGGCGCTGGGCGGCAGCTTGCGGCTTTTCATACAGAAGGTGTACGAAGGCAGTTACTTCACCCGTAATGAGGAGGTGGTGCTCTATGCCAACGCCAACCTTCCCAATGGCAGCACCCTCGAGCAGATGAACACTTTGATGAAACGTATGGAGACCTACCTCAGCCGGTTCAAGGAAATCAGGCAGTTTCATACTTCCATCTACAGCCCCCGGCGTGCCAGTATGCAGATTTATTTCAAGAAGGAAGCCCGGAACAGCGGTTTTCCCTATACACTGAAAGCCAATATGATAAGCAAGGCACTGGAACTGGGAGGCGGCAGCTGGGGCATCTACGGATTGCAGGACCAGGGGTTCAGTAATGACGTCCGCGAGAGTGCCGGCTCCTACCGCATCAGGATGTACGGCTACAACTACGACGAACTCTATGAGTGGGCGGAGAAGCTGAAGGCCAAGCTGCTGACGCACCGGCGTATCAAGGAAGTGCTCATCAATTCGGAGTTCTCCTGGTGGAAGGATGACTATCAGGAATTCTACTTCAACCTGAACAAGGAGCGCATGGCGCAAGAGGGCATCGACGCGCAAGTGCTTTTCTCTGCGGTGCGCCCCATCTTCGGCAAGAATCTGGAGATTGGATCGGTAGCGGCCGAGCAGGGAACGGAGAAAATCAAGCTCTCTTCCCGCCAGTCTGCCGAATATGACATCTGGGCGATGCAGTTCTTTCCCTATGGAGTAGGAAACGGCAAGCATTACAAGCTTTCCGAACTGACTACTGTGGAAAAGGGACAGATGCCGCAGGAGATTGCCAAAGAAAACCAGCAGTACCGCCTCTGCCTGCAATACGAATATATCGGCTCCAATGAGATGGGCAACAAGATACAGAAACGTGACCTGGAGGAGTTCAACAAACTGTTGCCGATGGGTTATACAGCCGAGTCGGACAGCAACAGTTGGTCATGGGGCGAGAAGGACAACCGCCAATACCTGCTTCTGCTGGTGGTGATAGCCATCATCTTCTTTACGACCAGCGTTCTGTTCAACTCCCTGAAGCAGCCGCTTGCCATCATCTTTGTGATTCCGGTTTCTTATATCGGGGTATTTCTTACTTTCTATTGGTTCCGGCTGAACTTCGACCAGGGCGGTTTTGCCTCGTTCGTCCTGCTGTGCGGCATCACGGTGAATGCCAGCATCTATGTCCTGAACGAGTACAACAGCATCCGACGTCGTTTCCCCCGTCTTTCCGCTCTTCGTGCCTACGTCAAGGCGTGGAATGCGAAGGTCGTTCCTATTTTCCTCACGGTAGTTTCTACCATTCTGGGATTTATCCCTTTCATGATAGGTGAGGACAAGGAGGCTTTCTGGTTTCCATTGGCGGCGGGTACCATTGGCGGACTGGTGATGTCCGTCATCGGTATCTTCTTTTTCCTGCCGGTTTTTGTGCTGAAACAGCGTGATTTTCTTAGGAAATGATTACTTTTGCTCGATTTTGTTACCTGAATGGATACTTGAATTTTAAATATGGAAAGTGCGGAGTACTCTTTGGATGAGTTATTATGTCAGTCTCTTCTGTTGTTTCGTCAGTATCGGTTTTATGATGCTCCGGAATGTGGAGAAAAGGCATTCCGGATATTGGAGGAAGCCCATGTATGGATGGGGCGTACGCAAGAGTGTGTGGATATGGCGAAATGGGGGTGCGTGATAGAGTGTCTTGCGCAGAAATACTACATAGAAGATGATACGGATGCGATTCTGGAAGAAATTGATGCTGCCTTGGTTGCGCATTGGAAGAGGATAGAGAAAATCCATGCAGAAGTCACCACCGTTTATTTATGGCTGGGGTACTATTTCCTGCTACGTTTCAGAAACCGGGAATCCCGTTCCCATTCCCGTTGTAAACAGATAATGTCCAGCTTGTTGTGTGCTTTGGTCGAAATCTTCCGTAAGGTGGAGAAGGGGGGAGCCCCGACAGAAGTCTTGTCACATCTTTCGGTAGATGTTTGGGGAGAGACCGTCTGCTGGATGGAGCAGGTACATGATTCCCGTCTTTGCGAGAAGCAGTCGTCAGCTTTGCTGGCACAACTCTATAACTTGAAAAGTGTGGAGTTGGAAAAAGGTCTGGGAAAGCAGGATGCTTTGCTCCAGCAGATTCTGGAGTTTTATTGCTTTTAAGGGAAAATTATCTCTGCTTAGTTTTATCATTTCTGCTTCCACACTTCCACCCACTTCCTGCATCCCTTTATTCATCGGCATTACAAGTGCTGTGGAAGCAACTCAAAAAGGTGGAAGCAACTTTTGCTTCCACAGCGGAAATACGCCGAAAAGTAAGTTAATATCTTGTTTGTTAGTGTATTAATAGAATGTACAGCATTTTGCAAATATCTTGTTTACACGATATGCGTTTCGTGTAAACACGGTATTAACTTCGTAACAACGGGCATGAGGCACCTTGTTGACGGTCGTTAGTCGAGTGGTTGACGGCCGTTGGCAGAGCGCATCACGGCCGATAGGCGCTGATAACTCCGTACAGAAAATGGAAAGGAAGCCTATGTAAGGGGAAACAAGCTCTGAGCTATTTGTTTTGTTTGCCACATTTATCTTGTTTTTGTACATTATTGAAGCGGTTTTTTGTATCTTTGAAGGGAGAGGCCGTAAAAAAGCTTATTCTCATCCAAAGTTTAATTATATATACATGGATTATGAAGCGATGTATAGTACTGTTCATAACATTCTGCTGTGCAGTTGTTTCTAATGCTGTCTCTTATACACATCTCCGAGCCCACGAGACTACGCTGCATCTC
>ENA-UAPA01001147-UAPA01001147.1-human-gut-metagenome-genome-assembly--contig:-NODE-1147-length-12062-cov-6.507287_pt1 | contig 12062 bp, 8 predicted proteins | sample MGYA00243476_ERZ654569 | MGnify/ENA primary metagenome ERZ654569 (study PRJEB26926, sample SAMN06164726) | human gut metagenome | biome: ENVO:00009003; feature: ENVO:2100002; material: ENVO:00002003... | reverse complement strand
ATCATACACTGTCAAGCATAATGTAAAATATTTATCTGTATTTTAATTTTCGCTTAATGGCACATAGAGCTTATCTTTCGGGATTTTGTCACCGAAGTTATCGCAAAGTTTCCATTCGATCGGTTTTTCGCTTAAATTCATTTTAGATTTATAAGCCATCTTGCTTTGAAGCTGTTTTTTCGGCATAAGATAAGTTTTGCTGTCTTTGATAAACACAGTACCCGTTTCTATAAAGCAAAAAGTGACATTGTACTTTTCACATTCCTCTCTAAGGTGCTTTACCCAATCAAAATTACATGGTCGTGCGCCGTCATAGTTTTCTCCGCCGCACCAACACTCATACAGCCTATGCATAGCTTTACCTTATTAAATTAAAGTTTTTCTGCCCAATCGGCAAGGGCTTTTTCGCTCATACCGTTGATTACTTTACCCTCAACCCAATTTGCGCCCGGGCAGCTCGGCTTTAGATTTGCCAAAGTCTTACCCATTCCGCTGCCGCCGGAAGTTGCAAACGGAATAACCTTTTTACCGTTTAAGTCAACATTTTCTACAAATGTGTTGATAATAGTAGGAGCAACATACCACCAGATTGGGAAACCGATAAAAATTGTATCGTAATTCGCAAGACTGTTTGGAAGTTGTGCAATCTGCGGACGAAAGCTCTTGTCATTCATTTCAATAGATGAACGGCTGTTTTTGTTTGTCCAGTCGAGGTCGGCTCTTGTGTAAGGCGTCTGCGGCTTGATTTCAAACAAGTCTGCGCCTGTTGCCTTTGCAAGTTTTTCTGCCATTGCCTTAGTGTTACCGCTTGGCGAAAAATAAGCTATTAACTTTTTCATTATAATCAACCTTTCAAAGAAATTCAGCTTGTATTTAAACTGTATTTATATTATACTCCTTTGTTTTACAAATGTCTAATGCCTATTTCAAATTGCTTGCTATGCCATTTGGTAATCACAAAAAAGCAAGGCGGAAATTAAACCGCCTTGCTTAAATTATTTTTTATTGCATTTTAGCGTGCAGGCTGAGCAATTACCGCCACACTTTGAAATCATCTTATCCTTTTTAGCTTTTCTCACGGCGAGAATAACCAAAAGAGCTACAATTACTAAAATTATAATACTCGGTATATCCATATTCGCCCTCCGTTAAGCCAAGCCAAAGGCAAGACCGACTGCGTGAATAAGAAAAGCCACACACCATGCGATTGCGCACTGAATAATAACAGTTGCGACAGCCGCCTTAGTACCGCCCATTTCTCGCTTTACGGTTGCAATAGCGGCAACGCAAGGAGTGTAAAGCAAAGTAAATACAAGGAATACAGCGGCGGTAAAAGGAGTAAACAATGTACTTACAAGCTCGGCATTTCCTCCCATAAGTACAGTAAGTGTAGACACAACGCTTTCTTTTGCTGTAAAGCCTGTAATGAGAGCTGTTGATACTCGCCAATCGCCAAATCCGAGCGGAGCAAAAATAGGAGCAACCAAGCTGCCAATCATTGCAAGCAGGCTCTGTTCGGGTGATTCGGCAACATTAAATTTTGCGTCAAAGGTCTGCAAAAACCAAATTATAATTGACGCTACAAAAATAATTGTAAATGCCTTTTCTATAAATCCCTTTGCCTTTTCCCAAATGAGATGCACAACGCTCTTTGCCGATGGAAGTCGGTAATTAGGCAGCTCCATTACAAACGGAACAGGCTCGCCCTTGAACTTTGTGCTTTTTAAAATCAAAGCATAAATAATGGCACAAATAATGCCGAATATGTATAGTCCCACCATTACAAGCGCCTGATACTGCCTTGGGAAAAATACGCTTATAATCAGCGAATAAATCGGCAGTTTTGCACTGCAACTCATAAACGGAGTGAGCAGGATTGTCATTTTTCTATCTCTTTCGCTTGAGAGTGTTCGTGTTGACATAATTGCAGGAACAGAACAGCCAAAGCCTATAAGCATTGGCACAAAACTTCTGCCCGACAGTCCTATTTTTCTTAACAGCTTATCCATTACAAAGGCAACCCTTGCCATATAACCTGTATCCTCAAGAATAGACAAAAAGAAAAACAGAGTTACGATTGTAGGCAAAAAGCTGATTACACTGCCCACACCGTTGCATATGCCGTCTACCACAAGCGAATGCACAACAGGGTTAATCTGTACGGCGGTGAGTGCGTTGTCTATAAGCGATATAACAGAATCTACGCCTAAACTCATAAGGTCAGAGAGCCATGCGCCCACAAGGTTAAAGGTCATAACGAATATGAGTGCCATAATTGCAATAAAGCAAGGAATAGCGGTATATCTGCCCGTAAGCAATCGGTCAATTTTCATACTTCGCTTATGCTCTTTGCTTTCGTGCGGACGGACAACTGTTTTTTGACACATTTTTTCTATAAAGCTGAATCGCATATTTGAAATGGCGGCCTCTCGGTCAAGTCCCGTTTCATCTTCCATTACGGATACAATGTGCTCAAATGCCTGCTTTTTGTCATCGGTCAGGTTAAGCAACTTTTCAATAGGCACATCGTTTTCTATCAGCTTTGTTGCGGCAAATCTCAGCGGCAGTCCCGATTGCTTTGCCTCAGGCTCTATCATATGCACTACGGCGTGTATGCAGCGGTGAACCGCTCCGACAGGGTCTTTTTTATCTACACTGTCTGTGCAAAAATCTATTCGCCCCGGCTTTTCCATAAATCTTGCCACATGAAGTGCGTGACTTACAAGCTCGTCTATACCCTCATTTTTTACGGCTGAAATAGGAATAACAGGTATTCCGAGAATTTGCTCAAGCTCGTTTACTCTGATACTTCCGCCGTTTTCTCGCACCTCGTCCATCATATTCAGCGCAAGCACCATAGGAATACCAAGTTCCATAAGCTGCATAGTAAGGCATAGATTTCGCTCAAGGTTTGAGGCGTCTACAATATTTATAATTCCGCTCGGCTTATCTTTTATCAAGAAATCTCGTGTAACTATTTCTTCGCTCGAATACGGCGACAATGAGTAAATACCCGGCAAGTCGGTAACTGTTGCCTCAGGGTGATTTTTAATTGTGCCGTCTTTTCTGTCTACGGTAACACCCGGGAAATTGCCCACATGCTGATTAGCGCCCGTAAGCTGATTAAACAAAGTGGTTTTGCCGCAGTTTTGGTTTCCTGCAAGCGCAAATGTAAGTTTGCTGTCTTTCGGCAGTGCTTTGCTTTCATCGTGAATATGATAATCGTTTGCCTCGCCAAGTTCGCCTACTCGTGGATGCGGAATAGATTTATGCCTTTGCGGTTTGCTGTCGGCAACAACTTTTCGTTCGTGTATGTTTTCAATTTCAATTTTCTTAGCCTCATCAAGTCGGAGCGTAAGCTCATAGCCTCTCACTTCAATTTGAATCGGATCGCCCATCGGCGCTATTTTCTGCAAAGTAATTTCAGTGCCGGGTGTAAGTCCCATATCAAGCAAATGGTGTCTTAATGCTCCGTCACCGCCAACCCTTGTAATAAAGGCACTTTGTTTTGGCTTTAGTTTATCCATTTCCATAAATAATGCCACCCCTATAAATGCAAATGTTCATTTCATTTTTTCATTTTATAATTTTTCTTCCCTTATATTATAATAAACCTTATGTCTATATGCAACCATTTAACAGTTGAAAATTGTAAAAATAAGGAATATAATCTATATAGTATGAATTTATGTGAAACAAAAAGGTGGATTTAATGGAAAAGGAACGGAAAAAGCAAAAACTTGATATGCTCAACGGAAGTATATGGAACAAACTGCCTGTTTTTGCCCTGCCGATTGCGGCAACGGGTATACTCGAACAGCTTTTTAATGCGTCCGATATAGCAATAGTAGGCAACTTTGCACAAACCGACAAAACCGCAGCGGTAGCGGCAGTAGGAGCAAACAGCCCGATTATCGGTCTGATACTGAACTTATTTATCGGCATAGCGCTTGGCGCAAATGTTGTAATAGCAAATGCCATAGGACGAGATGACAAACAGACGGTGCAAAAAGCCGTGCACACTTCTATGGTAGTGTCGGTAATCGGCGGTGTATTGGTTGCGATAATCGGCGAACTTATAGCCGAGCCGTTGCTTACGGTGCTGAATGTACCCGATGATGTGCTTGAGCTTGCACTGTTGTACTTGAGAATATATTTTCTCGGAATGCCTGTCATACTGCTGTACAACTTTGAGGCGGCGATTTTCAGAAGTATAGGCGAAACCAAAATGCCGCTTATTGCGCTTACGCTGTCGGGAATTTTGAATGTACTGCTTAATCTGTTCTTCGTAATCGTACTTAAAATGTCGGTAAACGGAGTAGCAACTGCAACAGTGCTTGCAAATGTTGTGAGTGCAGGTATTCTTTATATAAAGCTCGTAAAAAGCGACAAATATATAAAAGTAGAATTTAAAAAGCTAAGAATAGACGGAAAAGTCTTTGCGAAAATTATGCAGATAGGACTTCCCGCAGGAATACAGAGTGCGGTGTTTGCGGTTGCGAATATTGTAATTCAAGGTGCGATTAACAGCCTCGGCACTGTTGTAATTGCGGCGTCAAGTGCGGCATTCAACATAGAGATTATCGCTTACAATGTGATGAACTCGTTTAGTCAGGCTTGCACAACCTTTGTAGGGCAAAACTTTGGTGCAAATAAAATTGACCGTTGTAAAAAAACTCTTTTTCTTTGTCTTATCGAAGACGCAATTGCATCGGGCACGGCAATACTTATAGTGCTTATAACAGGAAAATTTTTGCTGTCAATATTCAACAACAACCCCGAAGTAATAGAAATAGGCTATACAAGACTTGTAATTATTTTTATAGCTTACATATTCTCAATGCTGTATGAGGTAATGTCTGGATACTTAAGAGGATTCGGATTTTCGCTTGTTCCTGCAATTCTCACTACCGTAGGCGTATGCGTGTTGCGAATAATATGGATAAATACCGTATTCCCCGCAAACAGAACTTTTGTAACGATAATGACCGCTTACCCTGTCAGCTTAGCTACAACGGCATTGCTGATATTTATAGCGTTGATTATCTACAGACCGTCAAAAAGATTTGCAAATAATGGTAAAGGAAAAGCGTAATTGATTGATAAAGCAATCTGCTAAAATATAATTTACCGATATTACTCCAACATTTACTCCGGAACCAAATATAAAAAGCACAACAGCCTCTTGGTGAAAAAACACCGAGAGGCTGTTGTTTTATATAAGGGAAATGAGTGGATAGCAAATTAATTTTTAAATGACGAAAGAATCAGTCTTATACCGTATGTCATAAGCAAAATGCCCATAAACAGTCCGAGTGTTTGCGCTGTGAATATAAGATTAAATATTCCGTATATGCCTGCAAGCAGTACGAGCACTCCGCATATAAGCGGAAGTACCCATACACTTGAACCTGATTTTTTAACCTTGAATGATGTTGCTATAGAGGAGATTCCGTCTACAATAAGCCATACCGCAAAAATTGCAAGGATTAATATATCAAACATCACTCTTATGCCGGGCATAAACATTGCGAGCGCAGACACAACCGCCGCAGCTATGCCTGCTATAAGACCTAAAGTTCCCATTAAAGCTTTTTCTTTATTATTACCGTCGTTGCGTGAAGCTGCATACGAAACAATTGAGGAAATTCCCCATAATCCGAGAATTATCGTTACAATCCAACCGATGTTAAGAAATGTAAGTCCGGGATAAAATATGCAATAAATTGACGCAAGAACAGTCAAAATACCCAAAATACAATTAAATACCTTCATAGTTACCTCATATGTTTATTGTGAATAAAAAATAATAATATAACAAATGCAAGCAATGCAATGCACAACAGCAAGGCTATCAGCAAATATGTTTGTGTTCCCGTTACCATACTCGTGTTATCCTGTACAGGTACGGTCGGGACTGTGGAATACGGTTGAGTTGTCGGCGATAAAATGTTAGCCGTAATCTGCGTACTGCCCTCATCCCTTGCCGTTACCGAAACGGTAGCCGTTATAAAGACTGCGGCAATCACCGTACAAACCGCAATTGTGCTAAGCAATTTTTTAAAATCAGTCATTTCATAATCATATTGTTACAATTGAGCTGTGGAATGTCATTGTACCGCTGTAATTGCCTGCAATAGCGTCAAGGTCTTGTCCGTAGAGTGCCTGCTGATTAAGTACAAGTGTACATTCCTGAACCTGACCCTGTGAATTGGCGCTGAAGGTTGTAAAGTGGAAACCGTTTGCACCCGGAGCACCTGCGTCATTGATAGGGATTTTGTCGGCAACATTATCGTCATTTACTTTTTCCGAATAAATATCATACTTGATTTTGAACGGGTTGGTTGCGTCTTTCTGTGTAATGTAGAACTTATCGTCAATGTCCTGACCGTTAATATAAACAGATACAAAGTTGTTATCGTTAAGTTTAAGCTCTGTTGCAGTCACATCAAAGTTAAGATACTTGTTGCTCTGTGTATCTGTCTGCGGCTGTGTAAGAGTGCCGAAATCAACCATATCGGGGATTGTAATAACATAGCTTACATCTCCCGGTTGTGTACCCTCAATTCTTGCGGTAACTTCTGTGGAAGAATCGGGATTTTCGTTTGTAAGGGTTGCCGCCGATACGGAAACCACGCCTGTTGCGGCGAGCATAGCCGCCATAATTGCCGATATAAATTTTACTTTTTTCATATAAACACTTCTTTCTGTATTTTTTACCGAATTTATCGGTATTTTACTTAACTTTGAGTGTGAACTCCGATTCCGCCGAATTGAGTTTTTGATGCGAATCGTCAAGAGTTACACAGTCATACAAAACCATTGCTTGATACTCGCCTTTCTCAAGCGACTTTGAAAGCGGTACATCTGTAAGACCGCTGCCGGGTTCAAGCAAATCCGATTTATAAAGCACAGTTCCGTCGGAAAGCCTTAGCGTTGCGTATAAACCGCAGGTGTTTGACTTTGGATTGCCGATACTGATGTGCAGAGAGGTATCGCCCGCATTCATTTCAGCAGTGCTGTAGCCGGGTATCTGCACGCCTGTTTTTTTGGTATTGTCACTGCCTTTTGAGTTTTCGTCTATGCCTGTATCCCAATCAGTGCGTATCTCCCCTACCACACCCTGTGTGGGTGCGGCAGGTTGAGAGTTTATGTTATTGTAGATTAATACTGCGATTAGCGCTCCGATTGCAACAATAAGTGCCGCTATAATTGCAATATATATTTTTTTATTTTTCAATGCGTCCTCTTTTCTTCAATACAGCAAAGGCAAGCAAAGCGATAATTGCCGTAAATGAAATTGTATAAATCACGGTTGCGCCCGTCTTTATTGTTGTATTGTCAATCTGTGTATTGCCTGTGTTGTTGCCGCCGCTTGACGAGGTTTCCACAAGTGCAAAATCAGTCGGCTGTGATAATGTAAACACTGCTTTTCCGTTTTCAAAAGAGTCGGGCTTTATGTATTTTATGCTGCCGTCGCCGTCAAGTACCGCAAGGCTTACATTTTTGCCGCTTACCGGCAAGGTGAGTTTTAAATTATTGTCACACCAAAATTCCGCAAATGCAGAGTTTCCGTTATTGTCCGAAAGTGTGCCCTTGTAAAAATCAAGAATTTTTCCGTCCTTAATAAGCGACTCTAATTTTTTATACTGTTCGTCATCTGTTGAATAAGCAGTGTAGCTTACATTGAGTGACGAGTGCATATTGCCCGAAAGAGTAATGCCGCTGCCTACAGATTTAACGCTGTACTTTAGAAAACTGCCTTTGATGTACGGATAACCTCTGTTAAAGTCAGAGCAAATAAAGTTTATGCTGTCATCTGTAACACTGTTTAACTTATCCGCAAGGCTTGTGCTTGCCATTTCAACCGTTCTTTCGTATGCAATATTTGTACTGTCGGCTTTTGCCTGTGAATCAGTGCCTACTGCATTGAGTGAATTTTGTGCTGTGTAAAATACATTCTTGACTGTTACACCGTCAGTTACCGCAATGCCGTTCAAGCCGACAATCGAACCCTTTGCAGAATTGATTTTGCAAAGTACATTGCCGCAGTTATAGGAGCTTTCAATTTTGCCGCTGTTCTTGCCGACTAAACCGCCTGCAACCGTTGAAGTATCGAGTCCTGTCTTGCCTGTGTTTGCACAACCGTAAATTTCGCCTGTGTTAATTGCCGAAATACCGCCGCACACGCTGCCCTTTACAATTGAGCAATTTCGTGTGCCTGTAATTTTACCGTTGTTAATACCCGCAACACCGCCGCAGACATCTGCGTTAAGAATTGAGTTAAGATCCGATGCGTTGATTTTTAAATTTTTGATAAAGATTGTACCCGATACAGCGTTTATACCGCTTACGCAATGGTCAATCACACCGTCATTTACAGCCGCAATTCCGCCGCCTGTTTTTGCACTGCCCTTAAAGTCGCAGTCATAAACAAACAAATCTTTTACAATGCCTTTTTCTCCGATAAATTCAAACAGTCCGCCGTACTCGCCTGCGGAAATATTAAGTGCGCCTATGCTGTAGCCGTTGCCGTCAAATGTGCCGTTAAACGGTTTGTTTTCAGCAACAGAGCCGATTCCCTGTACCCAGCTTGAATTTTCATCTGCGTAAATATTATTTACAAGAATATAATTCTTGTCGCCGTATCGCTTGTAATCGGTTCTTACAACCTGTGAAAGTTTTACAAGGTCGCTGTAGGTTTTTATAATAAATCTGCCGTCGTCGTCCTTGTCAAACTCATCGGGTGTTCTCTCAAAGTTTGAATATGTATTGTCAAAGTCCGCATAATAAACCGTACCGCCGTTAAATACGGGGTAATTGTCAGGAGTAAGACCGTTGTCTATGTTCTGATACCAAGCCTGTGTGCCGTCGGTAACACCGTTGTTGAGTTTAAAAGCAACTTCACCGCACTTAAATTCGGAAATTGTTTTTTCGTTTGCCGATAACCCCAACTTGCTGTCTGTACCGAACGGAGTGTTTCCCGTATCTTTGTTGTAATAATTGTTTGCGATATTCGACTTGTTAAAATTCCTTGCCCAACCGATAATTGCGCCGCAATGTATGCCACTGCCGTTATCGCTTATCTTTGTGTAATTGTAGCAGTTTTCGATTGTCGGGTTTGTATTGTTAAGGTAGCCGAGAATGCCGCCGACATATGCGCCGCTTTGCGTTGCTGTAACTGTGCCTGAGTTTGCGCAGTTTTTAACTCTTGCGCCGCCGTTTGAGTAAGCTATTACGCCGCCGATACAATCGGAAGAATTATTGAGGTGAATGTTTCCGTAGTACATACATTTCTCAATATCTGTTTTATCATTTCCTACAGAGCCGATAATGCCGCCTGCGTGCGTTACCTGCGAACCGTATTTGTCATTATTTATATTTACATAAGAAACTACATTTTTGACAGAACCCAAATTAATGTAGCCGACAACACCGCCGATATGACTTGCGGAATTTTTGACTGTAATGTCGCCGTAAACCGTAATATCGGAAACACTGCCCTCATTTACAGAACCGAAAAGTCCTGTGTAATCTGAAGCCTTGCTTATATTAAGATTTAAAATACTGTGTCCTTTGCCGTTAAAATTGCCTTTATAATTATTGACAGGCGCCCATTCCTTATTTTCAAGGTCAATGTTTGCGGCAAGTTCTGCGTTTGCACCTGCATTTTGCTTATCAAAATCAGCATAGCTGTGGTCGCCGTTTACAAGTGATGAGAACCAGAAAAGCTGACCTGCGTTGTTTATCGTATACACATCGGTGCTCTTATTATAAACGGCAGGCTGATACTGACCGCAAATTGTGCAAAAGCCCTTTTCGTTATATGTATGAGTGTGTTGGGATACAAAGTTTGTCATATAAATTCTTTCGCTTAGCTTTGCGTCAATATAGTTTGCCATAACAAAACCAATGCTTTGTATAGCGCTTGATGTGGCAGGCTGTGACAAAAAGCTGTCCTCCATAAGCGACCTGTTTACTATTCTTGGCTGATTAATATTATCCTTAGCACCCGAATAGTTAAAAAGATAATTTCCTTGCTCGGTATATTTATTCTTAGTAGCATCGGAAATTGTGCTGTAAAAATAAAGGAGTTTTGTATCTGCGTCGCGCTCGCCGTAATTATCCTGTACATAAATATTGCTGTTTCCTACACGAACGGCATTTTTATTAAGAGAATAATCATTATCGTCCCATCTGCTTGCATCCATACCGAAAGCGTCCATTACAGAAAAGCCCAAATCTTTGCTTTCTGCTTTTTTAATGTAACTGTCCGAAAAATCAAGTCTGCGAATAAATACAATTTTTCCTCTTACATCCTTGAGCTTAGGCGAATACTCACTTCCACCCTTCTGCGGTTTGTAAATCGGATAATTTTTATTATTCAGATATTGCTTTAAAACAATATCACCGATAATTTCGTCACTGCCGTTCGAATCTCCCTTCAAGGTCATCACAACAGTTTCGTAAGGATGTTCTTTAAGGAAATCCTTGGCAGTATCCATTATATTACGCAGAGTCATATCACTGCCGTCCCTGTTGTGGCAGGCGTAATAATTTAATCCGTGAATAATAGTAGGATTACTGTCTTCGTTAGTTGATTTTCTTCTGTTAATTCTTATGTCCCATGCTCTTACTCCCGAATTAAGCTGTTCGTCGGGATAAAGCTGCTGACAACATACTTTTGAAACCTGTTCTGCGACATCAGTCATATAAGTTGCGCCTGTGTCATGCGTTCCGGGCATATTAACCTCTGAAAGATACATATCATCAGGCAAATGTGACATCCAATTGCCGCTGTTTATTGCAGAGCTTTTATCGGTTTTGTTTTTTACATCTTCGGCAGTATATGAATTTAATGAATTCATATTAAGGAATTTCAAATCCCACTTAAAAGCTTTCTTTGAAAGAATAAGTTTTACATCATTGTTATCGTTTTTATTTTCATATCCCTCAATCGAAAGATACAGCTTGTTGCCTACATTATAAATGTAATAAACATTAGCCTCGGAATCAACAGGAATAAATCTCCAAAGCTGACTCAAATGATTGTCGCCTGAATTATTCCAAACATGAATAACAGCCTTATTTGGGTTATTCACACCGTCTACATCCCATACGGCATCATATGGTACTAACGAACCATAAGCATTTTTCGGAACATTCTCGTTAATATCATAGCTTCTCAGTCTGTAAGCTCTTCTTGAGCTGACCCATTCCGCAGTAATTTTAGGAGTTGTGCCGGTGTAATAAAGCTGCAGGCAGTTACCTTGAACCACTGCGTCATTATTTACATTTACATCACTGATATAATCTTTTGGATAAAGCATAAAAACAGGTGCGTTTTCCTGTGGTGTTATTTTATTGGAATCTCCGCCGGGGATCTGCTGTTCTCCGAAATTATCGGATACATCATCCGTAGCCTTAACAACCCACTCTGTTTTTTTAGATGTCAATGCAATTTTTGATTCTTGTTTATAAGCATTATTCTCTGTACCGACATAAAGATTGTTGTTTTTTTGGTCGGTAATTTTAGCAATTATGTAGTATGTATCTGCTTTGTTCGGTACAGGCTCAAATCTGAAATATTGATTATCATTTTTCAATGTGTCGTCCCATTGATGAATAACATTACCTACCTCCGACTTTTTATGTTCAACATCGAGCCATTTTTTAAAATCATCACATTTAATACCGTAATAATCATCTTTTCGCTGAAGCTTCATCTTACATTGCTTACCGCCGAGATAATCAAGATGAGCTACATTTGCTCCATATCCTGAACCGTTTATGTTCCAGCGGAACTCGTTGCGGGCAAGCGGCTTATCAGTGTCATTATCAGGCAAATTAAGATAAATATAATACAGCTTGGCTGTGTCAAACTTTGCCGATTTTGAGGCGTCCATACTTTTTGGCTCTGCCGCATTTGCAGTCACTGCAAAAGTGCCGAGCGTAATAATCGCCGTGAGCAGCAGTGCCGTGAACGATTTAGTCAGTCTGATTGCTTTGTTCATTTGTTTCCCTTCTTTAACAATATTTTTATTTTTTATAATTATACCTAT
>ENA-UAPA01001136-UAPA01001136.1-human-gut-metagenome-genome-assembly--contig:-NODE-1136-length-12192-cov-9.067397_pt1 | contig 12192 bp, 8 predicted proteins | sample MGYA00243476_ERZ654569 | MGnify/ENA primary metagenome ERZ654569 (study PRJEB26926, sample SAMN06164726) | human gut metagenome | biome: ENVO:00009003; feature: ENVO:2100002; material: ENVO:00002003... | reverse complement strand
GTTTCATTGTCACTTCTGTTTGTTCCTAAGTGACAACCTTTTTCAGGGAAGTACACAGTGCTTAAAAATTTGGTTGTATCCAATATTCGTTCTAATTTTGCGCCAGAAAACCAACGATATGAGATACAGACGAACTAAAAAGTAAGTTGAAAGTAAACTGAAAGGAGAAAAAGAACAGTTGAAAGTAAACTTCAGGAAACAAGAGTTCTCAGTAGATTCAGGTATTGGTGATTATTATAAAAGAGTAGTAAGAAAGTAAAAGGTGATTCTAAATCACTCAATGTGTTTTAAAAAAAAGAAAAGATTAATTGAGGTATGAAGAAAAGGATTTTTATTGCGTTAGTAGCACTCGGCAGCCTAATCTGTCCTGCTCTAGCGCAGGAAGCTGCGGTAAAGACCAACTTGCTGTATGATGCAACGACAACCATGAACTTGGGTGTTGAATTCGGTCTTTCTCCAAAATGGACACTTGACGTATCCGGAAACTACAATCCTTGGACGTTTTCAAAGAACAAGAAATGGAAACACTGGCTCGTTCAGCCAGAGGCCAGATACTGGTTCTGCAACAAAATGATGGGTTCATTCATCGGCTTCCATGCCTTGGGTGGATCGCACAACATCGGTGGCATGGATCTTGACTTCAAGTTCCTGGGCACTGATTTCTCTAAGCTGAAAGACTATCGGTATGAAGGATGGTTTATAGGTGCAGGTGTAGCTTACGGCTACGCTTGGGCTCTCTCGAAACATTGGAATCTGGAAGCTGAACTTGGTGTAGGCTATATCTACTCTAAGGCAGATAAGTTTAACTGTGCTCAATGCGGAGATAAACTTGAAGATGACAAGGCACACAACTATGTGGGCCCGACGAAAGCAGCCCTCAACTTAGTGTATGTTTTTTAAAAAGAATCAGTGATGAATACATATAACATAATAGGTAGTATGTTCGGAGCCTTGCTTATCGCTCTTCCTATAGCAGCCGATAATACCCAGCAGGCTTACAAGAATCTGAAAATCCAGAATAAGGCAATCAGAAAGGTTGGCAACCAGGTGAAAGTGGCTATGGACTTGAACCTCGACCAAATTCAGCTTGCCAGCAACAAAGGTCTCATCTATACCCCAATGATCCTCAACGAAAAGGATACGCTCTTCATGCCGAGTGTTGAGGTGATGGGTAAAAAGAGATATATTTATTATCAGCGTAACCAGAAAACGGCTACGGCAAACCCACTCATCGTGGCACTCCGTAAGAACAAGACAGCACAGACGCTTCATTATGAATACGCCGCTCCGTTCAGCGACTGGATGAAGAACTCAAACTTCGCCATCAGCAATGATGCCTGCGGTTGCAACCAGCAACTTCTCGACGAAGGTATCCTGAATCCGGAAGGACGTGCATTCTCTACTCCGAAGAATCTCTTCAACGCTTATGTCCAGCCTAAGGCAGAAGCCGTAAAGGCAAGAAAGGAGAATGGTTCTGCCCGTTTGAACTTCAAGGTGAACAAGTGGGATATCTTGTACGATATGGGCAACAATGCCAACGAACTGGATAATATCCGCAAGACTCTCGACCTTGTGAAGAACGATTCGGATGTTACTATCACCAAGATAACCCTCCACGGCTATGCATCACCAGATGGCAGATATGCCAACAACAACAAGTTGTCGCATAACCGTACACAGGCGCTTTTGAAGCATATCCTGAAGATCTATCCTATTTCTTCAAAATTGTTTGCGGCCACAGCTACAGCAGAGGACTGGGCGGGAACCATCAAGTATGTAAATGAGAATGATATTCCTCAGAAGGAAGCTGCACTTGAGATTATCAACAGCAACATGCAGCCAGATGCCAAAGAGAAAGCATTGCTCAAGAAGGCTCCTCAGGCTTATCACTATCTCCTGCAGAATGTATGGCCATCACTTCGCCGTACCGACTATACGATAGAATATGATGTTCAGGCATTCAATGTAGAAAAGGCTAGAGAGGTTATCAAAACCCGTCCTCAGAAACTCTCTCTCCAGGAGATGTATCTGGTAGCCCAGACTTATCCTAAGGGTAGCGCCGAATTCAACAATGTTTTCGACATAGCTGTAAGAATGTTCCCTGAAGATAAGCTTGCCAATCTCAATGCAGCCTCAGCAGCCATCGAACGTGGCGACAAGGTGAGTGCAGAGAAATATCTCCTGAAAGCAGGCGACAGCGCCGAGGCAAACAATGCCCGCGGTTGTCTGGCTGCCATGAAGGAAGACTATCAGACAGCCAAGCAATACTTTGAGAAAGCTGTTGCCGGTGGTTTGAAGGAGGCGCAGGAAAACCTGGATAAGGTAAACCAGGCGCTTTAAAGTAAGTATGTACTTTCTAATTATATAAGTATAAGTTAAAAGATGATATTAAATACGATCTGTTTTCAGCGGATTGTGCCAATATGTGCGAAACTTAATTTTGAGAATAAGAATTAATTAAATATATTGTATAACTTTTTTTGTATTAAGTAAAAAGATTATGAAAAAAATGAATTTGCTCGTAATGAGCTTGGTTTCAGCCGCAGCTTTGTCTTTCACTAGCTGCAGCAGTAATGATGATTTGGCTGGTGACAACGCAGGTCAGGCTAAGGTAGATGGTTTCTACATGACTTTGAACGTACAGACTCCAAAGTCAGATGGTACCAGAACTATAGTTAACACGCCTACAGTGGATGCAACTGCAGCAGAATCAGATGTAACAAGCGGTACAATCTACTTGGTAGATGCTGCTGGTAATGTTGTTTTCAAAAAGCCAATCACAGAATCAGACTGGAAAGCAGGTAAGCCAACTCAGGGTAAAGAAGGTTCTACACAGCTTAAGATTGCTGTTGAGGATGTTGTTGCAGGTGCTACCTATAAAGTATATTTCTTGGCTAACGCTACAGATGAAAAGCCATGGGAGAATATCTTCACTGCAACAAATAAGTTTGCTAAGCCATTCGATACAAACAATAATTTCGCAATGTTCAACCAGAACGATAAAGCTGTTAATGGCAATGGCTATACTGTAGTATTTACCGATGACAACAAGAAGGAGGCTAATGCTGCACAGATTAAATACGACAACGCTGTAAGCCCTATCAAGATTGAGCGTTTGACAGCTCGTATTGATGAGCCAACTTCTAATGCTACTCAGATTGTAGTATACACAAAGGATGATGCAACACCTGCAGAGAAAAAGGCTATGAAAGATGCTGTTGATAAAGTAGAGTCTATTAAGATGACTGGCTACGCAATCTCTAACTTGTCAAACAAGAGCTATATCATGCAGAAATGGACTGGAACAACTCTGAACATTCCTTCAGACATCACATATTATCAGCCAACAAAAGAGTTCGGTACAGCTACTTTGCTTGAGAACGGAAACTACTTCACTGAAGCAACTGCTCCTAATACTCATAAGGATTACGTATTTGAGAACAACAATGAGAATGCAGCAACTTCAATGTACTTCGAATATACTGTAAAGCTCAAGGATATGACTAACGCAGACTTCTCAGATGGTACATTCTACCGTTACAACAACGTTATCTACAAGAGCTTCGCTGACATCTATAAAGCTTACAATGATGTAAAGGGCCTCTTCGGTGGTAAGACTGCAGAAGAGATGACGAAAGAGGTGAAAGCAGCTAAGGCTGCACCTGCTGAGGGTGAAGCAACTGTAGAAAGCAAATTGGATGAATTCCGTAAGGCATATCAGATCGAGGTATTCAACTGCGGTAAGACATACTACAAGAAGGCTATCAAGGATCAGTACCTCACTTACGAGAATGCTATCCAGCGTAACAGCATCTATCGCTTGACAGTAAACAATATCTTCAACGTTGGTGCACAGGTTCCTAACGGCACACCAGACAAGGAAGGTTTGTTCTATCTTGATGTTACTGTTTCTGTTAACCCTTGGGTTCTCAACACAGAAGACGTTGACTTGCAGTAATATTCCGTCATACCAGAAAGATAAAATATAAATACTTATATATATACCAAGACTCTCGGGGGAGCAATCCTCCTCCGAGAGTTTATCAATCAAACGTTCGTTCTGAAAAGAACGAAAACATTCTTAAAAGATAACTAACATTGCCGCCCATGTATAAAAGGTGGGAGATACAAAGACGTGCCGTCATACCCCCAACCCGAAAGACTGGCACTTTTCATCCGTAGATAATAACGATGCCGAAGGCAACGAAACAGAGAGCTGATGAAGCAAAAATATTCGCTACCTACGGCACTCTCTATATAAAATAAGTAAAAGTAAAAGATTATAAAAGATAAAGAATATGGCACATTTCCTCAACAACAAATGTTGCAAACTAGTTTGCATCTCAGCCATCGCACTCACTTCTCTTTCATCATGCATGAAAGATGATATCACGGGCTGCCCTACAGCTAAGTTGTCGCTCAAATTCGACTATACTTATAATGTGAAAGAGGCTGATGCTTTCTCTGCTGAGGTGAAGAACCTCAACGTTTATGTATTCGACAAGAACGGTAAGTTCGTAGATAACTATACCGAGTCGGCTGACAAGTTTGAAACAGGTCATAAGATGGAAATCACAGACCTGCAAGCAGGCAAGTATACCTTCGTCTGCCTGGCTCGTGACAAGCAGCCTGCTGCAATGGGAACAAGAGCCGAAGGTGATGATGAGACCGAGTTTAGCTTTACTAAACTTACCCCAGGTATCTCTACCATCAACGACCTGCAAGAGGAAATGGGCAAAAAAAACGAAGAAGAATCCGTAAACGACAAGCACTTCACCGCACTCTATACCGCACAGGACTCCCTCAACTTTGATGGAGAAAACGATGTGCAGGGAAAATTGAGTCTGATGAAGTGTACCAAGACATACCGCGTGGTGATGCTTCCATTCGAACCCGACCAGGAAGGATTCACAGCCGAAAACTTCGATGTAGAAATCAAAGGTTCCGCTGCCCTACTCGACTATAAGGGCGACAAGGTAAAGCCAAAGGCAATCACCTATCTTCCTTATGAGAAGAAACTGGTAGAAAACCACAGCGGCAAGACCGAGGTAGAAGGCGAAGACGTAGAAAAGGCGCTGGTTTACGACCTGTCATCATCACGTATGTTCGAAACCAAAGATGACAACAAGAGTCGCGCTTCCGACGGATCCAGCCAATATGATGACAAGCGCATCGTCATCACCGACAAGCGCATCAACAAAGTCATCTTCAACCACTCCCTGCCTTGGTTCCTCTCACTCTGCGCCAGCGACCGCTACGGCAAAGACTGGAGCGACCAGCAGTATCTGGACCGTCAGGACCATTACACTCTGGTATTCTACGTGCCAGCTCCAAGTTCTACCTACAGTATGGATGCAAGAATCAAGGTAAACAACTGGGTTCTGAATCTTCAGAATGCCGACCTGGGAAAATAAGAAAAGAAAGAAGTATAAGTAAAAGAAAGAAAACATGAAACGCTATCAATCTACTCTGACCAAGATGACACGCCCAGTGTGTATGGCACTCGCTGCTTTGCTCATGGTAGGCGCAATGGCATCCTGTTCAGAGAACGAAAATACAGAAACTGCTCCAGGCGACAATGCCTATCTGAGCCTCAGTTTCTCTACCGGCACCGGAAACAGTACCAGAGCCGGAGAAACTAGCGGAAAGACTCTTGCCGACAATGAGACTGATGCAAATCCTACTCAGGAGAACGACATCCATAATATCAAGGTATGGGTGTTCAAATCAAATACCGGCGATGAAGCCACTCCTATCTCTTATAAAGCAGAGACGCTGAGCGAAGTGAAGAACGGTAACTATACCCAGAGCCTCCGATTCCTGAGAAAGATTGGCGGCCAAGAAGTAAAGAACATCGACCTTTACATCCTGGCAAACTCTGAGAGCATCAACATGCTGGACCAGATGAAAGGCAAAGACCTCAGTTCTGTAACCCGCAAAGATCTGAAAGAAGTCTGCTTTACCTCACCTTTCGGTATCAATAGCGACGGAAATGCAGAAACAAAAGAAGTGCCAGCCGGAAAGGGACTCCCTATCTCCCGTGCCATCACCAAGATTTCTGTAGACAGTCATGTGGCTGATACAGAAGAAGGAGCCAAAGCCAAAGGTATCAGGATTCCTTTGGTGCGCGCCGTTTCGAAACTCCATTTTTACTTTGCCCGCAAATCGGGTTCTGATGCCAATACCAGTCAGGTAAAGGTAACAAAAATAGAGGTAGAAGGAAACACCATTCCTACTGCCAGCTATGTTTTTCCCGACGAAGCGACATATAACGAGAATGGTTACAACCAGAACGTAACCAGCCAGAAATACGACAACGCAGGTACAGATTACGTATCAAACGCTCTGAAACTGGCAGGTGTAGAGAACAAGGATATCAAGGAAGTGGATAATCCTGAGAGTTTCATCAAAAAGAGTAATCAGTCTGCCCAGGAATATCTGGATGCTTTTAAACAGGCAGGCATTGGTTCTCACAATCTCTGTTATCTCCGTGAGACCAACAAAGCCATCCGAGGCTCCATCTACTATTCATTAGATGGAGGAAAAACCGAGAAGCACGAGACCTTCAATATTCCTTCTGAAGGAAATGCCATCAGAAACAGAGAACTGGTAGTTTATGGTTATTTCCTCAACGGACAGATGGGCAAGCTCACCGTTACTCCATCTATTCAGGAATGGCAGGATGGAGGAACATTCGATTTCATCGATGCCTCTACCAACCTGGTTATTCCTGACGGCGATCAGACCGCCTGGGGCTACAAGGTATATTACGGTTTCCCCAAACGAGGACCGATGATTACGCTCAAGGATATCGATACCAAAGGTAAGCCTTGGATTCTCCAGACAGACAACCCGATGTTCGGATTCGTACAATGCGATAAGGATGGCAAATATCCGGAAGAAACGCCTTACTACAATCCCGAAATCACACAGAATAATGATGGCAAGAATCCGGTAGGAAAAACCTACAAAATAGAGGATTTCATCATCAATCAAAGTGGTAAGAAGGAAACGCTTTACTTCTATGTCGTGCCAAAGAACAGACTGGATCTGGCAAAGCCACACAATGTAAAGGCGCAGGTGTTCCTGACCAAATATCCGAACGATAAGTTCGTCCTGAATCCAGGTTTCAAATATAAAGGATGTAAGGAGGGCAAATTCGCCGGTAAGGATATTCACTTTGAACAAGTATTATAAAGACAACAGAAAATAACATTCATCATGAAGAAGTTATATATAGACATAAGATTCGCAAAATGCATCTTGGCTCTTACGGCAGGATGGCTCATGGCAGGATGCTCAGCTGAAGACGAACTGGAAAACGGTTCGGCTACACAACAGTTGAGCATGACTCCCATGGTCAACGACCTGCAGACCACAAGAGTGAAGGAAGAAGAGAATCTTCATGAAAAAACTCTGTCTTCTCTTGACTTTAAGATGTTCGAACCAACATCCAGCGAACGCAGAATAGACAGTCTGTTCGACACCCCTGCAGAGAACAAAGCAGAGGAACTGGGTTCGGGCGACTGGAAATCGACACTCCATCTTGATGTGAATAATACTTATCCTTACTATGCAGTAGCCAATGCAAAGGAAAATCTCAAGGGTAAGAATCTGAAAGAACTCCTTGCCAGTACCCAGCAGGATGATGACATCTGGAAGCCAGCTACCATGGTAAACGACAAGAAATTCCTGATGAGCAGCCAAGGTAAGTATACCATCACCCAAGATCCGGAACAGGATATTCCGGTAGAACTGGTGAGAGCGGCAGCCAAAATCAAGCTGAACATCTCTTCTACGGTGAAGGATTACAAAATAACAAAAGTAATGTGGAAGTTCATCAATTACAATACCAATACAGCTATCTTTGCCAATCAACCGGCTGATCAGAATATCAAAAAAAATATTCAGGAGAATAAGGCTACAGCAGAGAAAGACGAAAATGGTAATGATATTTATAAGATAACAACTTACAGCTATTCCACAACATGGAACGGGAAAGATGATATGCCACAGTTTGTTGCAGCTGTTACCTTCGAAAGTGCAGATGCAAAGACAACCATTATCAAGAATCTGGTTATCCCTGTGCGTGATCCACAAGGCGAAAAGAAGCTGGAGCGCAACTATATCTATACCGTCAATGCAGTCATCAAGTATCTGGATATCAATACAGATATTGATTACAACGGAAAGGAAGACTATCTGCAATGGGCGATTACCAAATGGACCGTAGGTGAAGATACCCACGTCAATGCGGATGGGGCAAGCTATCTGGTGGTATCTCCTACTGCCATAGATATAAAAGGTGGTGAAAGCAATGATTTTACAGATTACACGATACGTTGGTTTGCATCTTATGAATGTGACATTGAGAATCCAACTACTTATTATTTTGACAGATATGGTAATAAGCAGTCCGGACAGGATGGACAGATCAAGGCAAATTTCGAAGAGTCTACTGGAAATCGCTATAGAGGATGGATAGACGTACATGCTGGAGCTCCATCATACTGTACTATTCAATATTCCTATTTTAACATCAAAGTTAGAAACGCAGACAAAAAACAGGAAATAGCCGTAAGAAAGTATCCTTCGGTCTATTCAATGAATGTAAGAAGCGAAGGTACAAATGATTTTGAAGAGAAGAATCATCTGTACACGATACAGTTCTCCAGCAACAAGTATGCTACAGATTACACCATAGCCAAACCTGTAGTCAACAATGAGAATAAATCTGCAGACAATACGGTATCTCCTGCTTACATCCTTGCATCAACCGCAAAGGGTGAAAAAAGCGCCAAGGATAATCAGGCTGCAAGAGATTACTGTAAAAAGTATCAGGAAAAGGCTACGACTTATAAGAATGAGAGTCTCGAACTGAAAGGTTGGCGACTTCCTACAAAGGAAGAAATCAACAGAATCTATAAGTTAGGCAACGAAGATAAGGCTATAGGCAAACACCTGCTGAGAGGCGAATACTATTGGACGCTGGATGGAGACAAGACCGAAAGGAACGGCAATAATCCGCAGTACGGTACCTACGTTCGCTGCGTCCACGACCTGACTCAGGGAGAAATAGGACTGATAGAGAAACAAGGTGAAAAGTAAAGAAGGTAAATGACATGAAAGAAATAAAATTATATATCGGAATCATAGCAGTCCTGTTAACAGCAATGTTGACAGGCTGTTCTGACAGTATAGCCGACAGCGAACCTTCTAAAGACGAAACCGAAGAAGGTTACTACACAGCCAGTTTCAATGTATCCATCCCCAACTTCGAACAACAGGTAACCCGAAGCACCGTGTTCATGAATGAAGGAATTCAGAAAGACAGCATGAAACTCTTCTGCTTTGATAATGAAGGTCAGTTTATAGGTTTCGGCAAGGTTAAACAGTTTAAAGAAATCAAAGGATTCACAAGAGACAATAATGGTACAATTCATGATAATGGAGACATTCATCTGGATGGAAGCACAGAACCTCATAATTTCTTTGCAACCATACCAAACCAAACGTCCCGTATCCATCTGGTTGCCAACACTGGAAGCCAATACCAAACCATCAACTGGGGCAACCAGGCAAATTGGGTAGGTATGCATGAGAATATGCTCATGACTACATTTGAAACAGAACATGGTGAAAACCAGGCTGCCTATATACGCTATTGGGGATATATCAAGAAAGACTCTCCAGAAGAACTGAAAGAGTATCTGAAACCAGATAACAAAAAGAAAGATTATATCATTCATCTCATCAGAGACAGAGCGAAGATTTCTGCAAACTGGAGCGATTCGGTAAAGAAAGCAAATCCTGGTATAATAAACGACTTTAAAATGACAGTCATCAATGGTGTGGCTTACGGAACGCTGGCTCCCTTCAACAGAGACAGTCTGTTATTCAACCCTACTACAGGAGGTGATGAGTGGGAATGGAAGGTAAATTATGTTACCCCAGCCATCAACACCCGAAGACTGAAAGGTGATGTTGGTCAGATGTTCAACCCGACAGGTGCTTTCGAAGAGCACAATCTGCCAACAGATCCTGCTAAAGTGATTTTATGGCATGATGGCCTCTATTACCTGATTTACTTACAGGACAGCAATAATAAGCCATACGCCATCAAGCGTAATTATGAATATAAAATCATCATTGATAAGCTGGATAAGAGCTATGGCAATTCTAATTCTGAGGTAGCATTGAAAAGTGCACCGGCAAACAACCCTTGGATTAGAGTAGAACAGATTGTACCGGGCGTTACTGATGGAAATTACGAACTGGCTATCGTCGGAGGTACTTATAAGACTGTAAATACAGGTGAAAATACTGAGCAGACGGTACAGTTCACTTATAAGGGTAGCGATGCCGAAACGAAGCAACCTACCGATTTCGAGGCTTTATGGACTGAGAATCTGACATACGCAACTGCAGATGCCCCAGTGGTTACCAACTATACTTATAACAAAGCTTCAAAGACCGGTACCGGTACCATCACCTATAGGCTGGACAAGATAGACAAGACGTGGCGAGAGGGCATCATACACCTCATCGACAAAGTGCATGGACTCAACAGAAGCATCCATCTCTATAGTGTGAGTGAGGCTAATTATGACTTCAAAAATGCCGTTAATATAAGTGCAACATTGAACAGCGAAGGAGATTTCACCATCACCATTCCTAAGGATTATCCTGACGGACTGCTGCCTGTGAATTTCAAAATCGCATCCAATGATATCAATCCAGAAGACTGGAAGGTAGAAATAGGTGATACTCAAGCCGAAACGGAAGGCAACTGCAAAACAGGCAGCTGGTTTACCTATAAGGCTGAAGTAATCAGGAGGAATTCAGGAACTCTTCTGGAGGAAGGAGAAAGAACCTATATATATACCTTTAAGTTGAGGAATGTGCGCAGCAATGCCAAAAAAGATGACAAGGGATGCTTCTGGCTGAAGGCTGATAACTTCAACCAAGGAAAGGCCAAGAAGTTTGAATTCACCTATAAGTAGTAAGTCTTAGAAAAGTTTAGTTCATATATCTGTATCGGGGCGCATATCGTTTCAAAATTTAAATGCCCCCAAATATCAATGAAATAGGTAATAAAATAATTATCATTTACTATACAAATAATATGCGGGAACCAATAAATTAAACTAGACTGGTCGTTGGAACTGTAGTTGCCGAGGTGATCTCACCTTCTATAGTTCCGCGGCTTTTTTTATATAAAAAACCTTGCCACTTTCAATTTTATTTTGTAATTTTGCACCCGTTAGTAATATCATTAATTCCAATATAAAGATGATGGCAAGATTCATATTCCTCAGTTTCTTCATGCTGGTTGGAGCCTTAGCCCCAACCAAGGCTCAGAACAGTTTCCCATACCCTGCTCTGCCAGACAGTCTGCGCAGCGTAGAGCAACGCGCAGCATACCTGAGCGAGCACTATTGGGACAACTTCAACTTTTCCGATACCCTGGAACTGGCAAACAAGGAGATGGCAGAACAGGGCTTTGTCAACTTCATCGATATTCTGGCACGTTTCGACCAGGAAATAGCCCAGAAGGGTATTGCAGCCTTTACAGCCAAAGCTTACCAGCAGAAACCATCTAAAGAGAAGTTTGAAAGCCTCATCGAGCATTATTATGAGAACCCTGAGTCGCCCATGCGCAACGACAGGGTATATGCCCTATTTCTGGAAGACATGGCTAATTCGCCATACTTCGATGAAACCGAGAAAGAAAGAATAGGATTTAAACTGAAACAGGCAAGAAAGAACTTGCCTGGCACACAGGCTACCAATATCAGTTTTATGCAGGAAGACGGCAAGCCTCATCAGTTGAGCGATTACCGGGAAAAGAAGGTTATCTTATATTTCTACGATCCTGACTGCGAGAACTGCCACAAGATATCTGCATGGCTAGACAAACAGACAATACCAGCCGGCTTCAGTCTGCTCCGCATCGTAGCAGATAACCGCTTGAGCACGATTTACGGGCTCAAAGCCATGCCAACCATTTACCTGTTGGATAAAGAGAATAAGGTGATATTAAAAGACTGTACACCTGAACAGCTCATGGAAGCATTACGGGGAAATGAAAACAGAAAGTAAAACTAGACTGGTCGAAAGAAGCGACATCTGTTATTGAATAAACATATCATTTACTATCATTTGTCTTAACTTCGTATATTATATATCAAC
>ENA-UAPA01001118-UAPA01001118.1-human-gut-metagenome-genome-assembly--contig:-NODE-1118-length-12312-cov-8.645998_pt1 | contig 12312 bp, 10 predicted proteins | sample MGYA00243476_ERZ654569 | MGnify/ENA primary metagenome ERZ654569 (study PRJEB26926, sample SAMN06164726) | human gut metagenome | biome: ENVO:00009003; feature: ENVO:2100002; material: ENVO:00002003... | reverse complement strand
CCGCCCTGATGCTGGTCTGCGCGAGGCTGCGCCATGTGGCGGGCACCCAGTGGGGTAGCAAGAAATACATGAACATGAAGCACTTGGAGGCAGTTCTGGACGATGCCTCTATTGCCGGCTGACTTCACTCAGCCGGAGCCTGCAAATAATTTTGCGCATAAATCTTGACGGGACCGGAGAAACCGGACGCTGCCCATGGCGCCAGCGCCTTTGCGGCCAACGGCTGCCCGCCGACGACCGTATATGCCGCGCCGGTATTTGTGCCGGTGACCATGGATACGGACAGCCTGCCCCTGCAGAAGCTGTATGATCATCCGGATTTTGTGGACCTTATCAGCGCCCGGGAGTTCGGCCTGGAGCAGACCACCCATGACCGGCTGCCGCTGTGCGTGGCGCTTCTGGCCGCCATGCAGGAACGGGTGCTGCCGCTGCCGGCCGCCCTGGCGGCTCTGACCACCTGGTGCACCGGTTATGGCTGCACCCTCTATGAGGAGGCGGCATCGTGAACCGCCGCATCGGAGGACTGATCCCGGCGGCGGGACTTTCCAGCCGGATGGGGGATTTCAGGCCTCTGATGCCCCTGCGGGGCAAGACCCCCATCGAAAACACCATCGACTCTCTGCTGCTGTGCGGCGCTGCCCCCAATGTGGTGGTGCTGGGCCGCCGGGGCCGGGAGCTGGAGGCCATCCTGAAAAGCCGCTATATCGGCGACGGTGTGATCACCGTCTTTAACCCCGACTACGCCGCAACGGATATGCTGACTTCGGTGAAGCTGGGGCTGGACGCCCTGCCGGAATGCCGGGCCTTCTTCCTGCTGCCGGACGGCTATTACTATGTGGACCGCACCGACGTCCCCGGCGAAAACAACGTGAACATCGTCATGGACGACACCCCGGTTTACGCCCGGGAGACGGTGGAGTACATCGGCGAGCCCATCGGCATGGTCTGCGGCCCCGACGAGGCCGTGTGCCAGGACATCCTCAGCCGCATCCAGGTGGAGTTTGAGGCGCTGGAGACCATGCTGGACCTGCGGAAGGCGGACGAGGCCTTCCCCTCCATTCTGGGCTGTCAGGTGGCCGTGGCCGCCAAAAAGTGCGGCAAGCCCGTCCGATGCATCTTCGACCGCCGGGAGGACCTGGAGTTCACCTCCAAGCGCCACCCGTCCCTGTGCACCTATAAGGTGGCCGCGCCGCAAGCATAAGGAATACGCCCAGCCCCTTCTATCTGGACAAGTTCCGGGGCGACGCCTAGCAGAGAAATATAAACCCACGGACACGCGGGGATGAACGGAATGTGAAATTTGTTTACCCTCAGGTTACATTTTCGTGGTATAATCCCCGGTAACAGGAGGTGAGGCCGGATGTTCAGCATTCTGGTGGTGGAGGACAACGCCGATATGCGGGAGCTTTTCTGCACGGTGCTGACCGACGGAGGCTACCGCGCCATTCCCGCGGCGGACGGGCAGGAGGCGCTGGAAGTCATGGAGCGGCAGTATATCGACCTGATCGCGGCGGACGTGATGATGCCCCGGATGGATGGCTATGAGCTGACCCGGGAGTTGAGAAGCACATCCAAAAAGACCGGCGGTCTGCCGCACTTGCAGGCCCTCTCAGTCACCTTCGGTGACAGCTCTCCCGGAGGGAGAGCCAGGACTGTCAAAAAAGTCTGCAAGCCCTTTTTTGACAAGCTGAGAAACGGAGCCGGGATCATCTCCCGGCTCCATTCCTGTTATGCGGTTTTCCGCGTCCGGCGGGTTACTGTCTTGCCTTGGAGTCCACGATCTCGTGGAGCTTGGCGGCGAAGTCCGCCAGGGACATGGCCCCCAGGTCCTCGCCGGTGCGGGTGCGGACGGACACGGTGCCCGCCTCCATATCCCGGTCGCCCACCACCAGCATGAAGGGGATCTTCTCCAGGGTGGCCTCCCGGATCTTCTTGCCGATCTTCTCGTTGCGGCCGTCTACCTCCACCCGGAAGCCCTGGCTGTCCAGCTGGGCGGCGACGTTTTTGGCGTAGTCCATGGCCCGGTCGGTAACGGGCAGGAGCTTGACCTGCACCGGGGACAGCCATGCCGGGAAGGCGCCGGCAAAGTGCTCGGTGATGACGCCGATGAAGCGCTCGATGGAGCCCAGCAGCGCCCGGTGGATCATGACGGGGCGGTGCTTCTCGCCGTCCTCGCCCACATACTCCAGATCGAAGCGCTCGGGCATCTGGAAGTCCAGCTGGATGGTGCCGCACTGCCAGGTCCGGCCCAGGGAATCGGCCAGATGGAAGTCCAGCTTCGGGCCATAGAACGCGCCGTCACCGGCGTTGATGACGAAGTCCTTGCCCATTTCGGTGATGGCCGCCTGCAGGGTATCCTCGGCGAACTTCCAGTCCTTCTCGTCGCCCATGTGGTCCTCGGGCATGGTGGACAGCTCGATCTGATAGGTCAGGCCGAAGGTGGAGTAAATTTCGTCAAACAGCTTCACGACGTTCTTGATCTCGTCCTTCATCTGGTCGGGGGTCATGAAGATGTGGGCGTCGTCCTGGGTGAAGCAGCGGACGCGGAACAGGCCGTGCAGCGCGCCGGACATCTCGTGGCGGTGGACCAGGCCCAGCTCCGCCATGCGCAGGGGCAGATCGCGGTAGGAATGGGGCTCATTCTTATAAACCAGCATGCCGCCGGGGCAGTTCATGGGCTTGATGGCGTAATCCTCGCCGTCGATGACGGTGGTGTACATATTGTCCTTGTAGTGATCCCAGTGGCCGCTGCGGTGCCAGAGCTCCTGGTTGAGGATGATGGGCGTGGAGATCTCCACATAGCCATAGCGCTTGTGGCACTGCCGCCAATAGTCCAGCAGGGTGTTTTTCAGCACCATGCCCTTGGGCAGGAAGAACGGGAAGCCCGGGCCCTCCTCGGTCATCATGAACAGGCCCAGTTCCTTGCCCAGCTTGCGGTGGTCGCGGCGCTTGGCCTCCTCAATGCGCTCCAGATAGGCGTCCAGCTCCTCCTTCTTGGGGAAGGCCACGCCGTAAATGCGCTGGAGGGTCTGGCGATTGCTGTCGCCCCGCCAATAGGCGGCGTTGCAGGCGGTCAGCTTGATGGCGTTGCCCTTGATGCGGCCGGTGGAATCCAGGTGGGGACCGGCGCACAGGTCCACGAACTCTCCCTGCTTATAGAAGGAGATGTGGGCGTCGGCGGGCAGGTCGTTGATCAGCTCCACCTTGTAGGGCTCCTGCCGCTCCTCCATGTATTGCAGGGCTTCCTCCCGGGGCAGCTCAAAGCGCTCCAGCTTCAGCTTCTCCTTGCAGATCTTGCGCATTTCGCCCTCAATCTCGGCCAGGTCCTCGGGGGTGAAGGCAAAGGGCGCGTCCAGATCGTAATAAAAGCCGTTTTCGATGGACGGGCCGATGGCCAGCTTCACCTCCGGGTGCAGGCGCTTGACGGCCTGGGCCAGGACGTGGGAGCAGGTGTGCCAATAGGTCCGGCGGTATTCCTCGTTTTCAAAGGTGTACTTGTTTTCTTCGCTCATGATGATTCCTCCTTGATATTGGGGTCGGGAAAATAAAAATCCCCACCCCTGACAGTGATTCAGGGGTGAGGTAATCGGCATTACTCCACGGTTCCACCCTGCTTACGGGACACGGGTCCCGTCGCTCGTAGCTCCTCTGTAACGGGAGGGCCCGGTCCGGCCTACTGGGGCCATGGCCCGTTGGGCGGACGGCTCGGAGGCGGTACGCATCCTGCTTTCAGCCGGGACCCTTGCACCAAGATGGGCCCCTCTCTGCTGCCTGCCGCAGGCGGCTTCCTCGTCAACGCCTTTTGTTATCCCCCAATATAGCACGCCCTGTCCCGGTTGTCAACGGGAAATTCCCGGGACAGAGGCGGGAAAAATGAAAACAAAGCGCATTTTTCCGCCGGACCCATTGCGCATCCGGGCCGCATGGGGTATAATAAAACGTCAAATCTCTATAGAAAAAGGGGAGATCCATATGCAGGCAATCATACTGGCGGCGGGCATGGGCAAGCGGCTGAAGGAGCTGACCCAGGACCGGACCAAGTGCATGGTGCAGGTCAACGGGGTGGCCCTGATCGACCGGATGCTCCATCAGATCGAAAGCCGCCATCTGTCCCGCATCGTCATCGTGGTGGGCTACCAGGGCGAGAAGCTCATGGAATATATCGACACCCTGGGCATCCGGACGCCCATTGTCTATGTCCAGAACCCCATTTACGACAAGACCAACAACATCTATTCCCTGGCCCTGGCCAAGGACTATCTGTGCCAGGACGACACCCTGCTGTTTGAGTCGGACCTGATCTTCGAGGACGCCGTCATCGACCAGCTGCTGGACGACCCCCGGGAGACCCTGGCCCTGGTGGACAAGTACGAAAGCTGGATGGACGGCACCTGCGTGAAGCTGGGGCCCGACGACAGCATCGCCTCCTTCGTCCCCGGCAAGAACTTCCGGTTTGCCGAGGCCCACGAATACTACAAGACCGTGAACATCTACAAGTTCGGCCGCCACTTCTCCCGGACCCACTATGTCCCCTTCCTGGAGGCCTATTCCAAGGCTCTGGGCAACAACGAATATTACGAGCAGGTGCTGCGGGTCATCACCATGCTGGACGACCCGGAGATCCGGGCCAAGCGCCTCAGCGGCCAGCTGTGGTACGAGATCGACGACATCCAGGACCTGGACATTGCCTCCTCCATGTTCGCCCAGGACCCGGACTTCCGGGTCAGCCTCATGCAGGGGCGCTACGGCGGCTACTGGCGCTATCCCCAGCTGCTGGACTTCTGCTATCTGGTGAACCCCTATTTCCCGCCCCAACGGCTGATCGACGAGATCCAGGCCAATTTCACCCCCCTGCTGACCCAGTATCCCTCCGGCATGCGGGTGAACGCACTGCTGGCGGCCAAGAACTTCGCCGTCCACCAGCAGAACATCCTGGTGGGCAACGGCGCGGCGGAGCTGATCAAGGCCCTGATGGCCCGGCTGGAGGGGGTCACCGGCTTCATCCGCCCCACTTTCGAGGAGTACCCCAACCGTTATCAGGACCGGCCCAACGTCTGCTTCACCCCGGCGGGCCCGGACTTCCGGTACACCGCTGACGACCTGATGGCCTTCTTCGGCCCCCAGGACATTGACAACCTGGTGCTCATCAACCCCGATAACCCCTCCGGCAGCTATATTCCCGCTCCGGACGTGCTGCGCCTGGCGGACTGGGCGCAGGAGAAGGGCATCCGCCTGATCCTGGACGAGTCCTTTGCCGACTTTGCCGACGAGGCGGACAACACCTTCATCCGCCAGGACCTGCTGGACCGGTACAGGAGGCTGTATGTGGTCAAGAGCATCTCCAAGTCCTATGGCGTCCCTGGCCTGCGGCTGGGGGTCCTGGCCTCCGGCGACCAGGACCTGATCGCCGCCCTGAAAAAGGACGTAGCCATCTGGAACATCAACTCCTTCGCCGAGTTCTATATGCAGATCGAGGAGAAGTATAAGAAGGACTATGCCCGGTCCCTGGAGCTGATCCGGGCCGAGCGGGCCCGCTTCCGCCGGGAGCTGGAGAAGCTCCCCAACCTGCGGGTGATCCCGTCCCAGGCCAACTATCTCATGGTGGAGCTGCTGGGCGGCCTGTCCGCCCGGGCCATCACCCGGGACCTGCTGGTAAACCGCTGCATCCTGGTGAAGGACCTGTCCCCCAAGCTGGGCGGGCAGCAGTATCTCCGGCTGGCCGTCCGGGACACCCGGGACAACGACCGGCTGCTGGAGGCCCTGCGGCCCCTGTGCGGCGCATAACGGAACAAACGGAACCCCCGGAACCGGGCCTGCGGCCTGATTCCGGGGGTTTGTTATGTATGCGCGGTCACGCCTGCCGGTCCGCCTGGATCAGCAGCTTCAGGGCCTCCACGCCCACCTCCACGGCGGAGGTGGTGTCCTCGCTCATGTCCTGGTCCAGTCCGGCGGCTTCCCGCTCCTGGTTCCAGATCACATGGAAGCAGCTGCCGCAGCGGCAGCCCAGGGCGTCGGCCACCACGAACAGGGCGGCGCTCTCCATTTCGCTGGCCTTCACATGCAGGCGCTTCCAGGCCTCCCACTTGTTCAGCAACTCATAGGACACCGGCATTCTGGCGGGGCTGTGCTGGCCATAGAAGGCATCCTTACACTGGACCACGCCGGTTTTAAGGGGCTTATTCAGGTTTTTGGCGGCCTGCACCAGGGCGCAGGTCACGTCGAAATTGGCCACGGCCGGGTATTCGATGGGGGCATACTCCCGGCTGGTGTGCTCAAAGCGGATGGCGCCGGTGGCCACCACCACGTCGCCGGAGCGCACGTCCAGGTCGATGCCGCCGCAGGTGCCCACCCGGATGAAGGTGTCGGCGCCGATGTTGTGCAGCTCCTCCATGGCGATGGAGGCGGAGGGCCCACCGATGCCGGTGGAGCAGACGGAGACCTTTTCCCCCAGCAGGGTGCCGGTATAGATGGTAAACTCGCGATTCTGGGCCACAAAATGGGCGTCGTCGAACAGGGCCGCGATCTTTTCGCAGCGGCCTGGGTCGCCGGGCAGGATCACATAGCGGCCCACATCGCCCTCCACGCAGTGGATATGGAACTGTTTGTCCAGCTTTTGCATAGCTGTACCTCCTTGGTGATCGATTCGTTGGATTCGGTTATTATAACACAGGGGACTGCCGGGTGCAAATGGAATGCCCTACTGCGCCCGCTCCGCCGCCTGGATGGTGTGTTTGCAGAGGATGGCGGAGGTGACGGAGCCTACGCCGCCGGGAACCGGGGTCAGGGCCAGGTCCAGCCCGGCGGCCTCCGGGGCCACGTCGCCGCAGAAGGTCCCGTCGGGGCCCGGGTGGACGCCTACGTCCAGCACCGTCTGCCCGGGGCGGAGGAAGTCCGCCGTGATGAGGCCCGGCCGTCCGGCGGCGGCAATGACGATGTCCGCGTCCCGGGACAGGGCCGGTATGTCCCGGGTGCCGGTGTGGCAGACGGTGACGGTGGCGCTGCGGCGCTGCAGCAGCAGGGCGGCGGGCTGGCCCACCACCAGACTGCGGCCGATGACCACCGCCCGGCGGCCTGCCGGGTCCACGCCGTAATAGTCCAGCAGCTCCAGGCAGGCCTGGGCCGTGCAGGGGGCGAAGCCGCCCCGGCCGGTCAGCAGTCCCGCCAGGGAGCCGGGGGTCATGCCGTCCACGTCCTTGTCCGGGGACAGAAGCCGCCCGGCGGCTTCCTCCGCCGCCTTGTCCGCCAGGGGACGCAGCAGCAGGCAGCCGTGGATGGCGGGGTCGTCGTTCACGGACCGGATGACCTCCGGCAGGGAGGCGGCGTCATCCAGATGGATGCGGCGCAGGTCGATGCCGCACTTGGCGCAGCGGGAGGCCGCGCCCTTTTCATAGGCCAGGCCGCCGGGGTCCCGGCCCACCCGGATGATGGCCAGGGTGGGGGTCACGCCCCGCTGCCGCAGGACGTCGGACCGGGCCTTCAGGTCCTGGGTCAGGCGCTCCGCCACGGGAGCGCCCGGCAGAAGTTCAGCCATAGGGGTTCACCTCGCTTCGCTTATTCCCCGGAAAACCGGAGAATATCCCGGGAGATCGGGGTGTAGAACAGCTTTTCCGCCTGGGCGAAGTCCCGGGTCTGGCCCAGGATCCACATGAGCTTGCACACAGCGGACTCGGTGGTCATGTCATAGGCCTCCAGCACCTGGAGGGTGTGCTTCAGGTGGCCGCCCACATGGTATACCGTCAGGTCGCTGCCCTCGTTGGGCACCTGGGTGGTCATGACGATGAGCTTGCCCGCCTCCGCCGCCTGGCGGACCACGTCGTAAAACCCGTCGTATTCCGGCAGACCGCCTACGCCGAAGCCCTCGATGACCAGGCCGTCATAGTGGTCGGCCATAAAGGCCAGCAGCTCCCGCCGGGTGCCGGGGATCAGCTTCAGCAGACCCACGCTGCCGTCCAGGGCGTCGTAAAACCGGGGGGCGGGGCGGCTGCCGGTGGTGATATACTGCAGCAGGCGCTCGTCCTGGATCAGGGCCAGCTCCGGATAGTTGACGCTGGAGAAGGCCTGGAAGCTCTTGGAGAAGGTCTTGCGGGCACGGGTGCCCAGAATGACCTTGCCGTTGAACACGATCTGCACCCCGCCGCAGCCCCGGCAGGCATACAGGAACGCGTCGGTGAGGTTGCGCTTGGAGTCGGTGCCGTCGTACCAGATGGGCTTCTGGGCCCCGGTGAGGACGATGGGCTTGGGGCAGTCCTGGATGAGATAGCTCAGGGCCGCCGCCGTGTAGGCCATGGTGTCGGTGCCGTGGCTGATGACGAAGCCGTCATACTGGTCGTACCGCTCCCGGATGGCCCGGGCCAGGCCCAGCCAGTGACAGGGGCGGATGTTGGTGCTGTCCAGGCTGTACAGCTGCAGGCAGTCCACCCGGCACAGCTGGGCCACCCGGGGGGTGTCCCGCAGTAGCTGCAGGGGGTCCAGCTCGGGAGCAAGACCCTCCGCCGTCTGGCCGGAGGCGATGGTGCCGCCGGTGCCGATCATGAGGATGTTTTTCATATCAAAGCTCCTTGTTGTCCATGGCGGCCAGGCCGAAGCGCACCGCCTGCTCGATTTCCTTCTGCCGCCGGGGGTCGGCGGCGTCATATTCCCGGCGAAGCCGGCGCAGAAACAGGCCCCGCAGGGTATCATCGCCGCAGCGGTCCCACAGGTCCCGGCGCAGACGGGTGTCGTCCGCCAGCTCCAGCTGGAAGAAGCCGCCGGACAGGGCCTGCTCCAGGGCGGGCAGGGTCAGCGGCTCCGCCGTTTCGCCGGTCAGGCGGATGCGGTAGATATCCCGGGAGGTGTCCGGCGGCAGACGGCGGCGGATGGCCTCCAGGGCGTCCCCCTGGGACACGTCCACGGTGAGGATCTCATAGCGGCGGCGGGCAAAGGGGACAAACTGCATATCCACCCGGCCCGGCTCCACGTCGCCGAACAGGAAGCCCCGGTCGCCGGTCTCGTCAAAGCCCCGGCCCTGGGGACAGCCGGGATAGGCCCACACGGTGCTCCCGGCCCGGTTCATGGCCGAGGGGGCGTGGACATGGCCCAGGGCCAGATAGTCCAGGCCCGTGGAGGCGATCTCCTCCGGGGCGATGGGGCGGTAGCGGCCCTCCCGGCTGCCAACATCCCCGTGGAGGACCATGATGCGGGCGTTGCCGTCAGGCTGGGCATAAAAGCCCCGCAGGCCGCTTTCCGGCTCCTCCGGGGCGGTGAAGGCCGCGCCGTATACGGTGCAGCCCAGCTCCGGCAGGGTCAAGCGCTCCATGCCCCGGCCCAGGAAGATGCGGACATTCTCCGGCCAGATGGGCTGGCGGTAGGGACTGGCGGCGGAGAGCCAGTCGTGATTTCCCGGGGCGATGACCACCGTGCCCCGAAAGCGGGACAGGGCCTGGGCCAGCATCTGGGCCGTCTGACTGAACAGCCGGTCGGAGTCGAACAGGTCCCCGGCCAGCAGCATCAGCTGGGCTCCGTGGTCGTTGGCCCAATCCACCAGGCGGCCGGGCAGCTCCCGGCTCTCCTGCCGCCGCAGACGGGCCTGCTCCTCCGGCAGGGAGCGGAAGGCACTGTCCAGGTGGAAATCCGCCGCGTGGAGGACCTTAGCCATGGCTCTCCTCCTGCCAGCCCTTGCACACGTCCACCCAGGAGACAAAATTGGTCCCGCAGCAGCGCTCCAGCTGGTCACAGGTCAGCTCAATGGCGCTGGCGGCGCTGCCCACGGCGGGAAACACCGTGTCAAACCGCCGCAGGGACAGATCCAGGTAGGTTTTCACGTCCTCCGGCAGAGCGAAGGGGCACACGCCGCCTACGGCGTGTCCGATGCGCTCCACTGCCTCCTCCGGGGTGAGCATCTTGGCCTTCATGCCGAAGAAGTGCTTATACTTGCTGTTGTCGATTTTGGCGTCCCCGGCGGCCACCACCAGAATGGGCGCATCTCCCAGCTTGAAGCTCAGGGTCTTGGCAATGCGGGCGGGCTCCACCCCCACGGCCACGGCGGCCAGCTCCACAGTGGCGCTGGACACATCGAACTCCCGGATGCGGTCCGACACGCCGAAATGCTCCAGATAGGCCCGGACTTTTTCCACGGACATGATACGGTTCCTCCTCTGTATTTATCGGATATCCACGCGCTCCACGGCGGTGCACAGACCGGTGGCGCTGTCCAGGGTGAACAGGGCTCCCTGGGCCTTGCAGGGCCCCTCCGCCGGGCGATAGCGGCCCGGCAGGCCACCCAGGAAGGTCTCCACCGACTGCTCCGGGCGGATGCCCAGAACGGACTCCACCGCACCGGTCATGCCCAGGTCCGTGATATAGCCGGTGCCCTTGGGAAACACCCGCTCATCGGCGGTGGGTACATGGGTGTGGGTGCCCCACAGGGCGGACACCCGGCCGTCCAGATAATAGGCCATGGCCAGCTTCTCGCTGGTGGCCTGGGCGTGGAAATCCACCAGGGTGAAGGTGGGCTTTTCCCCGGCCTTCAGCAGGCGGTCCGCCGTGGTGAAGGGGTTGTCGCTGCCCCAGGCCAGGTCGCACCGGCCGATGAGCACCATCACCGCCACCTGCACCCGGCCCAGGTCATAGACCCCGCAGCCCCGGCCCGGAGTGCGGGGGGAGAAGTTGGCAGGCCGGAGGATATAGCGGTTCTCCTCCAGATAATCGGTAATCTGCATTTTGCCCCAGGTGTGGTTGCCCAGGGTGATGACGTCGGCCCCGGCGGCAAACAGGTCGTCGGCCTGCTGGGGGGTCAGACCGGTGCCGGAGATGTTCTCGCCGTTGATAACGGTGAAGTCCACGCCCTTCATTTTTTTAAAGCCCGGCAGATGGCGGCGCAGGTGGGCAGTGCCCTCCTCGCTGGTGACGTCGCCAATGGCCAAAACGCGAAATTCCATGGTCGTTCTCCTTTTTATACCACTTTATACCACCTGGAACAGGTAGAATTTCAGATAGCTGGTCTCCTCCACGCCCCAGAGGATGGGGTGGTCGGCGGACTGCTGCCGGGCCTCGATCTGCCGCAGCTGGACCCCGGCGTCGTGGGCCGCATCGCGGAGCATTTTCCGAAACAGCTCCTCGGTGGCGAAGTGACTGCACGAGCAGGTGGCCAGGTATCCGCCCCGGGGCAGCAGCCGCATGGCCCGGTAGTTGATCTCCTTATACCCGGCCATGGCCCGCCGGGTGGTCTGGCGGCTTTTGGTGAAGGCCGGGGGGTCCAGGATGATGAAGTCATACTGCCCCTTCTGCAATTGGGGCAGCAGGTCGAACACGTTGGCGGCCACGCAGTCCACCACCTGGGACAGGCCGTTGCGCGCCGCATTTTCCCGGGCACATTCCACGGCGAACTCCGACACGTCCACGGCGGTGACGCGGGCCGCGCCGCCCCGGGCGGCGTTCAGGGCGAAGGAGCCGGTGTGGGTGAAGCAGTCCAGCACCGTTTTGCCCCGGGCCAGCCGGGCCACCGCCTGGCGGTTGTACTTCTGGTCCAGGAAGAAGCCGGTTTTCTGGCCGTTTTCAAAGTCCACGGTGTAGCGGATGCCGTTTTCCACGATGTCCGTGCGGGTGAAGTCCGGCAGAGGCTCCCCGGCCAGGGGATACCAGCCCTTGCCCTGGGCCATGCCCTCCTTGTCCCGCAGGGTAGCGTCGTTGCGCTCATATATCCCGGCGATGTCCTGGCCGTCCTCCCGCAGAACCCGGACCAGCTGGGAAAAGATCGTATCCTTCACCCGGTCCAGCCCCAGGCACAGCACCTGGGCCACCAGCACCGGCCCGAACCGGTCCACCGTCAGGCCCGGGAAATGGTCCGCCTCGCCGAAAATCACCCGGCAGCAGGTCAGCTCCTCCGGGGCCATGACGGTCTTGCGGTAGTCCCAGGCGTATTTCACCCGCCGGGCCCAGAAGTCCGGGTCGAACCGGTCGTTGGGGTTGCGGGACAGCAGCCGCACCCGGATCAGGGAGCGGCTGTTGTAAAATCCGGTGCCCAGCCAGCTGCCCCGGCGGCTTACCACGTCCACCAGGCCGCCGTCGGCAGGCGCGCCGGAAACGGAGGTGACCTCCCCCTCATAGACCCAGGGGTGGCCGCCGGTCAGGGCCGCCTCCCCCTTGGGGGTGATGGCGATCTGGGGATAGGGTCGTTCAGCTTTCATAATGGGCACCGTCCTTTTGTCGTATGGAACCATTGTCAGCTTGTCAAAAAAGTCTTTTTTGACAAGCTGCGTGCGGTTTTTCAGAACTTTTTGAGTTCTGAAAAACCTGTGATTGCAAACGAAAGACACCCCTGATGGGTTTCTTTCG
>ENA-UAPA01001108-UAPA01001108.1-human-gut-metagenome-genome-assembly--contig:-NODE-1108-length-12421-cov-5.730471_pt1 | contig 12421 bp, 9 predicted proteins | sample MGYA00243476_ERZ654569 | MGnify/ENA primary metagenome ERZ654569 (study PRJEB26926, sample SAMN06164726) | human gut metagenome | biome: ENVO:00009003; feature: ENVO:2100002; material: ENVO:00002003... | reverse complement strand
GTAGTAAAATATTCTATATACTTACTTTGGCAAACTAATTAAACTAATATTATAGGTAATGATAATATGTAAACGGTTCTAACATAACAGCAATATATATCAGTTGTTGTTGATTGCTAATGCAATTTCATGTTACTTGACGTAGTATGTGCGTTATGCTATAATTCTGTGTGAAAAAGTAGATTGCAATAATGAACAAATGAATATTATAGACCTATCGGGTGTCGAAAGACTTAATAAGTAAGCAGGTGCGAAGCCTGCGCTGTCACGCAGCTGTAAAGTGGAGCAAGCCTTAATTATGCCACTGGGAAACCGGGAAGGCGAGGCTTGCGAGGAAACTGAGCCAGAAGAATTGCCTGAGAAAGTAAAGACCAAAGTATGCTGCGAGTGACAGGAGAATGGTAAAGGACAAGTGCGTCCTTCTGTCATAGTGCAGAAGGGCGTTTTTTCTTGCCGGAATACTGAACGTCCTTGGTAAATTATGTGTTTAGCCGGAGCCGCACGCGAAACTCGGACAGCTCGGCGGCAAAGGTTAAAAAATAAATGTTTAATGAGGTGGATGAGTATGTTGAAAAACAAAAAAGCACTGGTTATGTCAGTGCTGTGCGCTATTGCCAGCGTAGGTTTCGTTATGAGCGCAAGTGCAGAAGATGTTGCTCATGGCAATCTGGATGAGGTTGTTGTTGAAGGTTCTCGCAACCAAATGCCTGGTGAAATGGTCAACGCTAAAGGTTCTGTCGGCCTGCTAGGTGAAAAGGATGTTATGAAAACTCCTTTTAGCGTAACCAATGTAGCGCAAAAGACTATGGATTTATTCCTCGGACCTAATGAGCCTTTGGATAAGGCTTTGGTTGGCATTCCGTCTGTGAGAGCGTCAGGCAGTGTTCTGCATGGTGACTTTTCTGTTCGTGGGTTCCGTACCAATGGCACTGCTATGTATGTTAATGGTGTACACGGTGTTATGACTCAGTTCAATCTTCCGATGTTTGCTATGGAAGGTATTGATGTAGTTTCCGGTCCTAACTCGATGTTAGGCGCAAGCGGTGTTCAATATGAATCCAATACTGCTGGCGGTATTATCAATGCCAGAACAAAACGCGCCGGTGATACGGACTTTATTAAATATAAACAAACCTTCTCCGGTAAAGGCTCCTTTGGTGAATATCTGGATATCAGCCAACGTCTCGGCCAAAAACGTGAATGGGGTGTGCGCTTGAATACGGAGCTGCTGAATGGTGAAACTGCTGTTAATGATGCAGATATGAAGGCAAAGGGCATTGCTGTAAATGTTGATCATAAAGATAAGCACAGCAGCACTAATTTCTTTGCAAACTATAGAGATCTGGACATTTACAATGGTATTCGTTGGTTTAAATTGGCAAATCCCGGAACAGAAACTGTAAAGGATGCTAACGGTAACAGCATTAAACAAACTATTCCCGGTGTAACTCATCTTCCGAGTGCTCCGGACGGAGGTAAAAACTATGCTGCTGCAGGTACCTGGAAAGCAGGCTATGGCTGGTTTGCAACCTTGAATCATGAGCAATACATGAATGATAATTGGACTTTGTTTGCTAACTTTGGCTACAGCAGACAAAAGCTGAATCAAAATGTATCTCCTAATATGAGCTCCTATTGGATTAAAGATGATGCAGGTAATTATGATTTCCTGCAGACTAACAGTGCAACTCCGCAACGCTCTTACTATGCTCAATTAGGCACCAAGAATAAATTCGAAACCGGTGCGCTGAAGCATGAGGTAATGCTGTCTGCTGATAAGGCGTGGAGAAACCGTAATGGTTCTACAACTGTACCCGGTACAACTTTGGTTGGCGGCTCCAACATTTTCACAGGAACTTCCTTCCAGGATGTTGATGCAAGATATATTGGTTATACTACAAGACCTAACAACAAAACTTCTATTTGGGGTGTTTCCTTGCTGGATAGCATCAGCTTCGGCAAATGGGATGCTATGATTGGCATTCACAAACATGCTGCTACGGCAAAATCCTGGAATGCAAGCAGCAAATCCTGGGGTAAAGAAATTAAATCCGATGCAACCTGCCCGACTTATTCCTTGAGCTATGCACCTGATGAGCATGTAATGTTCTATGGCAACCATGCAGAGAACTTTGATATCGGTGCAAGTGCCGGAACCAGCTACCAGAATTCCGGTGAAGTATTACCGCCGACTAAGGTTAAACAAAATGAGGTTGGCGTAAAATATCAGAATAAAGGTGCTATGTATACCTTGGCATACTTTGATATTGACCAGGCCAATAATGTGAGCAAGGATGTAGCAGGCTATGCTAAACCTTTCCTTGTACAAGATGGTAAAGTTAATCACAAAGGTCTTGAATTATCTGTTAACGGTAAATTAGCAGATAAATGGTATGGCATGGTTGGCCTTGCTTATCTGGATGCTAAATATAAGAACATGGGTAAAGGAAATGAGTACAAAAACGGTGTACGCGAATCCGGTCAGGGCGCATGGAGTGCATCTGCAGCTTTGGAATATAAAGCAGACGATAGCTTTAGTGTAATCGGCCGTGCAACCTATACCGGCACAACTCCGTTCTACACTGTAAAATATAATTCCAGCACTGTTACAAAAGACAGCAAGCATCTGGAAGCACCGGCTTACATGGTTTATGATTTAGGTGTAACCTATAATACTAAGCTGAATAGCGTTCCTGTAAAATTCAGTGCAATGTGTTACAATCTGTTTGATAAGGATTATTGGACTGTTGCTCGCGGTGATCAGGTTTACCTGTCTACTCCGAGAACCTTCTTCTTGTCTGCTGAATTTAGTCTGTAATAAAATAAAATTTAAAGAGGGCGGTTTTGCTGCCCTCTTTTATTCTATATAAATAAGATGTATAATGGTATGCGAATATGAGAAAAATATTGAGCTTTTTTCTGCTGTTGATGCTTTTATTGTGTGTCGGCTGTGCCAAGCAGGAAGAATCACAAAATCACATAGATAATAAAAACAAAAATATTGTTACACTGGCTGCCTACAGGCATCTTGCTCCCGGTAATAAGGATGCCTATTATTGCAGCAAGATTCTTGGAGTTTGGGAGCCGTTGATAACAAGGGACGAAGCAGGCTTACCTGAACCTTGTCTGGCTGAAAGCTGGGAAATGCAGGATGATGGCAAGGTATGGATATTTCGTTTAAGAAGAAATGTATATTTTCAAAATGGAACACAGTTTAATGCTGATTCTGTAATTGCTAATTTCGACAGAATGAAAAAGGGCTTGAAGCGTTCTAATTTTTACAGCTTATCATTAGCCTTATATTATCCGTCTTTAATCAGCTATGAAAAACTGGACGAATATACTGTCAGATTGGTATTTAAGGAACCGAATATTAACCAATTATATAAAATGACGGATTTCGGCAGTCCGATGTTTGCCCCTGAATGCTTTGATGCCAATGGTGATTTTAAGGACATAGCTATAGGTACAGGTCCGTATAAAATTACCAAGAACGTCATGAATAAGTATGTCGTTTTAAAGTGCAATGATAATTATTGGGGTGAAAAAGGCAAAATAAAAGATTTTGTTGTGCGCAATATTCCCAATACGGATACACGCTATGCAGCACTTAAATCCGGTGAAATTGACGGAGTATTAGATTTAAATGCAATACCGCCGTTTTTAGCTGACGAAATCAAGAAAGATAAGCGCTTTGCTGTGGCAAGCAATAAATCGACAATGATACGCTATCTTGCTTTGAATAACAGCCGTTTTCCATTTAATGATGTTCGTATGCGGCAGGCTGTAAGCCTGGCGATTGACCGTAAAAATCTTGTCGATGCATTATATATGGGGTATGCAGAGCCGACGATGAATGTGTTAAATTATACAAGTCCCGGTTATAAAGAATTTCCCTTGGAGCATAATTTAGCAAAAGCTAAGCAGCTGGCACATGAAGTATTAGGAGATAAGCGCTGTGATGTTACCTATTGCATAAACGGTGCGGAGCCGTTGCAGAAGGGCGAGGCTGAGCTGATTGCTTATTGGCTGGGTAAAATAGGATTGGATGTCCATATTCAGTCTTTGGAGTATGCTACAAGAGCGAAAATGCTGCGCAAGGGCGATTATGATATCGCACGTCTGCAAAAGGGACTGGCAAATGGAGATCCATACGAGGTACTTAACAGTTTTCTGATGCCGACAGGTTCCATTTATATAAGCAGTCACACAGGCTACCAGAATAAAGAATTGCAGGGATTGATGCAAGAGGTAAAACATACAGTTGATGCAAAAGAGCGTCAACGGATTTTTGATCGGGTGCAGGAAATAGCTGTGGAAGAGGAACCGTTAGTGGCGCTTTTCAACGATATGAACATCGTTGCCTACAATAAGCGTTTAAAAAATTATAAACCATTAATCTACGGTGTAGATTTGAGTAAGGTAGAATTGGCGGAAGAAAATGATTAGATACTGCTATAAAAGAATTTTATTGGCTGTGCCGGTAATGGTTGGCATCAGCTTGCTGGCGTTCATTTTAGGACTGTTATCACCCGGAGACCCGGCTGAATTCGCCTTGAATCAGGATGGTCTGGATGCACCTACGGATGCGCAGATAGCAATGATGCGTGAAGAGCTTGGCTTGAACAGACCTATATATGTTCAGTATTTCAGCTGGTTTGTGCAGGTGCTGCATGGTAATTTCGGCAGCAGCTACATTAGCGGCAAGGATATTTTGCATGAGCTTTTGCTGCGCCTGCCGGTGACGATGGAGCTGGCGCTGCTGGCTTTGGCCATTGCTGCGGTTGTTGGCATTGCATTGGGCACTTTATGCGCTGTTTACAAAAACAGCTGGCTGGATGATGCGGTACAGTTTTTGACTAATATACTTTTAGCTTTACCCGGCTTTTGGCTGGCGTTGCTGATGATTTTATTGTTCAGCGAAACGCTGCGTTTGCTGCCGACAAGCGGCAGTGAAAGCCTGCGTTACTTTATTATGCCGGCGTTGGCGGTTTCCTTCTCTACCTCAGCAACAGTGTGCCGCTATATGCGCAGCTCGCTGTTGACGGAATTTGCTTCGCAGTATTTTCTCGTAGCGCGTGTACGCGGAATCAGCAAAATAAAGCTGCTTTTTTGCTATGCGTTTCCTAATGCTATGCTGCCTGTAATTGCTTTGCTGGGTAATTATCTGGCAGGCATTTTGGGCGGTTCGGTTATTGCGGAAAGTATTTTTGCTTTGCCGGGCATCAGCAGCATGGCCTTGGAAGCGATTCGCTTCCGCGATTACCCTGTATTGCAGGCCTATGTGCTTTTTACAGGCTGGCTGTTGGTATTGATAACCTTAGCGGTTGATTTACTGATGTTTTATCTGAATCCGAAGCTGAGAGGAGGCGCTGAAGCACATGACTAAAAAAATACAGCTTAATTTCGCTATTTTTGTACTTGCGTTTATCATTCTCGGCAGTATTTTGGCTCCGCTTCTGGCAACGCATAATCCCTTTGAGCCGGATATGGCTAACCGTCTGCAAAGTCCCTGCTGGCAGCATTTCTTCGGCACGGATGCTTTAGGCCGTGATATGTTCAGCCGTATTCTTTACGGCGGACGGGCATCAATGCTGCTCACCTTGATTTCGTCGGTTTTGGCGTTGATTTTAGGTGTGGGTGTTGGTCTGTTGTGCGGTTTTTACGGTGGTAAATTAGACATGTTCTTTACCGTTTTGAGCAATATTTTCCAAGGTATACCGGGAAGCTGTTTTATGATAGCCTTGGCTGGTATTCTCGGTCCGAGTATTTATAGCCTTGTACTGGCATTGGTTGTGACATCCTGGGCCGGTTTTTCGCGTATTGTGCGTGCAGAAGTTCTGCAGCTGATGGGAGAGCCTTTCATTGAAGGCCTGCGCTGCCTTGGCTGCAGTGACTGGCGAATTATTTTTCGTCATTTGCTGCCCAATATTGCCAATAAGCTGCTTGTTTTGGTAACTATTCGTCTTGGCAGAGGTATACTGGCGATTGCCGGTTTGAGCTTTTTGGGCTTAGGCGTGCAGCCGCCGACACCTGACTGGAGCGTAATGATTAACGATGCCATTATGTATTACCGTAGCTCGCCTCACCTGATTATTATTCCCGGTCTGTTTGTATTTTTGCTGATTTATTCTCTGAATATAATCGGAGAGCATCTGCGTGACAGCTTAGATACACAGCTTAATGAGGTGCGCAAATGGTAAAAAGTCTGGTGTTAGAAAATATATCTGTAGGCTTTAAGCTGCCGCAAGGCGTATTTTATGCTGTAGATGATGTAAGCCTGAACTTGCACGGAGGGAATTTTACTGCGATTATCGGTGAAAGCGGTTGCGGTAAATCTGTATTGGGGCAGGCAATCTTAAACATATTGCCATCAGGAGTCGTTAAAAAGGGTAGAGTGCTTTATAATGGCGAGCAGGTGAAGAAAATATTATCTGCTTTTGGTATTATTCCGCAAAATCCCAGTGAGTCGCTGAATCCTGTGCGCAAAATAGGCAAGCAGATGCAGGATATTTTGGCTGTTCATAATATTACAGATGGTGACAATAGTTATAAAAAGCAGTGCTTGCGGTTGTTCGGACTGCAGGAGGCAGAGCGTGTTCTGGCTGCATATCCGCATGAGCTTTCCGGTGGTATGCTGCAGCGAGTTCTGTGTGCTATGGCTGTGAGCAGTAAGCCTGAATGGATTTTGGCTGATGAACCGACAAAGGGGTTGGATGAACAGGTCGGCGCTGTTGTACGCAAAAATTTGCTGACGATTAAGCAGGATTTGCGTTTAAGTATGCTGATTATTACGCATGATATTGCTTTGGCACAAGAGGTGTGTGACGATGTGCTGGTGATGTATGCAGGACAGGTTTTGGAGCATAATGCGGATATTTGGCATAAACCGCTGCATCCGTATACCAAAGGATTCTTGCAGGCTTTACCAAAGAATGGTCTCCAGGTCATTCCGGGAAAGGCACCGGTGCCGGGGGAAAGCTTTACCGGCTGTAAATTTGCAGCACGCTGTCCCTATTGTACAACGCGTTGCAAGGAAGAAATGCCTGCTATGCAGCAGGTTGGTAATGCGGAAGTGAGGTGCTTCTTGTATGCTGAAGGCTGAAAATATTTCTAAAAGCTTTGTTGACCGTAGCAACGGAAAAAATTTTGAGCTTCTGCATAATGTTTCACTGGAGCTCAAGCCCGGTGAAGCGGTGGCGCTGATGGGTGGCAGCGGCAGCGGCAAAAGCACGCTGGCACGGATTTTGCTGCGCCTGCTGCCATGTGATACCGGTAAAATTTATTTTCAGGGACAAGATATTACGAATGCTACTGGCAAAGATTTAAGTTCTTTCAGACGCAATTTGCAGTTTATTTCACAGCGTCCGGAAAGCTTTCTTGATCCGCGTCAGACCTTAGGCTCTAGTCTGCAGGAAGCATTTACTGTTTTTAATCTGCCTTATGATGAAGAAAAAATCAAAGAGATGCTGGATTTGGTAAAGCTCAATGCAGAGCTTCTGCAGCGCTATCCGCATCAGGTGAGCGGCGGCGAAATTCAGCGTATCTGCCTGGTAAGAGCACTGTTGTTAGAGCCGAAGCTGCTTGTTTTGGATGAACCGACATCGATGCTGGATATCTCCGTGCAGGCTCAGATTTTGCATTTGCTACGTGATATACGCAAGGAAAAGCAGCTGGCTTATTTGTTTATTACGCATGATAAACAGCTTGCGGAATGGCTTTGCGACAGAGTTTTACATATAGAGCAGGGGAAGTTAAAGTAATTCATCTAATCTAGATTATACAAATCATGATTAGATGAATGTGTTCTGGAAACACATAACACCGGAGGCTTCAAGGTTTTACCTTGAATTTTTTCGTTTTTTCTTGCCGGAAAAAACGTGAGTAGGATGTTTTTACTAAATTGTGTTTGAGCAAAGTTAATCTACTGCCTGCAGAAAATAAGCAGGTCATATATTGGAGTTGATGAGTATGAACCATTATTATCAGGATAACATGCTTTTTGGCATGAACCCTTCAAGTTATCTGCATCGCTACGCCGTTAACGGCAAGGTGTCTGGAAATCTTGCCTGCATCAGCGAAATCAAAAATGCCGCCGTTGTCTTATACAGTCCGCGTGGCTGCGGCTTTCATTATCGTTGTCATGTGCGTAGCGGCCAAAGCCCGGTTTATGAGCTGGAATGTGCGGATTTGCGCAACAATGATGTAATTTTCGGCGGTGAGAAAAAGCTTACGGCTTTACTGCAAAAGGTGGAGCGTGAGCAAAAGCCGGAGATTATTTTTCTGTTGCCTTCCGTAGTATCGGATATTATTAATGATGATTTGGCAGGCCTGGCCTGCAGCCTGCAGCCGCAGTTTAAAGCGAAGCTCGTGCCGATTACGTCGCAGGTTTTTTCGCATATGGACAAGAGCAATGGCCGCAAGGTTTTGCGTGAAAAGGCTTGCCAAAAGCAGAAGCAAAAGTTTTCTTCTAGTGCTGTCTATCAGGGCTGCGGTTATGTAGAGGTGATGGACGCTTTAGTTGAGCAGGTGATGGAGCCTCAAAGAGTACAGCCGCGGAGCGTAAATATCGAAACCTTTGCCTGGGGCTATAACGGTGAGGATAAGTTGCAAGGCATGAGTGAGATGCTGCAGAAAATGGGGATTACCGTCAATGCCTATCTGCCTGCCGCTGATTTGCAGACAATCAAAAAGGCTCCGCGGGCAGCGCTGAATATAGTACGTCGCAAAAAATGGGCGCTGGTAATGGAGCAGCGCTTTGGTACGCCGTTTCTGCATGTTGCCGATATGCAGGAGTGGCATGGTATTGAAGGAATCAGTGATTTGTACAGACAGATTGGCAAAATGCTTGGTTGCGAGAATGCTGTTGAATGCGTGCTGCAGGAAGAATATGAACGGGTTGCCGCCCGTTATCAGGAGCTGGGTGCAGACTTTGCCAAGTATAAGTTTTGCCTGATTGCGCATGGTATTGCCTATTTGCCGGATGCGCTGCGCGTTTATCAGCAGGATTATGGTCTGCCGATTACGAAAATATGCATTATCATGAATCCTTCCTACCAGGCAGAAACAGGTCTGGATGATGCAATGATGCAGAGATTTAAGGACAGGATAGAGCTTGCTAAGGCTGAGTATGGCTGTGATGCGGAAATTTTACTAGAGCCTTCGGAGGATGCCTTGCGTGAGGCTGCGCAGAGCTGTGATTTTGTTATCTGCAACGGTCATCCGCGCTATGCTGCTTTGGATGTTCCCGTGCTTTATAATTTGTTTGACCGCTCGGTGTGGTCTTATCAGGGCTTTGTGGATATTATGGAAGAGGTTTGGCAGATGCTGCAACAACCGCAGCGAACAGGCAGCAATCTTTTGCTGAGCAAACTGGCCTATGACCCGGTATTTTATCCGATGCGCGAAGCTGATAAAGACAGTAAAGCATCACGCGAACTGTATAGCAGAGTATGGAGGCAGAGAAAATAATGAAACCATTAAGTAGCTGTGCTTTATTTGGTGCTGTGCGTGCTCTTGCCGGTATTAAGGATGCCTTAATCCTGCAGCATTCCGTTGTCGGCTGTCAGTGGGGCAGCCTGACTTTCCGATATGCCGGCAAGCCTTATGATGTACGTCAGGCCTCTGATGTTATTTATGATGAGGATGTTGTTAATGGCGGTGAGAAGGTTTTGCGTAAAACCTTGCAGGAGACAGAGCGTATTTTTGCGCATTGCGGTGCGGTATTTGTAGTCAGCGGCTGCGTGCCGAATATGATTGGCGATGATGTGGACGGTATTTTGGCTACTACCGAAGGTTCGCAGAAATTATTGCATGTAAAAGCGCCGGGATATGCAGGGAATATTGACAGCGGTGTCGAAACAGCTTATTTAGCGTTGTTGCCCTTGCTCCAACATGCGGAGAAAAAAGAAGCTGCCACGATAAATATTTTTGGCATAATGAACGATGATCCTTATGCGGATAATGATTTAGCCGAGCTGAAGAAATTTTTGGGTTCCAAGGTTAGAGTTAACTGCGCACTGCAGGATTGCAGCTTGCGCGATATTGCAGCAATGCCGCAGGCAGAGCTGAATATCTGCTTTGGCTATGGTGAGCTGTTGGCACAAAAGATGCAGGAAAAATTTGGCGTGCCGTATATCAAATGCGCTTATCCCTATGGTGTGGCAGGCATGCAGAAGTTTTTGCGTCAATTAGGCGCAGCGTTGAAGGTTGATTTTGCTGAAGAATTGTCTGAGCTGGAGGCTGCGGCTGAAAAGCTCGTTTATCGCAGTGCCGATTATCTGGTGAATTTGTATCAGATGCCGGTGGCTTTGGCTACGGACAAGGCACATTTAGCGGGCTTACAGAGCTTTTTTGCCGAAGAACTGGGCATGCACGTTGTTATTGCAGAGGACACTGCGGAATTTAGCTTGGATAAAATGGCAGAGGCTGCAGCAAAGCACAAGCCTGTATTGTTTTGCGGTTCTTCATTTTTAAAGAATTTGGCTGAAAAATATCAGGTGCCGTTAGTGCGCTGTGCTTATCCTGCCTTTGACCGGCTGTGCTTTACCGATAATACGCTGGTCGGAGCGCGTGGTGCTGCCTTGCTCATTGAGCAGATTGTTAACAGTGCCTTGCAGCAGCAATATAAAACAGATGGCCGATATGCCGGCTTGCGTGAAAGTATTTGTGAGGTAAATCATGAGTGAGCTTGAAACACATCCCTGTTTTACAGCTAAATGTAGCGATTACGCCCGTATTCATCTGCCTGTGGCACCTAAATGCAATATGCAGTGTAATTATTGTCTGCGCAAATACAGTTGTGTAAATGAAAGCCGTCCCGGCGTCGTGGCAAGGGTTATGGTACCGGAGGATGCAGTCGATTGGTATCTGCAGATGAAGGACAAGGTGCCGAAGCTGACGGTAGCAGGCATTGCCGGCCCCGGCGATGCGCTGGCCAATTGGGCAACGGTCAGCAGAACGCTGAGCATGATTCGTGAGGTTGATAAGGATGTTTTCTTCTGCCTTTCGACTAATGGCCTTTATCTGCCGAAGTATGCCAAGGAGATAGCAGCTTTAGGTGTTGATTATGTTACGGTGACGGTGAATGCGATTACCAGCAACACCGGCGCGCATATTTACAGCTTTATCAATGATGACGGCAAAAAATATGTCGGCGAAGAGGCTGCTGCGCTGCTGCTAGAAAGACAGATAGAAGGATTGCAGCTGCTTGGCGAATATGGCGTGAAGGTGAAGATAAATACGGTAGCAATCTCCGGCGTGAATATCCAGGAAATTCCGGCGATTGCCAGACGTATGGCTTTGCTGGGAGCGAAGCTGCAGAATATTTTACCGATGCTGCCAGTGGAGGGAACTGGCTTTGCACATCTTGCGGAGCCTGCAGCTGAAGAAATTATGCAGCTGCGTAATGTTTGCAGGCAGTGGATGCCGCAGATGCAGCATTGCAACCGCTGTCGTGCGGATGCTGTAGGCGCGTTGACTAATCCCTGTGTTTTAGAAGAAAGCTGAAATTGAAAATCCGTGTAAACAGAAGCTTGACGTTGGTTTGCACGGATTTTTTGCTTAATATGATATTTAATTTGACGGCGTTTCCTGTACTTGTTACAATTAAATTTATAATATCTAATCTGTATGGGAGAAGCTAATGGATTATACTGCGATTATTTTGACAATAGGTATTATTTTTGCAGCGTCGTTTTTTTCTACTGTTTCCGGCTTTGGCTTTGCTTTGGTGGCCATGCCTGTGCTTACTTTGGTGATGTCGGTTAAAGCGGCGGTTATTTTTGTGTTGCTGTTGAATTTGGTTCTGCGGGCAATTACTATGTACAGGGTGCGTGAAGGCTATGATAAAGCAACGGTTATCCTGACGACCTTGGGAAGTGTTGTTGGTATGCTTCCCGGAAGCTGGGTGCTGAAGGTGCTGCCTGCGGCACAGTTGGAGGTGTTTTTGGGAGCGGTGCTTGTGGTCGCCACGGTTTTGCTTAGCCTGCAGTTTACGCTGCCGATTAAAAATAAACCCTGCGGACGTTTTGCTGCAGGAATTTTGAGCGGTTTTTTCGGCGCATCTACCAGTGTCAGCGGACCGCCGCTGGTTTTGTATTTTATTAACGAAAAGTTGCCGAAGGATGTTATGCGGGCTAACATGATCTGGTTCTTTGGATTAAGCGGCTTTTTGACGGTGTTGGTGAATTATTTTTACGGTAATGTCAGCGGTACCATTGATTGGAGTTGGTTGCTGTACACTATACCGGTGATGCTTTTGGCTATCTGGTTGGGAGAAAAATTTTTCTATCGCCTGAATCAGCATCTGTTCCGTAAGCTGGCATTGGCGGTGGTGCTTGTAGGAGCGCTGATGCTGCTGTGGAGCGGGTGGCAGAATTCTGTCTCTTATACACATCTGACGCTGCCGACGATAAGGCTC
>ENA-UAPA01001036-UAPA01001036.1-human-gut-metagenome-genome-assembly--contig:-NODE-1036-length-12893-cov-8.509659_pt1 | contig 12893 bp, 10 predicted proteins | sample MGYA00243476_ERZ654569 | MGnify/ENA primary metagenome ERZ654569 (study PRJEB26926, sample SAMN06164726) | human gut metagenome | biome: ENVO:00009003; feature: ENVO:2100002; material: ENVO:00002003... | reverse complement strand
AGCGTAGTCTCGTGGGCTCGGAGATGTGTATAAGAGACAGCTATATTATAATGGAAAATAGTATCTTTGCAACAGAAAATTCAAAATGCGTTGTGAAACGCTTATCATCATCTTTTACTTATACAAAAAAAATAAAACATTGGAGTTCAATAGGGATATTGAGATTCCAATGTTTTTTTTATACACTAAACTGAAACATATTATCATGTAAAAGTTGACATATCATCATGTAACGTTGTCTGATTTATAACCTTTCAGTATAAATCAATAGTCTATTTTATTGTCTACTTCCACAATTGATAGAGGATTTTACCCATAGACTGTAGACACAGATTATTTCTTTTCATTACCTAAATCTATCTGCGATATCTGATTCAACAGATTTACAGCCTGCCCTACAGTCTTCACATCATTGATGCGAAGCATTCGCTTGTTGAATTTTTCCTTCAGAACACAATCTTGAATATGACTGGTAACGTAAGCGAGTATGCGGTTAAACATCTGACTTCTGTAGAACGGACTGTTTACATTGCTCACAAACTGCATCTGCATATAGCTCTGCTTGAGAATAATCTTCTCGCAACCTAGCTTCTTGCCTACCCTACGCAGACCTACCACATGCATCAGTTCGTCTGCTTCATGAGGCACAGGACCAAAACGGTCTATCATACGCTTGCGGTAAGCCTCTACTTCCTCATCGCTCTCCAGACGGTCCAGTTCACGATAAAGGAGCATGCGCTCACTGTCACCCGGCACATAAGTCTGAGGAAAATACATCTCCAGATCGCTCTCTATGCCACAATCGTCAACGAAATCATCACCCGTAAGCTGGGCACCTTCATCCATCTTCTCCTGATAAAGATCACAGAACTCCTCGTTCTTCAACTCTGTGACAGCCTGAGAGAGAATCTTCTGGTAGGTTTCATAACCCAGATCTTCCATAAAACCGCTCTGCTCAGAGCCCAGCAGATTACCCGCACCGCGGATATCCAGGTCCTGCATGGCGAGATTGAAGCCGCTACCCAGTTCACTGAACGTCTCCAGAGCCTCCAGACGGCGACGCGCCTCAGGAGTAAGTGCACTCTTAGGTGGCGCCATCAGATAGCAGAAAGCCTTCTTGTTGCTTCTTCCTACGCGTCCACGCATCTGATGCAGGTCACTCAATCCGAAGTGATGAGCATCGCTCACGATAATCGTATTGGCATTGGAAATGTCGATACCGTTCTCTACAATAGTGGTAGAAAGCAGTACATCATAATCGTAATTGATAAAGCCCATGATGATTTTCTCCAAATCCTCAGGCTTCATCTGTCCGTGACCGATTGCTACCCTACAGTCTGGAATATGCTTCTCTATGAGCATCTTGAGCTCCGGAAGCTTGGATATTCTGTCGCATACGAAATAAACCTGTCCGTTTCGGCTCATCTCGAAATTGATGGCATCGCAGATAACTTCACTACTAAACGTTACCAGTTCGGTATGAATCGGATAACGGTTAGGTGGCGGAGTGCGCATGATACTCATATCCCGGGCGCCCATCAGAGAGAACTGGAGGGTTCGCGGAATCGGAGTGGCACTCATCGTGAGTGTATCGACATTTACCTTGAGCTGACGGAGTTTCTCTTTGGTAGACACACCGAACTTCTGCTCTTCATCGATGACGAGCAGTCCCAGGTCATGCCATTTCACGGTCTTTGATATCAGCTTATGCGTACCTATGAGGATATCAATCTTACCCTCTTTCAGGGCGTCAAGCACCTCTCTGGTTTCCTTTGTTGTACGGGCTCTACTGAGATAGTCTACCCTTACAGGCATGCCTTCCAGACGCTTTTTGAAAGTCTGATAGTGCTGGAAAGCCAGAACGGTAGTAGGCACCAGCACCGCAACCTGCTTGCTGTCGCACGCTGCCTTGAAGGCTGCACGGATGGCAACCTCAGTCTTGCCGAAGCCCACATCGCCACAAACCAGACGGTCCATCGGTCTGCCACTCTCCATATCCTTCTTCACCTCCTGAGTAGCCTTATTCTGGTCTGGCGTATCTTCATACAGGAAGGAAGCCTCCAGCGTATGCTGCAGATAATTGTCGGCACTGAAGGCGAATCCCTTCTCCCGTCGGCGCTGGGCATAGAGTTTGATCAGGTCGCGCGCAATGTCCTTGATTCGCTTCTTAGCTTTGTCCTTGAGTTTATCCCAGGCACCTGTACCCAGTGTAGACAGGCGAGGCGGAGTACCGGTATCGCTGCGGCGATATTTGCTGATTTTATAAAGCGAGTGGATAGAAACATCCACCTTGTCATTGTTCGTATAGACGATTCGGATCATTTCCTGATAGCTGTTGCCCGTAGGAACCCTAACCAGACCGCCAAACTTGCCGATACCGAAGTCTACATGCACGATAAAATCTCCCACTTCCATCTCCTGCAGTTCCTTCATGGTGAGTGCCATCTTGCCGGCTCTCGCTTTATCTGAGCGCAGGTTATATTTATGAAAACGGTCAAAAATCTGATGATCGGTAAAGAAACAGCACTTCTTGTCATGGTCAGTAAAGCCTTCATGAAGCGTCTTGTCTACCGGTGTAAAACGGATGGCGTAGCGCTTCAGCTCTTCGCTTTCAAAGATATCCTTCAGGCGCAGTTGCTGCTTCTGGCTATCTGCCAATATATATAAGGTGTAACCCTGGAGCAGGAAATCCTCCAGAGTTTGACAAAGTAAATTGAAATTCTTATGGAAAAGAGGCTGTGGAGCAATATTGAAAGGTATCACAGCCGAACTCTCTGACGGAGCGACCTTGCCGAACTCGATACGGAGATGAGCCGCTACTGCCTTCTTGAAATCGAGCGGAGAAACGAGGTTGAGCTCGGTCTTCATGTCATGTCTGATGCGCTCAGCCTCTACCTCAGTAGCTCCCTCCAGCTGCTCGGTAAGGCTCTGCGATGAGAAGCCTTCGGTATAGATCTGACCGATGCGGTCGCAAACGAAAGAAAGGTCTTTCGCAACGACTGGCGTACTTTCGGAGAGGAAATTGAGGAAACACTGCTTGTTGCTCTCGATATGGGCGAGTTCGGGCACGATTTCTATCTCTGTGCGCTTTGCCTGCGAGAGCTGGGTCTCAACATCAAAGGTACGGATGGTGTCAATCTCATCGCCGAAGAAGTCGATACGGAACGGATATTCGCAGCTGTAGGAATAGACATCGAGGATGCTTCCACGCACGGCAAACTGGCCCGGTTCATAAACATAATCGGTTTCTTTGAGTTCGAAATCGCGCAAGGTATGAACCACATCGGTCTGAGCAATCTGCTGGCCTACAGTCAGTTTCAGAATCCGTTCATCCAGATTCTGCTTAGCCACAACGAGTTCTGCCAGTGCATCGGGATAAGTGACTACCGGGAAATGTCCTCCCGAAGAGAGGCGCGCCAGCACCTCTGTACGTAGGATTTCGTTCGCTGCATCACGCTGCCCGTATTTCACGGCACGCCGATAGCTGGAAGAAAAGAAGAAGACCTTCTCCTGCCCCATCATCTGAGTGAGATCGTGATAAAAATAGCCTGCTTCATCGGCATCATCCAGTACGAAGAGTACCGAACGCCTCATCTTCCCCTGCAGAGAAGCAAAGAACATCGGAGCCGAAGAGCACAGCAAACCCTGGAGAAAAATGGAATGAACCGACTTCTTCCCCATCAAATCAAAGAGGGCATCCGCCTGTGGCGAACGCCCGTATGTTTTTTCTATCTTTTGGATTTCCATCCAAGTACTGATTAGTGATTACTGATTACTGAGTATTAATCCTTCTTCGGATATTTCTTGAACCAGCCATCCAGGCGCAGTCGCATCACGCCAAAGAAAGCCTCACCAAAGATGCCACCACTCATCTTGCTCACACCTTCACGACGGTTAACAAAGATGACAGGCACCTCCTTGATCTTGAAACCTATTCGATGAGCCGTATATTTCATCTCTATCTGGAAAGCATAGCCCTTGAAGCGGATAGCATCCAAATCTATGGTTTCCAATACCTTACGTCGGTAGCAGACGAATCCAGCTGTGGTATCATTCACCTTAAATCCGGTTACGATACGTACGTATTTAGAAGCGAAATAGCTCATCAATACGCGTCCGATAGGCCAGTTGACCACGTTCACACCCGAAATATATCTTGAGCCTACAGCCACATCATACCCCTCATCGTGAGTTGCCGCATAGAGACGAGGCAAATCATTAGGATCATGACTGAAGTCGGCATCCATCTCGAAGATGAAGTCATAGCCCTGCTTCAATGACCATTTGAAGCCCATGATATAGGCAGTACCCAAACCGAGTTTACCCGAACGCTCCAGGATATGCAGACGACCGGCAAACTCATTAGCCATCAAGCCCTTAACAATGGCAGCAGTACCGTCAGGACTTCCGTCATCGATAACGAGGATATCAAACTGCTTTTCGAGACCGAAGACAGCACGGATGATTTTCTCGATATTTTCCTTCTCATTATATGTAGGAATGATTACTATGCTATCACTCATAACTTCTTCTAATTTTAATGATTCTGATACTAAATAATGTAATACAGATGCAAAATTACAACTTATTTTTGAAATAACAAGCGAAAAACCGAAATTATTGGTCCGGATTCTCTACAAAACCCTGATATTTCTTGTCAAGTCCGTTCATGATTGCCTCATAGCTCTTGTTCATCTGGTTCTTGATATTGTCAGCTCCCTTGCCTATCGGCTCGATAGGCTCATGAATGGTGAGCTTCAGAGGATGCCAGAAAGCCCAGTAGATATCCTTCATGCGAGGCTTCACATCAAAACTGCCATTGATGGTAAGCGGACATACCGGCAACTGCAGTTCATCGGCAAGCATGAAAGCACCGCGGCGGAACACACCCATGTGCCCCGTAAACGAACGGGCACCCTCTGGGAATACCACCAGCGACATGCCCTCTTTAAGCACCTCGCGAGCACGGTCATAAGAAGCACGGATCTTAGAAGGTCCGCTTTTGTCTACAAAGATGTGGTGCGCATACTCACAGGCGATACCGATGAGAGGCACTTTGCGCAAGCCCTTCTTCATCATCCACTTGAAGTTTCTGCCCAGGAAACCGTAAATCAGGAAGATATCGAAAGCGCCCTGATGATTGGCCACGAAAACATAACTCTGGTTCTTCTTGAGATGCTCACGTCCCTCCACCTTTACAGGCAGGAGGAGGATGCGGACCCAAAGCCAGGACCAATACTTGCCGGGATAATAGCCCCAGAAATGGCCATTGCCCAGCATACATCCCAAAACGGTAGACAGACTGGTTAAAACGCTAGCTACCAATAGGATAGGCAAGCATACCACAAGTTGATACAGACGATATAAGTACTTCATTTTTTATTTAAGAATGAATAATTTAACACTCAACATTTAACATTCAACACTCAACACTCCTCATTTTCTTTTGAGTGTGATGACCACGATTTCTGCCGTAGCCCCTATGCGGATTGGAACGGTACCGCCCAGACCCGATGTGGTATAGAGCTGGCAACCCTCCTCCTCGAAGAGGCCGTAATCATAAGGAGTAAACATCGACGGACGCAAGCCCAGGATACTGATCTGCCCCGCATGCGTATGACCGCTCAGCGTAAGCTGCGGTGCTACGACCAGCGAATCCTTCCTGTCAAGTCCTATCACATCGCCATCCTCATCCTTCTCCTTATTAATAGTAGAAGGCCAAGTCTCGCGCCATTGCTTCGGAATATGCTGCAGCATCAGCACGAAAGAGCCCGGTCTGATGCCATACAGCGCCTTCCTTACATTGGTTCGCTTTGGATTGTCATAGTTCTCTGTACCAGCTACATAGATGCTGTCAGCGCCTCTATGCACCGCCACATGCTCATTCATCAGCAGGCGCCATCCGCAACTCCGCTGGAAGTCCTGCATCCGCTTCTCGAGCGCAGCTATCTCCTGCTCATCATCTACATCCATATAATAGGTGTAATCGTGATTGCCCAGCACACTCATCACGCCATCTCTGGCTTTCAGACTGCTGAGCAGCGCCTGATACTCAGGCAGTTCATCGGGCGTAACATTCTGTAAATCACCCGTAAAGCAAATCAGATCAGGTTTTTCGGCATTAATGCTGTCGATATCGCGCTGAGGCAGATGACCACGCCAGCCATAGTATGACCCGAGATGGATATCGCTGAACTGAACGATGCGATAGCCCTCGAAAGACTTCGGCAGATTAGGTACATAGATGGTGATACGCTTGACTTGCATCTTAGGAAAACCTTCGGTAAATCCGTAGATAAAGCAGAAGAACGCCACCGCTCCCACTACCAGTCCGAGGAGCTTGCCCCAGTTGCGATGGCCGTGAAGGAGCCGCATACAGCACCAACCGAAGACACTGAACAGGCTGAAGACAAACTGCGGAACCGCACATACTGCCATTATCACAAACCAGATGTCGATGAGCACCGGATTGCGTGGCAGGAAGTTGGGCAGCATCGTGATATATGCACTGTAGGCGATAACCACGAAAGCCGGCAACCAGAAGAGCACCCGCTGCCAGAGACTTTTCAGCCATAACTTGCCATACCTTTTATATATCCACAGATACGGCAACAGGGTGAATACCACTACGGGTATCAATATTCTTGCTATCATTTTTTGATCAAACTTGATTGAAGATACGTTTTCATTGCCTGCACGGGCACTCCTCTGCGCTGTGCATAGTCGCGAAGCTGGTCGTCTCCTATCCGTCCCAGTTCGAAATACCGCGACTTGGGATGTGCAAACATCAGCCCCGAGACACTGGCATGAGGCGTCATCATTCCGCTTGTGGTGAGCCGGATGCCCACCTGACTCATATCGATGAGCTGGTCGATGATGAAGTTGGCACTGGTATCGGGCAACGAAGGATATCCTATAGCCGGACGGATGCCCTGATAGCGTTCCAGATGCTGGTCTTCGATGCTCAACTGCTCGCCGGGAGCATAGCCCCAGATGCTGCGTCTCACCTCTTCGTGCAACTTTTCTGCCGTGGCTTCAGCCAACCGGTCGCAGAGTGTCTGTGCCATCATATTGAGGTAGTCGTCCGAGCGATATTTCTTCTCCAGACCGCCATCTACCGTCGTGCAGAAGATACCCAGCCGGTCTGTTATTCCACTGTCCAGAGGACGGATGAAATCAGCCAGACAGAGATTGGGTTCTCCCTGAGCCGCCGGATGCTGCTGACGGAGCATCGGGAAGCGGACTTTCTGCCCTTCCAGCCAGATATCATCCCCCTCGCTGTTCGCCTCGAAGAGTCCGAAGACGGCATAGGTATGATATTCGCCTTCCCATGAATGGAGCATATCGAGCGCCTCAGCTTTCAGTTTTTCCTTTTCCTCTCGAGGTTTGCCGCTCAATCCCCAGGCATGATAAAAGTATAGCCAGTTGATATATGGCTCAATTTCGCTTATATTGTATACTATTCTTCGCATCCGATACGATATTTTATTTTACAATTCCCGTAAAATTTCCCTTTTTCAGGAATTGTTTCTGAACTCCAGTTCCTCTCCTCTGCAAGCGGCATCAAACACGCCTTTGTTATAGATCAGACTACCGTTACAGAAAGTCTGGTCCACTTTCCATGCAAACTCATCACCCGCTACAGGGCTCCATTTACACTTGCTCTGAATCACCTCTGCGGTCACCTTCCAAGGCTCTCCCTTGCGCACCACAACGACATCTGCCTTATACCCCGGACGCAGGAAGCCGCGCTGACTGATATGGAACAGACGGGCTGGATTATGGCACATCAGTTCAACCAGGCGCTCGATACTGATTACCTTTTCGTCAACAAGTTTCAGCATGCTTACCAGCGAGAACTGTACCATTGGCATACCTGATGCAGCCTTGGCACAACCGCCCTGTTTATCCTTCAACTGATGAGGAGCATGATCGGTACCTACTACAGTTATCTTACCATTACTCAGCGCCTTACGCAAAGCTTCTCGATCAGCAGCGGTCTTTACTGCAGGGTTGCATTTAATGCGTGCGCCCTTCACAGCGTAATCTTTGTCCGAGAACATGAGATGAGCCACAACAGCCTCGCCTGTAATATTTTCATCCTTACCAAAGAACTCCAGTTCCTTAGCCGTAGTAACGTGAGCGATATGGAGATGCGCCCCGCTTTCCTTAGCCAGCAGCACCGCCAGACGGCTGCTTTCATAGCAAGCCTCCTCGCTGCGTATTTCCGGATGATGTTCTACGGCAGGGTCTTCACCCCATTTCTGCTTAGCCAGCTGCATGTTGCGGTTAATGATTTCGGTATCCTCACAGTGGGTCATCACCGGCAAATCCAGCTCTTTCGCCTTCTTGAAGATAGCCTGCAGCGCCTCATATTTATCCACCAGCATATTGCCCGTACTGGAGCCCATAAAGAGCTTGACGCCCGGTACACGATGCGTATCGAGCTGCTCAAAATCATTTACATTATCATTGGTAGCACCAAAGAAGAAACTGTAGTTCACATGACTCTTCTCAGCGCCCAGCTGCCGCTTTGCCTGCCAGGCCTCTAGAGTGGTAGTCTGAGGTACCGTGTTAGGCATCTCAAAATAACTGGTCACACCACCAAAGGCAGCAGCGCGGCTTTCGCTCTCGATGTCTGCCTTCTGCGTAAGTCCCGGCTCACGGAAGTGAACATGATCATCAATCACACCCGGCAAAACAAAACACCCCGAGGCATCGATGACTTCATCGTAATTGCCACGGGGTGCCTCGCCTTCATATATCTCCTTGATAAATTCACCATCCAACAAGAGGTCGCCCACAAAAGAGCGACCCTCATTTATAATGGTTCCATTCTTGATTAATTTCATATTACTAAACTTATAAAATGAAGAGTTTTACAAGATGTTAATGCCCAAGACCTTGAAAGAGCCCTGTTTCTACTCCTTACCTTCCTGTTTTTCAGGAATCGTAGGCGCAGCCAATTCGTTGGCTGTAGGTGCCGGAGCCGCATCAGGATTTACCTGTGGAGCCGCTTCCATCTCTGGCTGCATGCCGCTCTGCGCATCTCGTGTACCGTTCATAATCTCCTGATTCTCTTGAGCTTTCTTATAATAGTCCTTTACATAAGGATCATTCTTGAAATAGTCGGTAGCCTTGCTCATGATATCCTCAATCCAAGGAGAGAGCATCGGATACTGGTTGCCCATTGTAACGAGGAAGAAGACGCCCGGTCCCAGCACATTGTTGAAGTTGTCGGTAACAAACGAAGTGATGAGCTTGTCTTCCTGCTCAGAAAGGCGGATGGATTCCTCGTTCAGCTGCTTGTTGACAGCCACCATATCGCTACCGTTCATGATAGCCTGGTCGTGCTTGTGTACCAGTTCGCGCAACTGATTCTGAATCTGCTGGTATTTCTTGAAGAATCCGAAGAGTTTATCGTTCATAGGAGTACCGCTTACCACCTGCTGTGTATCATCGAGCTTCACCGTAATGCTTCCACTCTCCAGCACCAGCGGCAGCACAGGGTCATCATCCATGAAGATATTTGCCATCTTCATAGAGTCGACAGAACCCTGAAAATGGAACTGTCCATGCACTACATCGCAAGAATCCACGTTCTTGAAATCGTTGTTTTCCAGTATCTTAAGGTACAGCATGCGTCCGTCCAGAGTACTTACGTTAGAAGTACCCGAGATATCGTAACTGTTGGCACAAGATGCAAGTGCCATCAAGGCAATGAATGCGTAAAATATTCTATTCATAAGCTATCTATATCACTTTCGGTGAACAAAAATACAATCTTAATTTGAACTGACGAAATAAATTGCTGCAATTTAATTCATTCTTACAAGATTTATGTTTTGTTTGCACTCCTATTGACCACCGAAAGCTTTTTTCTCGTCCTTCTATATTACTGATTGTTTTCCTTCTTCAGTTCATGAGAGATGCGATGCGTGGTATACAGTTCCAGCAGGGCTGCGATGAGGAGGAAGACTACCCACTTATTATAGAAATAGGTGATATAGGTCTCATAATTCTCAAACCAGCGGCGCAGGAAAGCATACACCGTATCTACCATCGAGATGCCTGAGAGCACGAAGAAGATGTCTGCTACATACTGCATGCGCTTCAGGCGGTGGATAACCAGCGAAGGTCCCTCATAGAACTGCATCGCCTGCATTACACTGAACAGTATGGTGCCCAGCAGGAACCCCCAGCTCGTTACCTGCACCAGCTGCGGATGTGAAAAACCAAATGCGAAGCAAGCCGCACCGACAACCATCAGCACGCCGCCCAGCAAGAAAATAGCACTTTCCAGTTTACTCAATTGTTTCATTTTCGTCTTGTTCGTTAGTTTTTTCCGGAATATCCGAACTCAATACAAAGATGTCTTCATCATCAGCCTTCATGAAATAACGCTGGCGGGCTATCTTCTCAAATGCCCGCGCACCATGCTGCATATCGCGCAAGGTATGCTTGTCGTTTTCATACTGCTCACGATACTTTTCTATCTCCGAACGGAGCGTAGCTATCTCTATCTGGTACTTAATGTGCTGCCTTACACTGTTGTCGTCAACTACACCAACTACCAGAACACCCGTTACAATCACTATAAGATACTTATAATGAGCGAGATAATTCCATATAATACCAAGTTTTTTACTCATTTCTTCCGAATTTGTTTGCAAAGATAATATTTTTTTGTTATCTTTGCATCATCAATTAAGAAAAAATAATGGAAGAGTATATAGTTTCTGCAAGAAAGTACCGCCCGATGACCTTCGATTCGGTTGTCGGACAGAGTGCATTGACCACCACTTTGAAGAATGCAGTGAAGAGCGGCAAGCTGGCGCACGCCTATCTTTTCTGCGGTCCGAGAGGTGTGGGAAAAACCACTTGTGCCCGCATTTTTGCGAAGGCAATCAACTGCGAGCATCCTCGTGAAGACGGCGAGGCGTGCAACGAATGTGAGAGCTGCCGTGCCTTCAACGAGCAGCGTTCCTACAACATCTTCGAGCTGGATGCCGCCAGCAACAACGGTGTTGACCAGATTAAGGTTCTGATGGAGCAGACCCGCATTCCGCCTCAGGTGGGCAAGTATAAAGTGTTTATCATCGATGAGGTCCACATGCTCTCTACAGCAGCCTTCAACGCCTTTCTCAAGACGCTGGAAGAACCACCTCAGCATGTCATCTTCATCCTCGCCACTACCGAGAAGCATAAGATTCTGCCTACCATCCTGAGCCGATGCCAGATTTACGACTTCGAGCGAATGACGGTAGCCAACACCATCAACCACCTGAAGATGGTGGCTGAGAAGGAAGGCATACAATATGAAGAGCAGGCGCTCGCCGTGATAGCCGAAAAGGCTGACGGAGGTATGCGCGATGCCCTCTCTATCTTCGACCAGGCTACCAGTTTCTGCATGGGCAACATCACTTACCAGAAGGTGATCGAGGACCTGAACGTGCTCGACAGCGACAACTATTTCCGTCTGGTAGACCTGGCTTTGGAGAATAAGGTGGCCGAGATGATGGTAACACTCGACGGCATTCTGAGCCGCGGTTTCGATGGCGGCAACATGATACAGGGGCTTGCCCAGCATGTGCGCAATGTGATGATGGCGAAGGACCCTCAGACCCTGCCTCTGCTCGAGACCAGCGACGACCAGAAAGCCAAGTTCCAGGCCCAGGCCCAGAAGGCACCTACACCTTTCTTATATAAGGCGCTGGAACTGATGAACCAGTGCGATATCCATTACCGCGCCAGCAGCAACAAGCGATTACTGGTAGAGCTCACCCTGATACAGATAGGCCAGATTACGCAGCCCGAGGATCAGGATGTGCCTAGTGCGGGGCGTACGCCCAATAGATTAAAATCCCTGTTTCAGAAACTCCTGGCTCAGTCTAAGCTTGCCTCTCAGGGTGCAGGTTCTGAGCCTTCTGGCAGCAGCGAAAACCGGTCATCACAGCCGGGAACGTCTGCTGCTACAGCTACTGCTGTGCCTTCGTCAGGGGCACCGGCAGCCGCTTCTGCAGCCTCCAATGCTGCATCTTATTCTGCATATTATCCTGCATCTGCCACCGCAGCCGCATCTGCCTCTCCAGAAGGCTCAGCCGCTGCCGGAGCTGTTACTGATGCTGCATCGCCTCACAAGCCACGACTCAAGAATATCAAGCTGGGCGGCATAGGCATGACTTTCTCTAACCTGAAGAAGAGGGAGGAGAACCAGCGCCGCCTGCACAGTCCGTATGATGATACCAATGAGGAAAAAGCGACCATCACGGGCGACCAGAACGAGTTCACCCAGGAGCAGGTGGAAGCAACATGGTTCAGTATGTGCATGAGAATGCAGAACAAGCTGGATTTCATAGGCTTAGCCAACCGCATGAAGAGTATTGTACCGAAGATAACCAACTATCCGCAGATAGAGGTTATCATCAACAACCAGCTCTTACTAGACGACGTTTTGAACATCAAGAACCGCATTCTCAAGACTTTCGTCTTAGGTCTTCACAACAGCGAACTGAGCATCAGCTACCGCCTTGCCGACCAGGAAGAGGTAGGCAAGGTTCTGACCAAGAATGAAGTTCTGGAACTTCTTATGGAGAAGAACCCTGCGATGAAAAAACTCACAAAGGACCTGGATCTGGTCATGACATAGAAGATACTCCACACGATACGAAATTCTCCACTCCATGTAGGACAACCTATACGGAGTGGAGAAAATTGTTTTTACAAATATCGAAACTTGGTGCTATAAGAGATACATAAGAGTGAAAGAGCAAAGGGCATTACAGCGTGACAGTTGTGACAGTTGTGACAGTTTTCAGCGGAGGGGGTATATTGCGAGTTTGCAGCTATCAAATTATAAGTATATATACTGTCTCTTATACACATCTCCGAGC
>ENA-UAPA01001035-UAPA01001035.1-human-gut-metagenome-genome-assembly--contig:-NODE-1035-length-12901-cov-4.818387_pt1 | contig 12901 bp, 11 predicted proteins | sample MGYA00243476_ERZ654569 | MGnify/ENA primary metagenome ERZ654569 (study PRJEB26926, sample SAMN06164726) | human gut metagenome | biome: ENVO:00009003; feature: ENVO:2100002; material: ENVO:00002003... | reverse complement strand
AGGTCACGGTGCGCTTTACGGAAATGGTGCCCTGCTCAAAGTCGATGGCATCCCATTTCAAGCCCACCACCTCGCCACGGCGAAGTCCGTAAAAGGCAGCCACCAGCACCGGCAGCTCCAGCTTGGTGCCCCGGAGAGCTTCAAACATCTTCTGCATCTCCTCTGCCGAAAGGAAAACCGGCTGAAAGCTGTTTTTCTTTGGCCTATCCACCTTGTCCGCCACATTCTGCACCAACATATCGGTCTTGACCGCATATTTCAGTGCCGAGTGGATAATCGCGTGATAGTGGATGACCGTATTCGGCTTTACCTTTCTGAGCATTTCGGAATAAAACATTTGCAAGTGTCGGGCTTCCAGCTCCCGCAAGGTCAGATTCCTTTGGCGGAAGTACGGCCCGACTGGCTTCTTGATCATTGCGGCGTAAGAACTGTATGTTGCCACCGCCAGCCGCCCCTTGGCGATCTCCAGCCATTCCAACAGATAATCGGCAAACAGCATATCGCTATTCAGGTCGCCCACCTCTTTGGGCGGCTCAAACTCCGCCCGGAGCCTCGCCAGTTCCGCCTCCGCCTTGCGCTTGTTTCCCTTTTCGGGAAGCCCCAGCGAGATCCATTTCGTTTTCCGCTGCCCTCCGGCGTTTCTATAGTTCAGCACGGCGTAATACCTGCCGTTTTTCAAAGTCAGATGTCCTGCTACCAATTTCATTTCCTCCTGTCCTTTGTATTTGCAGAACAGAACTCCAAACCGACAGCATCAGTATGCCATCGGTTTGGGGTTCTCTCTATTCTGCGAATTGTTTTATCGTAGCCGTATCGGTACGAATCAGCGGGCATCCCGGTTTCGTTCTCTCTGCCGCTTCAGCAATTCCAGCCCCTTGATGATGTCCCGGCGCATCTGCTCCTCGGTGTAGCCGGAGGGGAAGTATTTCCGCAGCTCCTCCCGCTTGAATTTCAGCTGCTCTTGCTGGTTGGGCTTCGTCTCCGCCAGCACGGCGTAGACTATCTGGTCATCCAGCAAGCCCTCCTGCGCCAACTTTTTCAGGCGGATGCTCTGGGCGTGGGACGGGGTGCAGTCGTTCAGCGCCATCGCGTCCAGCACCGCCCGCTGCTGATACGAGTCTAAGTAGGAAAGCTCCACTGCCGGATTAAAGGCGATCTTGCCGTCGTCCACCATCGAAAGCAGTTCGGGAATCAGGTAGGTCAGGCGGATATATCTTCGCACTTGGTCTTTACTCTCACCTGCATCGTCTGCCACTTTTTCTACGCTAAGCAACTTCTCTGCAACTTGCACAGAAGCGATGCCCTGATGCTTGATGGCATCCAGCTTCATCTTGTAGGCAAACGCCTTTTCGCTGGGCAGGATGGTCTCCCGCTGCAAGTTGGAATCCACCATTGCGATCACCGCTTCATCGTCGGACAGCTCCCGGACGATGACAGGCATCGTCTCGACGCCCAGCACCTGACACGCCGCCAGTCGCCGGTGACCGGAGATCAGCTCGTAACCGCCGCCCGGCAGCGACCTTGCCAGCGCCGGGGTGATGGCTCCCACCTTGCGGATGCTCTCGATCATCCGCTGCATCTCCTCGTTATTCTGTACCTTGAAGGGATGACCCTTGAACGGGTGCAGCTCGGCCAGCGGAATATTCCGCACCCGCTCCAGCTTGGCATCGTCCCGCTCCGCCTGCGTGGAAAACAGGTCATCCAGCGTGGGTAAAGTAAAATCAGATTTTCTCATTGTATTGTCCTCACTTTCTCAATTCCATTTCAGTTTGCTTGCGCCGGGGCGCAGATAGACGGCCTCGATGTCCGCCTGAAAGCGGTGCCAGCGCTCCGCCTCCCGCCGCAGCATCGGGGCATCGATGAAGCCCAGCGTGTTGGCCTTGGCGGCAAGCTGGTTGATATTGTTGCCGATAGCGGACAGCTCCCGCATTGCATCATAGAAGCGTCCGTCCGGTTTCTCCTTCGGCTCGTAGCTGCGCAGCAGCAGACGGAACACGGCGGTCTCCGTGAGTCCTGTCAGTGCCGCCTTGCGCTTGAGTTCGGCGTTGTCCTCCTCGGACAGCCAGATCTGTTTTTTGATTCTGTTTTTCATAGCTTCTCCTTTCGGGGTTTTAGGGCACGCCCTAACGAGTGCTTTTACGCTCCGGCCCTGCCGGGAGTAAAAACGCACTGCTCGCTAAGATAACGCAGGCATCGCAAGCGGATACACTGTTTGGCTCCGACAGGAGTAAAAACAGTCTGCTCGCTTAGACTGCGCTGGCGTAATTCTCGCTTACTTTAATTCATTCAAAATTGCTTCCAGCCTGCTCAGAATTTCCTCTTTCTGAAGCTGTGGAAGCTCCGCTTTCAGGCCGTTCAGCATCCGAAACAGGCGGTAATCCCGCTCCGTGATGGCCGCTTTGACATCTTTCCCAAGCCCCAGCCGCCGCAAGTATTCCGACAGCGGCAGAGAACAGAACCGGGCATTTTCCAGCAGCTTCTGCTTCTCCTGCTCGGTCACACGGACATTGATCCCGTAGTTTTTGCTGCGCATTTGTTCACCCCCTTTCTTCGGTTTGTGACGGCAATGACGGTTGTGACGGGGATTTCCTTATATAGCGATCCCGGCGTCATTTGCGTCATCGCCGTCACGGCGCAGAAATTTGATGAGCCGACTTTTGCCTGTTCGCTTGGTGCGGTACTCGATGCCCAGCGGCTCCAGCACCTCATAGGCGAACTGGCCGAGATACTTTGTGACCATATTGGGCGTGACCTCCTGCTCCTTCATTTCGGTCAGCAGCTCCGTGGCCGTGCCTACCCATTCAGTGCGGCACTCCATAAAGTCCACCACCCGAAACAGAAATTTCGGCAGTTCCGCCTTATGAATGTCCTCGCTGTTCTTGCGCTCCACCAGCTCCCAGACAAGGTCGTTAAACTGCAAGGTCAGTTCCTGATATTCCACATCCCGCCCGCTGACCAGCAGCGTAGCAGCGTTTCCACTGCGCTTGCGGCGCAGAATGAAGTTTGTGTCCGCAGCGCCGATGATGCCTGTGGAGCCACTGACATCGTTAAAGGGATCGTCGCTGTCTTGCAGCTTTCGCAGGTGATGCACCAGCAAAATGGCGATGTTGAAGCCGTCGGCAATGCGCTTGATGGAGGAAATGTCGTCGTAGTCGTTGCCGTACATTCCCGCTTTTCCGGCGCTGCCTTTGGAGTCCCGCACCTTTTGCAGCGTGTCGATGATGACCAGTTTGGTGGCGGGATGCTCGGTCAGAAAGTCCGTGATCTGCTCCTCCAGCCCGCCGCCGATCAGCCCGGAGGTCACGGCAAAATACAGGTTGTCCGGGGCGCTGTCGGTAAGATTGTAGAGCCGGTCTTTGATGCGGCGCTGGGTGTCCTCAAGGCTCAGATAGAGCACATCGCATTGCAGTGTAGGCAGCCCCCAAATAGAGTTTCCCTGCGCCACTTGCAGCCCCAGCCACAGCATCAGCCAGCTTTTGCCGATCTTGCTGGCGCCGCTGATGACATTGACACCCTGCGAAATAAGGTCGTCTACGATGAACATCGTCTTGCTCATCGGCGTGGACAGCAAGGTCTCTGCGTCCACGGTTTTCAGTTTGTTACCCATAGAAATTTCTCCTTTGTAGAATGTTAGAAATGGATTTTGGCGGGGGCGGATGGAAACGGCCACCCGCCCCCGCTTTGCTATCCCAAAAGCCTTGGAAATCAAGGCTTTCCCGGTGCTTAATGTTCTACGCTGCGCCGCCGCCTGGCCGAGTCCGCCTTCTGCTTGCGCCGGATGGTGCGGCCGCATTCCGGGCAGTACTTCTGCCGGTTGCTGCCGGGAGCAAAGGACTTTCCACACCGTTCGCAGGTCCGTGTACGCTGCCGGTAAATATCGGCGCAGAGTACCTTGTCGGCGGGCAGAACCGCCCGCCGGAAGTACTTGCACAGCAGCGAATAGGAAATCGTCTGCACGCACACGCAGCCCTCGCCGTCGTCCAGCGGCAGACAGTTGCCACCGTCGTAGTTGGCGCACAGCCTCCGGATCAGCCGGTTGCAGCGTGCCCTTTGGGCGGGCGTCAGGCGCTTGATCTCATCCAACCTTCTTCACCTCTTTCTCCATCACATAGTTGATGACGCTGATTTTCGGGATCTTCAGCGTCGTGCCGATCTTCACGGCGTGGATGTACCCATAGTCGATCAGCTTGTAGGCCAGCTTGCGGCTGATGCCCAGCATCTCCCGAAGCTCTTTGACGGTCACGATGTCCGAGTATTCCGGAAACATCATCTGATAAAGCTCTCTGAGCTCTCCTTTCTTCATAGGCTTGAACCTCCTTTGTCTGTTCTGAATCTGCATTTCTGCGGCGGTTTTTGTTTGCTGCCGCTCATCCGCATCGTTCCTGCCCCGGAGTCTCACCACGGCGTATTGCTTCTTCGGTGCGCTCGTTCCTTTTTCGGGAAGTCGTGGCATCACTTGCCGGAAGCATATCCTTTGGAGGCGGCGATTCAATTTTCAAGGTACACAGGGAGACAGTCCCCTCAATAGGTAGGCAGCGAGAAGGCCTGTTTTTTAACCCCTTCACTAATCAACTGGGAAAATTTTTTTGATTTGTACGAAGGAATTTTGAAAAATTTCTTTGAAATCCTCTCCACTAACCAACTGGGAACTTTTTTCGGATTTGAACGAAAGAACTTTTGAGAATTTTTCTGCGAATCCCTCTACTACTTAATTGGGAATTTTTCCGGCAAAAATAAAAAGAATTTTGAAGAAAATTTTTAAGCGCCCCTCCCACTAATCAACTGGGAACTTTTCGGGCAAATAACAAATGGGTTTAAAAAAATTTTTTAAGTGCCCCTCCTACTAACCAATTGGGGAAATTTTTGAGATTTTGGCAAAGTAATATGAAAAAATTCCATCAATTTTTCAAAAGACCCTTCTACTTACTCTGAATAAGGGGTGCCGTTTGGCAGGGTGTTTCGAGAAATTTCTCAATTTTTCTATCAAGACGCAAAAAAGCCGCCCTCCCGATGATGGGAGGACGGCTGGTAATCACTATTGACTTATAGATGGCTCATATATAAATAGAGCACCGGCCAAACGGTCGGTGCCCTATTCCTAAGTATTCTTGTCCTGCTTCAGCTTCTCCTTAATAATTGCCAAACTTTTTTGTCTTGAAGTGTCTACTGAAAATCCAGCGACGACTTCTTGCATTGTTTCAGAACTCCAGTAGATTTTTAGCTTTTCTTTTGCACGCGTAATTGCTGTATAGAAAATGCCGTGTGTTATTTTTTCAGCGTTGCTACTCGGAATAACAACCTTAACTGACCTATATTCTAAGCCCTGCGCTTTATGAATTGAAACCGCATAGGCAAGTTGAAACGGTACGATGGTTTTTTTGCGATCTTCATCTGCCATTTCCTCTTCAAAATCAAATACATCAAATCGTATTCGGGTCACATCATCAATTATATCGATGAATTCTATGCCATCGTTTTGGCAATCTTGCTCTGTTAACGGGATCTCTACATCTACTGTAAATCTGATTCTACTGTCGAACAGTTCTATTTGGACAATTCGCCCTTTTAAATTATTATAGAGCAGAGAAAATCTGTCCGTGTCATTGAACAATATATGATCGCCAACTTTATATTTCCAGTCTCTCCAGACAACAGCCGTTTCTGTGTTAGCATTTTGGAAATAGCTATTCATATTATTCAAGCCAAATTTTCCATCATAGTTCAAGCATAAAATCACCTCATCCATTATCTCGGAATAGAGCACTCCTTCGCCAATATTTTCAGAAAATGGGCCGTCGATAACAAGTTTTTCCGTTATTAGCGCACCCTTATTTCGAGTCTCGTTCCAAAGCTCAATTAAACCGGGATCCTTTGTTCTCCAAGTGCTTACGAGTTCAACATTCGAACCTTTAGTCTTAATAATATCCTTGGCATAAGTAAACCAATTACCGAAATCAATAGATTCTATCTGATAGGTGTCTCCCGCAAGTACTAAGAATGTATCCGGGCGCATTTTCTCGAGGAATACCTTCATTGCACGGTTATCAATGGTGCTGCATTCGTCTACAAAGATAACATCATAATCAGGAAGGTTTACTCTCTTCGTAAAACTATTGATGCTTACAAAACTGGCATCAGCCCCCGGATTATTAATTCGCCTCTGCAGATTCTGCAAGGCCGTATGTGTTTTGGTAAGAAACAATTTCCGACGCCCAGACAGCATTGTCGAGATCATATCGATTAGGGTCGTTTTTCCGGTACCGGCAGCTCCGTAAATAAGAAGTACGCGGGAGTTTACAAAAGCATATTTAAGAGTTTCTTCTTTTTTAGGATCAGAAAAAGCAATATTGCAATCTCTCAAGTATCTTTCATTAACTTCTTTTTGGCCTTTATTTGGGAGCTGCGATAGTTCCAGTAGCTTATTCAAAATAAAGAGCGTCGAAGCTTCATATGCTGCAATACAAGCAACATTTCCATCCGAAATGATTTCATACCCTTTCTGTCTTTCCCAATCGTCTAAGCAATCATTATATTTCTGGATTGCCTGTTCGGTTAAGTCTCCACCAAGATTGCAGTAAATTTCGCCGGTATCTTGCATAGACTTTACAATAGACCAGTATGGAACAGCGATCTCAGTCTTTTCTTTTTCAACTACTCTGGCTAAGTACTTGGCTTGACTTAGTTGACTTGTTTTACTGTCTGCTAAATCAGAAGCAAGTGGGTTACGCTCAAACGGAAAGCATTTTTTAGATAGGTATAAATCCCTGCATTTCCATTGCGGATTAAACTGAGACGGCATAACGCGTTCCAAAAGATCTTCGCGCAGATTCAGTAACAGATATCGAACTGTATATCGTCCGAAGCGTGTTGAACCTGTAGAATAGTTATCCCGCAACTGCTGTAAGACATCTTTGAAATAAGAGGTGTTTGTTTTATTGTAAACCGACTCCAAAAGATGCGAGAAATGTATCTCCCGAAGATCAATCATTTCCAGAAAATCCATACCTGTTTCTGTTAGGAATCTCATCAGGGCATCATATTCTCCATATTTTGAAGAAAGCTGAAGGCGCATATTAAGTATCTTTCCAAGCTTGTTCAAGCATTTGGGATCTACCGAAACACGTCAAGCTGTGATAATTTTAATTTCTGTATTGACACCCCAGAGATTAATGAATGATGGGACATAGTCGATTTGGACAGAATAGCCTGTAGAAATGTCAAGCTGGGTATATGCTGTAATTCGGTTATACTTTGACGCATAGATGTCCGCTTGCTGCAGTGTTACCTCAAAATAACGCTCTTTACCGACATAAAACGGAGTCCTTTTTTGAATATAAAACCTCGTATTACTGTTATGTTTCTGCTCAGTTTTTGGGTTTGAGAAAGCGTTTGCCACCAACTCATAGTATTGTTTATCCAGTTCATCAGTTCCGGTATATTCCTGAAATTTCTCCAAGTTCTGAAGCACGGTGATGCCGTAGTTTTCGTAGAGCGATTGGCGTATCTGCCACATAAAGCTATAGTACTTCAGCATTAGTCGTTCTGCTTGACCCTCCTCGGGAATTCGACGCCCAATATATTGCAATCCTCGGTAAAAATTTCCTAAGTACTTTGTATTTGCCCTTAAGAGTGAGTATTCCCACGCAAAGCCGGCGTTGGGATTTTGATAGCCATCTTTCATTGCATTCAACAGTAATGCTGAAATGCACAGATCATTCAATCTCGTCAGAATTCTCCGTGAAATATTATCGCGGTTCTTATTTAGAATGCTTAAATTGTCAATGCTTTCCGTGATTTCCTCATCACAGGCCCCGACAATTCGCTTAGCTTCTTCAAAAGAATAACTATGCCGCTCCAATTGGTTTACAAAGGAATGCCGTTCGACAATTTCTTCTAACCTCTCGCAAAAAGCTAAAACGCTTTCGTCATTGTTCAAGATTTCCTCTTCCGGTGAAAAACTGACGGTCATACTGCCTTTTGCAAAATCAATACTGTTGAGGAAGTTGGGCGACATATACTTCCAAAATACTCTCTCATTCCCACGTTCAGAGGGATTGAGAATCACAAACAAAATTCCCGGATCAAGAGATACTCTGCCACATATAAAAGCAGGAAAAGCGAGATCTTTTAACGTGTACTTAATAACACCCTCGCGCTCAGTATAATTGCGTGTTCCCTTTATTTGGACATAGAAAGTTTGCACGGGGCGTCTCGAAATTTCCGGGTTTGGAACAAACTCAAAAGTGTTATCGTGATTGGGCCACTTATCATCTGAGGCAAAAGAAGTGTTGATTCTTCCATTCGAACGAAGAAATGTTTCCAAAACAGATACTGCCGCTCGGTCATCATCGGAACGCTCTGTGTGGGTTTTGATATGTCTTGCAATATTTGCATTTGTTTGATCCAGCACTATCATCCCTCATTTCTGTTCTTGCTTTCACCAAGTATGCACGATTATCGCTGCATATCTGTAAGTTGCAATTAGTTATCGTAGTAAATCGCAACCGGATGAACAACAAACATTTCATCTGCATTCTCAAAGAAAATTTTCATAAGTGCATTAATGGAAGCACCTATCTCCGCAAAAGCTGAAGTATGCGTATTGCTTTGTGCCATAACCTTGTTAGTTATGTAGCCAACCACTTTAACTTTTCCTCCGTATTTGAACGCAGCTGTCGAAATATTATCGCGCAAATATTTCTCATTAAGAACAACAAGATAATTTGATATGCATAGAATCTGCGGATAAGGGATTATGGAGGCAAGCATATTAATCAACGCCTCTGCCGGCTTATACTCTTCCTCGTTTTTAGAAGTAGCAGCGTCAACAATATCCCGAACTTGCTTTTGCAGAGTTTTGCTTCTCTGCTGTCCGCGGTTAAGTCCCTGTACTTGTTGCTCCGCTTCCTTTTGAATAGAAACCTTTTGAATTTCTTTCAGTTCAGATACGAATCCACCTTCGGCAAACATTTTTTGAAAAAATGCAATGTCGAAAATATAGAATTCGTCTTCAACTGAAATAAAATTTCCTATGTTCGCTCCGCCTAGAAGGCCATTCTCGCTTAAGTAAGATGCAAACTCATCAAAAGCATTATCGTGCATTATTTTAGTTTGAACATCTCTGACCATTTCATCATTTGCGACAGTCTTTAGATGTTCATAAGTGGCTTGCGCATTTGCATCTATGCCTTTTCCAAAAAGCTTGAATGCAATTTGACTTCCGAGATTACTGCCAAAATGGTTTTGCTTTTCCTTCTTTTTGCCCGCGCTTTTTTCCATTTCCTGTGACTGAATTAGACCGTCAAATATTTGCGCCAAATAGGAGTTGAGGGTGTCTGTATCAAGATAGATAAATCTACGCACAATACCACCTCTTTCTTTTATAAAATGGTTCGCTTCAGCAATTCCACCGCGCTCTCCTCGCTTGGGTCATTCGTACCCAGTTCGCCGCGAAAGGCACGGGCGAGAATGGATTTTTTCATCAGGTCGATTTGGTCAAGGACTGCCTCGGCGGCTTCTTTTGCCTGTTGTTCTTTTGCAAATGCTCTATCAAGGATAGAGATGATCTCAATTTGTTCCACAACTGTGGGAATCGGAAAAGAAACTAATTTCAAGTTCTTTTGCGAAATATTTCTCATTCCATCCTGATTGCCTGATGCTAATTGTTCAACCTGTTCCCTATATATTCTCGAGCGAGTAAAGTAAAGGACAAATCGCGGATGCGCTATTTCATCAAATTTGAAACGCAATATTTTATCAGAAAGCATTAGACGCTTCGAAATATTCCTTACTATAACGCAATTACCGACAAGCTGAAGTGTATTGGCTCTGCTAAATAAAAAATCTCCCTTATGAATCTGCGTCTTTGAATTCCACTGCTCTGCAACGACACAAGTCTTACTCTCCAACTCATCGAATTCACCCCAAGTAACAGCGCTCACTTTTACAACGCCAAACTCGGTTCCTTCTGGCGGCCGACCTTCAGCACTCCAGTTTTTCCCCGCTTCAATAGACTGTAGAAAATCACCCCATTTCTTTTCGCCCCATGTCGTTTTTGAAATGTTGTGCTCTTCCCGCCATTTCGCAGTCAGTTCACCGGTGAAGGCCTTATGCAGAATAGCGGCTTTGCGGGTTTCAAAGCTATCCACCACGGCCTGTGCCTTTTCCTTGGCCTCATCCAGCTTGGCAAACAGGCTTTTGATGCGGTCAACAATGCGCTGCTGCTCGGCGAGCGGAGGTAATGGAATCGGATATTCCTTCAACCATTCCGTACTCATATTGAGTTGTGCAGAACCCTTGGCCGATTTTATACAATCTGATACAAATTGCTTTTGCAGGCAAAAATAGAATATATACTCTTTTCGCACACTATCTTCTGACTTTATACGAAGACACGCAACCCGCTGATTTAATGCTGCCGGAAGGAATGAAGCATCTATAATAGCTACTCGTCCAACATTCCCTGTAAGTGACATAAGAAAATCACCATCTTTCAACATAAATGGGGTGATTTCTTTTTGGCTCACAAGTGGATAATAAACAGGCTTCTTGTCTTGAATAAAACCGTCCTGCACATTTGTTATACGAATGATCCGAATTCCGGCAGATGAATAGTGCTGACTTTTAAAAGCAAACCCATTAAGGATATCAGTGATGACCGTTATTCTTGTCCAACACCAATTCCCCGGCAATTTATACGGCCACTCCCAATCCGGCACTAAAGCTGCCTGCAAACGCTCTTCTGGTGTGAGGGCGGCTTCTTTTTTTGCTCTTGCCATCACTTTTCCTCCGTCAGAGCACGAAGCTCACGCACGACACTTTTCAGCAGATCGACCGCTTCCTCCAAATTTGCAATCGCTTCCTCGCCGCTTTCTACAGGGTCAGGGAGATCGTCATAATCTACGATGGAGTCGTCGCGGATCAAGCCAAGGTCAAGACTATCGTCCGGATTCTTGGAGATCTCCTCACGAGTGAATCTGCTCCAGCGCTCGCCGGTGCGCTTGGACGGGTCTTCATACCCTGCCACGAATTCATCAAAGTCACTCTTACGCAGCGGCCGGGTCTTACCAAAGCTGTCCATATTGGTGCGCATATCGTAGAACGCAACCTCGGTGGTGTTATCCTGCTCGGTTGTCCCGCGGGTAAAGAACATCACATTGGTCTTGACGCCCTGTGCATAGAAAATGCCGGTAGGCAGGCGCAGAATGGTATGCAGATTGCAGAAATTCATCAGTTCCCGGCGCACGCTGGCACCGTCACCGGCAGCAAACAACACATTATCCGGCAGTACCACGGCGCAGCGGGCCTTGCCGTCCGCCTTCAGGCTGCGATAGATCACCTGCAAAAAATTCAGCTGCTTGTTGGAGGTCTGGAAAGAGATGTCATCCCGTGTGGCACGCTCACCGCCCTTTTTTGTGCCAAAAGGTGGGTTTGCTGATGTTAAGCAAAGACTAAAAAAATATGGGCTGTTTAAGCCCACATAAGTAGGAGCGGCACCCAGTAAACATGGTCCGCTCCCGCTTTTATTCTGATGTATTCTCCTGTTCAATCAACTTGGCAATCTCATCGGAGAATCGATAGATGATCTCCACCCTCATGCCGCTGAATACATTTACGCGATCAATAAAGAACAGGAGCATTTCGTTGGTCAGCTCGTCCGCAGTTAGCGTCCGGCGAGCCATATCGCAGGTCTCCGTCAATTCACGGTTCCTGCTCTGAGAAAGGGATAAAAGCTCCTTTTCCAGCCGTTCTTTTTCTGTACTGAGGCTGTCGCTCTCTGTGTTCATCTTATCGCGTTCGATGAGGTATATATTCCTCTGAAGTCTGCCTTCGGCGTATCGTTCGTAGGCACTGATCCGACCGACAGATATCTGCTTAAGGCGTTTTTCAATCTGTTCCAAACGAAATCTGAGGTTCTCCTCAGTGCCTTCTGTGGAAGCAGCCGCTTCATGCAGACGATCATCTGCATCCACCAGCAGATGGAGTTTTTCAAGCAGATCATTCTTCACGATACGCTCTAGATCGGCCTCAATGAACCGTTCACCCACCGGGCAGGAAGTTTCTATGTTGGAGACAGATTTGAAGCAGGCATAGTAAATCACGCGGGAATTTTTCTGCCGCTGCATGATGCGCCCGCAGACGCCGCAGTGAATCAGGCTGCGCAGCAGATACTGATTAGGACTTCGCTCATAGCCCTTGCGGATTTTACGGAACACCTTCTGTGCTTCTTCATATTCGCTTTCGCTTACAATGGCCTCGTGACAATCCGGGATGATTTGCCATTCGGATTCATCCGTCCATACCGTCCGAGGATTGTCCAACCCCTTCCAGCGGCGCTGGTTCATAATCATCACACCTGTGTATTCCCGGCGTTTCAGAATCTCCCGCACATTGATGGCGCTCACCACGTCCTCATCCATCTTGAGCAGCAGGGGAGTGGAGAGGCTGACGTTGCGGGCGGCACGGCGGGACATCTTAACCACGGCGCTCTTGGCCTGCTGCAGGGCCACGGCCGGGCTCTTGAACAGGCGCTCGTCCAGCACGGGCATACTCATCTCCTGTGCTTCCTCGGCACTGTTGGGCACAGTGAGCATGGCCAGCTTGGAGAGCACACTGCTGAAGGGCAGGAACAGCAGCATGGCCGCCACACTGGAAAGGGTGTGGATGTTTGCAATGGTGCTCTTGTTCATCACATCGCCCCACACCGGGATGCCGATGGTGTACCGCACGGCGTAAATGGCACCCAGCAGCACAAAGCTGCCGATGATGTTGAAATACAGGTGGATCAGGGCGGCGCGCTTGCCGTCCTTGGAGGAGCCGCCGATGGTCAGCAGCGGGGTAAAGGCGGTGCCGATGTGGGCACCCAGGATGATGGGGATGGCCGAACTGAAGGTGACCAGAC
>ENA-UAPA01000967-UAPA01000967.1-human-gut-metagenome-genome-assembly--contig:-NODE-967-length-13551-cov-7.196058_pt1 | contig 13551 bp, 10 predicted proteins | sample MGYA00243476_ERZ654569 | MGnify/ENA primary metagenome ERZ654569 (study PRJEB26926, sample SAMN06164726) | human gut metagenome | biome: ENVO:00009003; feature: ENVO:2100002; material: ENVO:00002003... | reverse complement strand
CATTCCTTAGTACAAGTATTATACCATACTTGTCTAACAAATGGGGTGCAGTTCATTATGAAAACGGCGGTTCTGTTTATCGTATTTCGGAAGATGTTACTGGATAGGCTCCAGAACGCCCAGGACCACATAGCGGACGTTCTTGAACTCGTAGGTGCAGGTGGACAGGGTGACGATATGGCTGTCCGCCGAGGGGACGCCGGTGGTGGGGCGGAAGGTGGAATGGTTCACCATCTGCTGCAGGAACTCCTGGGTCAGCTGGAACTGATAGACGCTGCAGTCGGAATAGGCCACCTCACCGTTGCCGTCGAGGATATAGCCCGAGGCGTCCACGATGACCCCGGCAAACAGATGCAGCTTATAGTTCTGCTGGGGGGTCAGCATATAGAGGTAGGGGTGCTGGTCATAGTAGGCCTGCTGCTTGTACTTCACCAGGTTGGAGAACATGGCACCGGACTTCATATTGTGGCCGTAGATCAGGCTGTTCTGGTCGGAGAAGTCGGCGCTGTTGGCATAGTCCATGAAGATGCTGCCGTTGTCGTTCCAGGTGCCGTCCAGCAGGTGGCGCAGGTAGTAGTCGTTGTCGCTGCCCTGGACCACCGGGTAATTGATATGGGTATTGGCCCCGTAGATCCAGGCGATGACGTCGCCGTTGGTTTTCAGCAGCTCGTCAAACTGCACCGTGGGGCACTCCGGGTCGCCGCTGGGGTCCTGGGTCGGGTCGTTGTTATCGCTGTCGCCGGGAAGGGTCACAAAGCGGTTGGCCTCGGAAATGACCTTATCGCTGCGGTATTTTTCCAGATAGTAGCTGCCAACCTTGTAGGCGGCAAACAGGAACACGCCCACAAGCAGGGCGAGGATCACATAGTATACGGGCTTTTTCATGGCGGCGTCTCCTTTTGTGGGATGGCCCTATTCTATCAGCTTTTCCCCGGTATTGCAAGAACTTTGCATTTTTGATATAATGACGCAAAAAGCCAAGGGGAGGCACAGCGATGCTGATTTTTGACATGGACGGCACCCTCATTGATTCCAACGGGATCTGGCGGCAGGTGGACGAGGCGTTCCTGGCCAAGCGGGGGTATCCGTATACCCGGGAGTATTATGAGGGCGTGGCCCACACCATTTTTCCCATGGCCGCGAAATTCACCAAAGCCTATTGCCATCTGGAGGAGTCCGAGGAGGAGATCATGGCCGAGTGGATGCAGATGGCCGGGGACGCCTACGCCGTGCGGGTGCCCATCAAGCCCGGGGTTCGGGAATATCTGGACCGGTGCCGGGCGGCAGGGGAGAGGATGATCGTGCTGACCTCCAGCGTGCCGGAGCACTGCCGGGCCGCCCTGGGACGATTGGGGCTGACGGAGTATTTCGAGCGCATCCTCTTTGCCCACGACCTGGGCATGGACAAGAAGGACCCGGAGACCTTCCGCCACGCGGCGGCGCTGATGGGCGTGACGCCGGAGGACTGCACCATGTATGACGACTCTGTGGCCGCCTGCCGGGCGGCCCGGGAGGCCGGAATGCGGGTGGTGGGGGTGTACGACGCCTTTTTCCACGTCTCCTGGCCGGAGATGCAGCAGGTGTGTCACCGGGTCATCCGCAGCTTTGAGGAACTGCTGTAAGGCGGAGCGTCAGCGGGCGGCGTTCAGGGCCTCCGCCGTGCGCAGCAGGACGTCGGACAGCTCCAGATGCTCCGTCCAGCGGCTTTCGATGGCGTGGAAGCCGGTCCAGGCACCCAGCAGGTTGCCGGTGATGGCGCCGGTGGAGTCGCTGTCGCCGCTGTGATTCACGGCGGCGATGATCCCGGCGGAAAAATCGTCCTGATGCCGCAGGGTGCAGTACAGGGCCACGGCCAGCGCCTCCTCCGCCACCCAGCCCTGGCCCAGGCGGAGGATATTCTCGGAGTCACTGCCGCCGGAGGTTGCCAGCTCCGCCGCCAGGGACAGAAGCCCGGTCAGCTCCCGCAGGTGCTCATCTCCGGCGTAAAGCTCCTCCATGGTCCGGATGGTATCCACCGTGATGTCCTCCAGGGACAGCCGGCCCTCCAGGATCCGGGCCAGGATATGGGTCATGGCGGCGGCGGGCATATAGCCCAGGGAGTGCCCGTGGGTGATGGCCGCCAGCTGCGCGCCCTCCCGGTCCAGAGCGGAGAGGGAGCCGCCGTAGTTATCCCCCAGCCGGAAGCGCAGCGCCAGCGGGGCCACCCGCATAACGCCGCCGCAGCCCTTGCTGTCGTTCAGGGGTTCGGCGGTATAGTCCTCCGGGGCCTGGGGCTCCTTCTCCCGGGTCTCCAGCGCCAGAAGGCACGTCAGCCCCGGGGCGCGGCGGGCGTACAGCTGGGGCAGGGCCATCAGTCCCGTGCTGTCCGGCGACGGCTGCTGCTGATAGTGCCGCTGGGTGATAAGCCAATCCTGGTACGCCGCGGCCACCCGGTGCCGGACGCCGGAAAAGCCATCGCCGGACAGAATGCCGGCGGCGGTGAACAGGGTCATCTGGGTGTCGTCGGATATCCAGCCCTGGCCGTTTCGGTACGCCGTGATGCCCTCCGGGCCGTAGAAATCGCGGATGGCATGGTCCGGCACGAACTCCACCGGGTATCCCAGAGCGTCTCCGGCCGCGCCGCCCAGCAGCGAGCCCTTGATGCGATCCAATGTATCCATAGGTCATCCTCCTGTGCATTATAATGTAAAGTATGCCCATTCAGTGTATCACAGCGGCGGCTTTTTGACAAGCGGTGACATTTTTTTGCCGGAGAGGCCAAAATTTCTATTGCATTTTTATACCAAAGCGTGTAGAATATAGGCGACAATCCAAGATTGGTAGCTGTAAGGAAGTGCCTCGCGCACGGGCTGCAACTATCACTCGGCTGTTGCTTGAGTGTTTCAGATCTCCATCCGGAGGTTTGAAACATTTTTCTTTACCCGGAAGCATTGGAACAATTCAAAAGGAGGAACACACATGAATCTGGTCATCAACGGAAGACTCATCACCCGGGACGAGGGCGGCAAGGGCTATTATGAGCACGGGGCCGTGGCCTATGAGGGCGCCACCATCACCGAGGTGGGCGAGGAGAGCGTCCTGCGGGCCAAATACCCCCAGGCCAACCTCATCGACGCCAAGGGCGGCGTCATCATGCCCGCTTTCATCAACGCCCATACCCACATCTATTCCGCTCTGGCAAGGGGCCTGTCCATTGTGGGCAACAACCCCACCAATTTCTATGAGGTGCTGGACGGCACCTGGTGGGCCATCGACCGGAAGCTGACCCTGGAGGGTACCCGAGCCAGCGCCGACGCCCTGTACATCGACTGCATCAAGCAGGGCGTTACCACCATCTTCGATCACCACGCCTCCTATGCCGAGATCCCCGGCTCCCTGCACACCATCGCCGAGTCCGCCAAGAGGTTCGGCATCCGCTCCTGCCTGTGCTATGAGGTCTCCGACCGGGACGGCGAGGAGAAGTGCCTCCAGGCCATCCAGGAAAACGCCGACTTCATCACCGAGTGCCAGAAGAACCAGGATCCCATGCTGGCCGCCATGTTCGGCGGACACGCCCTGTTCACCATCAGCGACAAGACCTTCGACCGCATGGTGGCCGCCAACAACGGCCGCACCGGCTATCACATCCATGTGTCCGAGGGCATGAACGACGTGTATGACTCCCTGCAGAATTACGGCCGCCGTCCCATCCAGCGCCTGCAGGACCACGGCATCCTGGGCGAAAAGACCATTCTGGGCCACTGCATCCATGTGAACACCGCCGAGATGGAGATCATCAAGGAGACCGGCACCATGGTGGTCAACAACCCCGAGAGCAACATGGGCAACGCCATCGGCATCTGCCCGGTGATCCAGCTGCACAAGCGGGGCATCCTGCTGGGCATGGGCACCGACGCCTATACCAACGATATGCTGGAGTCCCTGAAGGTGGCCCTGTGCTCCCAGCGCAGCCAGAACTGCCTGCCCAACGTGGGCTGGTGCGAGGTCACGGACATGCTGTTCCGCAACAACGCCAAGATCGGCGAAAAGTACTTCCCGGTGCAGCTGGGCGTGCTGAAGGCCGGCGCCGCCGCGGACATCATCGTCATGGACTATAAGCCCTTCACCCCTTTCTCCGACGAGAACATCGACGGCCACATGATCTTCGGCATGACCGGCCGCCAGTGCCAGACCACCATCGCAGGCGGCAAGCTCCTGATGCAGGACCGCCAGCTGGTGGGCATCGACGAGGAGGCCGAAAACGCTCATATCCTGGAGGCCGCCAAGAAGCTCTGGGGCAGCCTGAACAACCGGGTGTATTGATGCGCTGATTTTTTACGATTCAAAAAGGAGGAACCCCCATGTCCGAGAAAATGTATCCCATTCCCTTCAAATCCCTGATGAATTGGGTAATCACCGAGTACGTCGGCTGCGGCGACGTGTTCGGTGTGCATAAGCAGTACCACGCCACCGGCAAGAGCCTGCCCATCTTCGGCGAGCGCATCGAGACCCCCTTCGGCCCCGCCGCCGGTCCCAACAGCCAGCTGGCCCAGAACATCATCGCCGCCTATGCGGCCGGCGCCCGGTTCTTCGAGGTAAAGACCGTTCAGAAGATGGACGGCGCTGATCTGGCCGCCTGTGTGCCCCGCCCCTGCATCCTGGCCAACGACGAGGGCTATAACCAGGAGTGGTCCACGGAGCTGACCGTTCCCCAGGCCATGGACGAGTATATCAAGGCCTGGTGCGCTCTGAAGGTCCTCAGCAAGGTCTACGGCTTCGGCGATCCCGACGGCTTCGTGTTCAACATGTCCGTGGGCTACGATCTGGAGGGCATCAAGGGCGAGAAGGTCAACACCTATATCGACGGTATGATGGACGCCAGCCGCACCGCCATCTTCGGCGAGTGCAAGGAGGTGCTCAAGGAGCTGTTCCCCCAGGAGACCGCCTTCATCGACGCCATCTCCCCCCGGGTGTCCCGCAGCGTCACTGTTTCCACCCTCCACGGCTGTCCCCCCGACGAGATCGAGCGCATCGCCAGCTACCTGATCTCCGAAAAGCACCTGCACACCTTCGTCAAGTGCAACCCCACCATCCTGGGCTACGAGACCGCCCGCCGCACCCTGGACTCCATGGGCTATGACTATATTGTGTTCGACGAGCACCACTTCAACGAGGATCTCCAGTGGGCCGACGCCGTGCCCATGTTTGAGCGTCTGCAGGCCCTGGCCGACAGCTGCGGCCTGGAGTTTGGCCTGAAGCTGTCCAACACCTTCCCGGTGGACACCACCCGTGGCGAGCTGCCAAACAACGAGATGTATATGTCCGGCCGCAGCCTGTTCCCCCTGACCATCGAGATGTGCCACCGCATTTCCCGCCAGTTCAAGGGTAAGATGCGCATCTCCTTTGCCGGCGGCGCGGAGTATTTCAACTGCGACAAGCTGTTTGCCGCCGGAATCTGGCCCATCACCGTGGCCACCACCATCCTCAAGCCCGGCGGCTACAACCGCCTGCACCAGATGGTGGAGAAGGTGGAGCCCATGGCATACCGTCCCTTCTCCGGCACGGACACCCAGGCCATCTGCCAGCTGTCCGCCGCCAGCCACACCGATGTTCACCACGTCAAGCCCATCAAGCCCCTGCCCAGCCGCAAGAGCGACAAGCAGGTGCCCTGGATGGACTGCTTCACCGCTCCCTGCCAGGGCGGCTGCCCCATCCACCAGGATATCCCCGAGTATATGGAGCTGTGCCGCAAGGGCCTGTATGCCCCGGCCCTGAAGCTCATCACCGAGAAGAACCCCCTGCCCTTCCTGACCGGCACCATCTGCGCCCACCGGTGCCAGACCAAGTGCTCCCGGAACTTCTATGACGAGTCCGTCCGCATCCGGGATACCAAGCTGCTGGCCGCCGAAAAGGGCTACAACGCCCTGATGGCCTCCGTCCGGCCCACCGAGAAGGTCTCCGGCAAGAAGGCCGCCATCATCGGCGGCGGCCCCACCGGCATCGCCGCGGCCTATTTCCTGGCCCGGGCCGGTATCGAGACTACCATCTTCGAGCGGGAGAGCTGCCTGGGCGGTGTGCCCCGGCACGTGATCCCCTCCTTCCGCATCGCCAACGAGACCATCGAGAAGGACATCGCCCTGATGGAGAAGTACGGCGTGGACGTCCGCTGCGGCGCGCCTGCCCCCTCCGTCACCGAGCTGAAGGCCATGGGCTATACCCACATTCTGTTCGCCGTGGGCGCCTGGAAGCCCGGCAAGCTGGAGATCGCCGGTGATGTGGCCGGGGCCATCCAGTGGATGAAGGGCGTCAAGGCCGGCAACATCAGCGTCGGCGGCAGCATCGCTGTCATCGGCGGCGGCAACACCGCTATGGACGCCGCCCGTCTGGCCAAGCGCTCCGGCGCCAAGCAGGTGACCCTGGTCTATCGCCGCACCCGCAAGTACATGCCCGCCGACGAGCACGAGCTGGCCCTGGCCCTCCAGGACGGCGTGACCTTCGCCGAGCTGGCCGCTCCCGTGAAGCAGGCCGACGGCGTGCTGACCTGCGAGAAGATGGTGCTGGGCGAGGCCGACGCCTCCGGCCGCCGCAGCCCCGTGGGCAGCGGCGAGTTCTTCGACATCCCCTGCAACCTGGTGATCTCCGCCGTGGGCGAGCAGGTGGACAGCGCCCTGATGGCCGCCAACGGCATCGAGGTGGACAAGAAGGGCCGTCCCGCCTTCCAGACCAATCTGCCCGGCGTGTATGCCGCCGGTGACGCCACTCGCGGCCCCGCCACCGTGGTGGAGGGCATTGCCGACGCCGCCCGCTTCGCCCAGGAGGTCATCGGCCAGGCCTACACCTATGACATTCCCCAGCAGGCCTATATCACCAAGACCGACGCCCAGGCCAAGAAGGGCATCCTGAACATGAGCGGCTGCGTGTGCCAGGAGGGCAGCCGCTGCCTGCAGTGCTCCACCGTGTGCGAAAACTGCGTGGATTCCTGCCCCAACCGGGCAAACGTGGCCATCGCCATGGCCGACGGCAGCCACCAGATCCTCCACGTGGACAAGATGTGCAACGAGTGCGGCAACTGCACCCAGTTCTGCCCCTATGCCTCCGAGCCCTGCCACGACAAGTTCACCCTGTTCCAGACCGCCGAGGATATGGAGGACTCCCACAACGCCGGTGTCCTGTTCCTGGAGGGCGGCAAGGTCCGGGTGCGCCTGGCCGGTGCGCCCCGGGAGTATAACCTGAACGAGGCCAGCGACCTGCCCCGGGAGCTGGAGACCTTCATCGTCACCATCCGGGATCAGTACGGCTATCTGTTTGCCTGATTCATTTACCCATAATAATAAGGCCCAGGGGGCGCTGCCATGCAACGCCCCCTGGGCTTGTTGACGGGGCGGGAACGTCCTCCGCCATCGGAGGGGGGAGTCTCAGTCCACAAATACGTATTTTTCCAGCCGGTCCATGGCCTCCCGCACCAGGGAGTGGGGCAGGGCGGCGTTGATGCGGATGCAGTCGCCGTCGCCGAAGCCCGCGCCGCTCTGCCAGATGACGCCATGCTCCACGCCCCGGCGGCGGAGATCATCCGGCGTGATGCCGTGGCTGCGGCACCAGGCCCCGCAGTTGACGAACAGCATATACGTCCCCTGGGGCAGCATCATGGTGACGCCGGGATAGCGGCTTTGCAGGAAGTCCCGGATATACCGCAGATTCCGGTCCAGCACGGCGCACAGCTGGTCCACCCACGCCATGCCCTCGTCACTGTAGGCCCCGGTGAGGGCGTGCATGGACAGCACGTTGCAGTCGTTGTAGCCGGACAGGTTTCCCTGCCGCTGGACCCGGCAGCGAAGCCGGTCATTATAAATAATGTGGTAGGAGCCGATCAGCCCCGCCAGGCTGAAGGTCTTGGTGGGGGCATAGAAGGCCACGGTGCGCTCCCGGGCGTCCCGGGAGACGGACTGGGTGGGGATGTGGGTGTATCCCGGCATAATGAGATCGGACCAGATCTCGTCGGAAATGACGGTGCAGTCGTTGGCGGCGTACACCTCCATGGCCTTTTCCAGCTCCCAGCGCTCCCATACCCGGCCGCAGGGATTGTGAGGGGAGCACAGGATGGCCACGTGGATGTCGTTTTCCCTCAGCTTCCGGTCCATGTCCGCATAGTCCATGCGCCAGATGCCCTCCGCGTCCTGCGTCAGGGGCGTGTGGATGATGGGACGGCCCAGCCGCTCCAGGGTGTGGGTGAAGCCCACATAGGTGGGGCTGTGGACCAGAATCGGCTCGCCGGGGCAGGTCAGGGCCTGGACCACGGAGCTGACGCCGCCCAGAACGCCGTTTTCATAGCCGATGTGCTGCCGCTCCAGGCCGGTGACGCCGTGGCGCACCTGCTGCCAGCGGATGATGCTGTCAAAGTAGGCGTCGCTCAGCTGAAAATACCCGAAATTCGGGTGGTCCAGCCGGGCCCGGATGGCCTCCAGCACCGACGGTGCGGTGGGGAAGCTCATGTCCGCCACCCACATGGGGATCCGGGAAAAGCCCTCCTTGGGCTCCACCCCGTTATAGGGGATCATGTCCAGGGCCAGGGCATCCCGGCCCCGCCGGTCCAGAATGGTATCGAAATCGTACTGCATGGTTATCCTCCGTTCTCCGTTCCGGACAGGTGGAACACCCGCCGGGTATTTTCCAGTATGGCCGCCTCCGCAGTTTCCGGCGGCAGATGCTTCAGCCGGGCGATCTCCTCCACAACGCGCGGCAGCAGCAGGGAGGAGTTGCGCACCCGGCTCAGGGATTTTTTGCTGCCCGTCCAGGGTACGTCCGGCAGCACATAGGGGCTGTCGGTCTCCACCAGCAGCCGGTCCAGGGGAGTGCGGGCCACTGCGTCCCGCAGGGCCTTCGATTCCCGGCGCAGCAGCGCCCCGCCGATGCCCAGACAGAACCCCAGGTCCAGATAGGCCCGGGCCGTGTCCCAGTCCCCCTGGAAGCAGTGGACCACCCCGCCGGAAAGCTGACGCCGCCTGCGCCGCAGCATGGCCAGGGCGTCCCGGTCCGCCATGCGGATGTGCAGCACCAGGGGCAGTTCCAGCCGCCGGGCCAGGCCCAGCTGATACCGGAACCACAGCAGCTGGGTCAGCCGGTGCTTCCGGGGCAGGTGATAGTCCAGCCCGGTCTCGCCGATGGCCGCCACGCCGGGCTCCCGGGCCCAGACCTCCAGCTGCCTGCGCTGCCGCCAGGGGGCCTGATGGGTCCGGGTGGGGTGCACGCCCACCGCCAGGCGGATGAAGTCAGGATGCTGCCGGTACAGGGCGGCGGTCCGGCGGTTGGACTCAAAGTCGATGCCGGGCTCGATGGAAAGGACAACGCCGCTCTCCCGCAGACGGTCCAGCAGGTCCTCCCGCTGTCCCTCCCGGGCCGTCAGCTCACCGGTGAGATAGCGGAAGGTGCCGTCGAAGCGCTTGTGGCTGTAGTGGGCGTGGCTCTCGATGATCATGCGCGGGTCCTCCTCTCCGGGCTTACGCTTCTTCCGGCTCCTCCGGCTGTGCAGGGGCCTCCCAGGGGACCATAGTGGCCACGCACCGGTTGATGGTGACTCCCTGCTGATAGAATTTGGCCTCGTAGTCCGTCATGACCCCCACGGGGCCGTCGGCGTGGAGGTCCCGGGTGACCTGGGACAGCCGGAAGCCGAATTGGGGGATCTCCTCCAGGGACCACTCGAACAGCTTGTCGTTGTCGCTTTTGAAGTGGATCTCGCCGCCCATGGGCAGCACCCGGCGGTACAGCTGCAGGAAATTGCCGTGGGTCAGGCGGCGCTTTTTCTGGTTGCTTTTGGGCCAGGGATCGCAGAAGTTGATATAGATGCGGTCCACCTCGCCGGGGGCGAAGAAGTCAGGCAGACAGGCGGCGTCGCCGTCCACAAAGAACACGTTGTGCAGCCCCGCGTCCCGGGCCCGCTCCATGGCCACCACCATGGCGTCGGGGACCTTTTCCACGGCGATCAGCAGCACGTCCGGCTCGGCGGCGGCGGTTTCCGCGGTGAAGCGGCCCTTGCCGCAGCCCAACTCCACCCGCAGCTCCCGGGCCTCCAGCAGCAGCTCCCGCCAGCGGCCCCGCAGGGCGCGGGGGTCCTCGATCAGCAAGGCGCCGCAGGCTTCCATCCGGGGCAGCAGATTCTTTTTCTTTCTCATGCGCATGGGTCATTTCCTCCTGTGCGGCCGTGGCCGCGAATAAAATTTCAGAGACTGTCTTAAAAGGGCTTTGCCCTTTTAAGACAAAAGGCTTGCAGTCTGCTGCGCGCATAATTTGTTCGCCCATGGCGAACAAATTCCACACTTGCAGACTGAGAAGTATTTTTTGCGACGTACACGCCGCCGCAAAAAACGGATTGCAATTTATTTGCCGCCTGCGGGCGGCAAACTCTGCGAGGCTTTTTGACAAGCGGAATCCCAATCATATATATACCACAAGATACACGGTTCTGTAAACGAAAAAAATGCTCTATTTGGTGCCGAAGGGTGGATTTGTGGCCGAATTGTGAACAGCCTATATTGAAAAATGTGCAAAGAAAATTCATTTCTTTTGTGAAATATCCTGAAAAAGAAAAAGCCGGGAAACAAGGGCTTGATAATTTTTAGACGAGGGACTATAATACAAGCTGTATGAAGATTACGCATGATGGGACCGCTATGGGCGGCATCCCGTCGCGCGCCCGCCGCTGCGGCGGGTGATCGAAGCAAGGAGGAACGATCATGACGAATGTTCTGTTGGAAAAGAAGGGCCACATTGCCGTTGCCACCATCAACCGGCCCAAGGCTCTCAATGCCCTGAACTCCCAGGTGCTGGAGGACATCGACCAGCTGGTGGAGCAGGTGAAGGCGGACGACGAGATCCGCGCCCTGGTCATCACCGGCAGCGGCGAGAAGGCTTTCGTGGCCGGCGCCGACATCGGCGAGATGAGCACCCTGACCAAGGCGGAAGGCGAGGCCTTCGGCAAGAAGGGCAACGACGTGTTCCGCAAGCTGGAGACGCTGCCCATCCCCACCATCGCCGCAGTCAACGGCTTTGCCCTGGGCGGCGGCTGTGAGCTGTCCATGAGCTGCGACATCCGCCTGTGCGCCGACACCGCCGTGTTCGGCCAGCCGGAAGCGGGTCTGGGCATCACCCCGGGCTTCGGTGGCACCCAGCGCCTGGCCCGTCTGGTGGGCATGGGCATGGCCAAGCAGCTGATCTATACCGCCAAGAACATCAAGGCCGACGAGGCCCTGCGCATCGGCCTGGTGAACGCCGTGTATCCTCTGGAGGAGCTGATGCCCGCCGCCGAGAAGATGGCCGAGACCATCGCCAAGAACGCCCCCATCGCCGTCCGCGCCTGCAAGAAGGCCATCAACGACGGTATGCAGGTGGATATCGACCGGGCCGTGGCCATCGAGGAGGGCCTGTTCGGCAGCTGCTTCGAGACTGCCGACCAGAAGGAGGGCATGGGCGCCTTCCTGGAAAAGCGCAAGCACGAGCCCTATCAGAACAAGTAACCCCATTTGGTTAATTAACAGGCTCCTTACCGGGCCTGATGATTAAAATCGCTACTTAAATAAAAATTTATTTAGGAGGAACAATCATGAAAGTCGCAATCTTTGGTGCAGGTACTATGGGCAGCGGTATCGCTCAGGTTTTCGCAGCGAAGGGCCACACCGCTCTGATGTATGCTTCCAGCGTTCCCAGCGCTCAGCGTCATAAGGACAAGCTGGCCGCCTCTCTGAACAAGAAGGTCGCCCGCGGCAAGATGACTCAGGAAGCTGCTGATGATATCATGAGCCGCGTCCTGGTGGAGGAGTTCGAGGCCGCCGCCGATGCCGACCTGGTCATCGAGTGCGTTGCCGAGAATATGGCCACCAAGAAGGAGCTGCTGGGCCGTCTGGACGCTCTGTGCAAGGAGGACGCCATCTTCGCTTCCAACACTTCCTCTCTGTCCATCACCGAGATGGGCCAGGGCCTGAAGCATCAGCTCATCGGCATGCACTTCTTCAACCCCGTGCCCGCCATGAAGCTGGTGGAAGTCATTGCCGGCGGCAACACCCCCGCCGAGCTGGTCGAGAAGATCAAGGAGCTGTCCACCGAGATCGGCAAGACCCCCGTTGTGGTCAACGAGGCTCCCGGCTTTGTGGTCAACAAGATCCTGATCCCCTATTGCAACGAGGGCGTTTGCGTTCTGCAGGAGGGCGTTGCCTCTGCGGAAGATATCGATATTGCTATGCAGCTGGGCTGCAACCACCCCATGGGCCCCCTGCACCTGGGCGATCTGATCGGCTGGGACATCGTGCTGAACATCATGGACGTGCTGTATAACGAGACCCACGACAGCAAGTATCGCGCAAACGTGCTGATCCGGAAGATGGTTCGTGCCGGCAAGTTGGGCATCAAGTCCGGCGAGGGCTTCTTCAACTACAAAAAGTAAATCTGTAAAGGAGAAAAGAGTATGGATTTCCATCTGACGAAGGAACAGCTGCTCGTTCGCAAGATGTACCGCGAATTCGCAGAGAACGAAGTGAAGCCTCTGGCCGCCGAGATCGACGAAGAAGAGCGTTTCCCCATGGAAACCGTCGAGAAGATGGCAAAGCTGGGCATGATGGGTATTTATTTCCCCAAGGAGTACGGCGGCGCCGGCGGCGACGTCCTGTCCTATGCCATGTGCGTGGAGGAGCTGGCCAAGGTTTGCGGCACCACTGCCGTTATCGTCTCTGCTCATACCTCCCTGTGCGCCGCCCCCATTTTTGAGAACGGCACCGAGGAGCAGAAGAAAAAGTATCTGCCTGACCTGTGCTCCGGCCGCAAGATCGGCGCTTTCGGTCTGACCGAGCCCGGCGCCGGCACCGACGCCCAGGGCCAGCAGACCACCGCCGTCCTGGATGAGTCCGGCGAGAACTACATCCTCAACGGCTCCAAGTGCTTCATCACCAACGGCAACGTGGCGGACACCTTCGTCATCATCGCCGTTACCGGTAAGACCACCGATAAGCGCGGCCGCTCCATGAAGGAGATCTCCGCTTTCATCGTGGAGAAAACCGATAAGGGCTTCTCTCAGGGCAAGCACGAGAAGAAGATGGGCATCCGCGGCAGCTCTACCTGCGACCTGATCTTCGAGGATTGCGTGATCCCCAAGGATCGTATGCTGGGCAAGAAGGGCGAGGGCTTCAAGATCGCCATGAAGACTCTGGACGGCGGCCGTATCGGTATCGCTTCTCAGGCTCTGGGCCTGGGCGAGGGCGCCGTTGAGGAAGCCATCAAGTATACCAAGGAGCGCGTGCAGTTCGGCAGACGCATCTCCCAGTTCCAGAACACCCAGTTCCAGCTGGCCGATATGCATACCCGTATGCAGGCCGCTCAGTATGTGGTGTACGCTGCTGCCATGAAGAAGCAGAACCACGAGCCCTATTCCATGGACGCCGCTATGGCCAAGCTGTTTGCCGCTGAGGCCGCTTCCGATGTGACCCGCCGGGCTGTGCAGCTGTTCGGCGGCTATGGCTACACCCGTGAGTATCCCGTGGAGCGCATGATGCGCGACGCCAAGATCACCGAGATCTACGAGGGCACCAGCGA
>ENA-UAPA01000942-UAPA01000942.1-human-gut-metagenome-genome-assembly--contig:-NODE-942-length-13824-cov-14.835718_pt1 | contig 13824 bp, 10 predicted proteins | sample MGYA00243476_ERZ654569 | MGnify/ENA primary metagenome ERZ654569 (study PRJEB26926, sample SAMN06164726) | human gut metagenome | biome: ENVO:00009003; feature: ENVO:2100002; material: ENVO:00002003... | reverse complement strand
CGTACGGTGCTGTGAGAGGACGGCGGTTAGTCACCGCCTCCTACTCGATTCATGGGCATAATTTCTACAGTATCTAAGCCACTTCGCTATTCGCGCCTCGGGAGAGTGCGTGTGCACCCCGGTGCCCGGGGCTTACGCCCTTACGTTGTGGCGGGATAATGAGTGCTACGGTAACACCTCGGGGCTCGGTGTTACCGGGATTGTGTTTGATGGTTACTGTTCACACCTAACAGTGTGACCAGCAGCGCTTGATGTACGAATATGAGTACACTTGCGGATTTTGCTTGATTTATTGGGGAGTGCGTATTATATTAAATATAGTGACTATTCAGAACCACTGAGAACAAAAAAAGCTGATGCGTCATGCTTGCATGTAAGCAGCAGGTTTTCTTGTTCTCAAGGGGCTCGAATAGAGCCACCCCCACACATATGAGCAAAATTAGCTGCGTAGCAGCGGGAAAGCACGAGTATCGTGCGTTTTTGCGAATGTGCGTGGTTGGGTTCTGAATAGTTACATTGTTCATGGATTTAATTTTAAAAACACAACAGGGGAGCTGGTATTTAGCCGGCTGAGAGTAGACTGGTAGTGTCTTGACCCATAACCTGATTTGGATAATGCCAACGTAGGATAATATCGCACGATTTTTAGGCGGATATACTCATTGGCGGTATATCCGCTTTTTGAATGTGTGGGTGATTATGAATAGCTGTAAAGAGATACTGATGAATAATTTTATAGAAAAGCTTAAGTCACGCAGTCCTTTGATTCACAACATCACAAATATGGTTACTATCAATGATGTGGCCAATATTGAGCTGGCATGTGGGGCTAGGCCCATTATGGCTATGGCACCGCAGGAGATGGATGAGGTCACGGGTGTCTGCGATGGGCTGAATTTGAATATAGGCACTCCCTCTGAGGAGCGCTTTGAGGCGATGCGCATTGCTGCGAGGATGGCAGCGAAAAAGAATATTCCTATTGTGCTTGATCTGGTTGGTGTGGGCGTGAGCCGCTTCAGGATGGATTTTGTGATGAGCCTGCTTGACGAGGTGCATGTGGATGTGATTAAGGGCAATTTGTCTGAGGTCAAGGCTGTTATGGAGCATGGCAGGTGCGATGGCGGCGTGGAAGTGACCGATACGGCAGATGAGTCTGATGCAAAGGCGCTTGCGTGCAGGGCGGCCCTGCGATATGGCTGCATCTGTGTGATTACAGGTGAGACCGATTATGTGGCAGAATTATGTGATGAAGCTGGTTGCTATGACAATAATGAAAGTAGTTTGATGAGTACTGATGCGATGAGTACTGATGCGATGAGTACTGATGCGATGAGTACTGATGCGACGGGTACCGGTGTGATGGATAATTGTGTAGTGAATGCTGTTGCGTTGGATGCTGACGGATACACGCATAATTACAGGGTAGGAAGCATCACAGGCGGCCATCCTATGATGAAGAGGGTGACAGGCACCGGATGTATGCTTTCAGGGCTCATTTGTGCGTTTGTTGCGGCTGATTGCGATGATAAATACGGTGCAGTCATGGCAGCACTTAGCTGCATGAAGAGTGCAGGCGGGCTTGCTGCCTCTGATATGGCAGAGCACGGCAGAGAGACAAACAGCTGTTATTTCATTAAGCCCGGAAATGCTGCATACCGGGACAGGCTGATTGATGCAGTATATCATATATGCGATGGTGATTATGAACAGATGTGAATATCGCTGTATGAGAGACAATTGGTATGCAGGTCATGAGTCTTATAGTTGGAAAACAACAGGATAAGAGGTGAAAGGTATATATGAACAAAACTGATTTAAAGCTCTACGCTATAACAGACAGGCAGTGGTTGCACGGAGCGAGGCTTTCTGAGCATGTGAAGCTTGCAATAGAGGGTGGTGCCACTATGATTCAGATCCGCGACAAGGATATTCTGAGTACGGATTCTGATGCAGGGCTTAAGGATGAGTATAATGAGGCTCTTGAAATAAAGAGAATCTGTCATGAGCACAAGGTGCCGCTCATCATCAATGATAACGTGCAGTTTGCAATTGATATAGATGCCGATGGAGTACATCTGGGACAGGATGACATGAATCCGGCGGAGGCCAGGAAGCTTCTTGGAACTGACAAGATAATAGGAGTTACGGCAAAGACCGTGGAGCAGGCAAAGAGGGCAGAAGCTGATGGCGCGGACTATCTGGGAAGCGGAGCCGTGTTCGGCTCTACCACAAAGCTCAATGCAAAGCCTATGACAAAGGAGCTTCTGCGTGAAATCACGGCGGCTGTCGATATACCGGTTGTTGCAATCGGAGGCATAAATGCAGACAATGCGGTCACGCTAAAGGGCACAGGGATTGCAGGAATCGCCGTGGTAGGAGCGATATTTGCAAGCGCAGATATAAAGGCTGCAGCCAAGGAACTCGCAGAAATATGCGACAAGATTCTGTAATCACAGTATGACAAACTGCTATAACTACAGTAATTAAACAATATTTTGAAGATACTGAACAGTTACGAGAAATCACAATATTCAGTAGAAAGGAGCGTAAATATGCATACAGCACTTACAATTGCGGGAAGCGATTCAAGCGGTGGCGCAGGCGTGCAGGCCGATTTAAAGACCATGCTTGCAAACGGTGTGTTTGGCGAGAGTGTCATCACAGCACTCACGGCACAAAACACCATGGGAGTTGATGCGGTGATGAATGTACCGGCTGATTTTATCGAGGCACAGATGAAGGCTGTTTTTACGGATATTTATCCGGATGCGGTGAAAATCGGTATGACATCATCGGTAGATACGATTGAGGCGATTGCCGCAGGTCTTGTAAAATATAAGGCAAAAAACATAGTTCTGGACCCGGTGATGGTCGCTACAAGCGGAAGCAGGCTGCTTGAAGAAAATGCCGCAAACACTCTGATGGAGAAGCTTTTTCCACTGGCTGACATCATCACGCCAAATATCCCTGAGCTTGAGGTGATATCAGGCAGACAGATTGAAAGCACAGATGACATCATAGAGGCATCAAAGGCTGTTTATGATAAATACGGCTGTCCGGTTTTAAGCAAGGGAGGTCATTTCACAGACACAGCATGTGTGTGTGACTATTTGTGGGATGGAAAGCAAATCATCACATTTGAGACCAAAAGAGTGGATAATCCAAACTCACACGGCACAGGCTGCACGCTTTCATCAGCGATAGCCAGCGGTCTGGCAAAGGGTCAGTCGCTCGAGCAGGCTGTGGATAACGGCAAGAGATATGTCACAGCATGTTTAAAAGCCATGCTTGACCTGGGACACGGCAGCGGTCCTATGAATCATGGAGCGTTGTTCATACAATGAAATAAGCACATGTTAAATAATTAATAGCAGTAATAATAAGAATAGTAATAACTACTAATTAACAGTAATAAAATAAAGAACAGGAGAGTACAATGAGTAATTACACAACACAGATGGATGCCGCAAGAAAGGGCATCGTAACACCTGAAATTGAAAAGGTAGCAAAGAAAGAGAAGATGGATGTAGACAAGCTGATGGAGCTTGTTGCAAGCGGAAAGGTAGCTATTCCTGCTAACAAGCATCACAAGTCACTTGATGCAGAGGGTGTTGGAAGCATGCTTCGCACAAAAATCAATGTAAACCTCGGTGTGTCAAGAGACTGCAAAGACTATGATGTGGAGATGCAGAAGGTCATGAGTGCTGTAAAGCTTGGAGCAGAGGCTATCATGGATCTTTCAAGCCATGGCAATACACAGCCATTCAGACAGAAGCTTACAAGCGAATGTCCTGCAATGATAGGAACAGTGCCTGTTTATGACAGTGTTATCCACTATCAGCGTGATCTTGCAACACTTACAGCACAGGATTTTGTCGATGTAGTCAGACTCCATGCAGAGGATGGAGTGGACTTTGTCACACTTCACTGTGGAATCACAAGAAAAACGATAGACCAGATTAAAAAGCACAAGCGTAAGATGAATATCGTAAGCCGTGGAGGCAGCCTTGTATTTGCATGGATGTGCATGACAGGAGAGGAAAATCCTTTCTACGAGCACTATGATGAGATACTTGAAATCTGTGAGGAGCACGATGTGACAATCTCGCTTGGAGATGCCTGCAGACCGGGATGCCTGGCAGATGCAACAGATGTATGCCAGATAGAGGAGCTTGTAAGACTTGGAGAGCTCACAAAGCGTGCATGGGATCACAACGTACAGGTCATGGTAGAGGGACCGGGACATGTGCCGCTTGATCAGGTAGCAGCAAACATGAAGGTACAGCAGTCAATCTGTATGGGAGCACCATTTTATGTACTTGGACCTCTCGTAACAGATATCGCACCGGGCTATGACCACATCACAGCAGCAATCGGTGGAGCAGTGGCAGCAATGAACGGCGCAGCTTTCCTTTGTTACGTGACACCTGCGGAGCATCTTGCTCTTCCAAATGTGGAGGATACAAAGCAGGGAATTATTGCGTCAAAGATTGCGGCTCATGCAGCTGATATTGCGAAGGGAATACCGGGAGCCAGAGATATAGATGATAAGATGGCAGATGCCAGACGTGTGCTCGACTGGGATGCACAGTTTGCATGTGCGCTTGATCCGGAGACAGCTAAGGCTATCAGGGATGACCGTCTGCCTGAGGATGACCACAGCGAGGCATGCAGTATGTGCGGTAAGTTCTGTGCTGTGCGAAGCATGAACAAGGCACTTGCAGGAGAGTATATTGATATACTATAACTTTTTAGTACAGAAACGACTCGCAACTGTGAAGGTACTGAACAGTTACGGTATACTTTAAGGTGAGGTAGTAATGGAAAGTAAAAAGAACACTAAAAAAAGAACTCTTTCAATCAGAAAGATTGCCATGGCAGGAGTGCTTGTGGCAGTTGCTGTAGCAGGAAGCTTAATAAGCTTCCCTGTTGCCGGCAGCAAATGTGCACCTGTACAGCACATGGTAAATATATGCGCAGCAGTATTTTTAGGACCTGCATGGGGTGTCGGTGTGGCATTTTGTGCGAGTATTATCAGAAACCTGACAGGACTTGGAAGTCTCATGGCATTCCCGGGAAGCATGGTAGGCGCTCTGTGCTGTGGACTGATGTACAGATTCAGCAAAAAAATCATACCGACATGTATTGCAGAGGCGCTTGGCACAGGCATACTCGGAGGCCTGGCAGCGTATCCTCTTGCAAAATACGTGATGCTTATTCAGCCGGAAGGCATGTTTATATACATAGTGCCATTCCTTATCTCTACAGTGGCCGGAAGCATAGTGGCAGCAATTGTCATGCTGATTTTAAAGAAAAATGGCGCACTGACAGTATTTAAGGAAAATCTTGAGTAATATCCAGGGCTATGGCTTTATAAGAAGCTTCATAAGCTCATCCTGACAGATAGACCTAGAGTAGTGATAGCCCTGAAAGCAGGTGACGTCGAACTGCCTGAGATAGCTCTCAAGGTTATCATTTTCTATGCCTTCAATACATATCTTTAAGTCTGCGGCATTGGCAAAATTAATCATTCCGATTACAAGTGCCTGCTTCTTTTTCTCCTCGAGAATGTCTTTAACAAAGAACATATCTATCTTGATACCCTCTACAGGAAGCTCAAGCATCATCTGAGATGAAGAGCTTCCTGTGCCATAGTCATCCATAGTGATGTGGATTCCGGCTTCCCTGAATGCAGTGACGGTTTTCTTTATCATAGATATAGGCAGATCTCTGCATCGCTCTGTAATCTCTATCCATAGCTGTGAAGGTGGAAAATCATACTCTTTAAGAATTGCCAGAGTATCTTCCACAAAACATTCCTTTTCAAGCTGCTCTGAGGATGCATTTACATTGATGAAAAAGCCCGGTTTTATCTTTGCAAATTCACTGGCTGCGCTTATTGCAGTTCTCATGATATAATTTCCGAGCTCATACATAGCAGGGGTATCCTCAAGCCAGTCGATAAACAGTCCGGGTGGCACCGTGCCAAAAGGCTCCTTTTTCCAACGCACCAGAGCCTCAGCACCCATTATTTCACCATTGCAAGCCTTTACAATTGGCTGAAACTCTACAAAAAAGCCATCACAGCTATTGATAACCGACTGATGAATGATTTTCATGATATCTATATGCGAGCTGCCATTGAACCTGACCATATCATTGAAAAATAACAAATCAGGGCTGTGAAGCTCCTTCGCGCGGTCTAGAGTGTACTCCACCTTGCTGATGACAGTTGAGGTATCACCATCATAATCCTTGAGAATCAGACACGCAGCATATATATCAAACTCAAATTTAAAGCATTTAAAGAAATACATGGACTTTATTGTATCGGCAATTTTCTGATAGAAGGCCTCGGCCAAGGCACGGTCTGCTTCCTTTACCACAAATACAAACTTGCAATTATTCATATAGTAGGTAGCGGTGCTGCCATCCATCATGTAGATGAACTTGAGCGCAAGCTCACGCTGGATTGCAGTGTTGAAATTGGAACCATACAGTATATTGAACTCATCTATATGACCTATCTCCACCTCGATTATGGCTACAGACCTGTTTTCCATGATATAGCCGTTGATGTCTCTTTCAAACTTTGACTGACCATAAAGATATGTATATGGGTCGATATCCGGAAGAGTATTTTCGTTTCTGAGCACGAGGACATGGTAGCGATGTCCGTCATCACCGGTAAAAATGTCAGAATAAAATCCCATCATATATTCTTTGGTATGCTTTCCCATGCGGACATAAAATATATCATCCGTTTTTTCGCCATTTAAGCGATAGCGGATTTCCTGCTTATATTCCTGCAGGTCAACGTCATTGACACAAGAGCTCAGCTGTTCAAAGAAGCAGGTATGCTCGCCGGCTTCAAAGCCGAAAAAATCAGCTGTCTTGTCCGGTACGTAAGATAAGTCATTATCCAGGTCGGTGATGATAGGATATATCCCGTCTGATAATTCTGAAATTTTATCAATAAATTCCTTGTATATCGTGTGTTCTATCATAAATTAAAACTCCATATGTGTATAATGCACAAAATTCTTATATTATTATAGCATATGTATGCATTATATACAATAAGTTAGTTGGACTCTGAAAATGATATTTAGGTATGAAGCATTAATATAAATTAATGATTTTAGTGTGTCATTTATATATTTGAAGGTATACTGATGACTGAAATATACCATCAGCTGCTTCAAATGCAACGTCACCATCATATTTACCGGCAACAGAGCGGATGGATGACAGACCTATACCATAGTCGTCCCTCTTAGAAGAACGGTATTTTCCGTTTTGGATGGTAACATGTCCGTCAAAGCTGTTGTCCATAGTAATAATAAGTGTCTTATAGTGTACGTGGGCATGCAGTCGGATAAAACGTGATGGTGTTTCGTCTGAAGAATCCAGAGTATCCATGCGTCTGCAGGCTTCTATAGCGTTTTCTATCAGATTTCCAAATACCAGGCACAGGTCATTGTCCAAGGCCGCATCATCGGTTTCCGGAACAATAAGCTTTGTCTCAAGAGCGATATTTTCATTTCTGCATATGGCACTATAGTATGACAGAATGGAATTGACTACCCTGTTTTCGCAATAGCTTGCAGGCGCAGATGGTATGCTGTGGATCAGGGCATCCAGGTATTCATTCAGCTGTTTATTTTCAGTGTTTGCGAGGCCTTTTATTGCAACCAGCTGGTGACGCAGATCGTGGCGCTGCTTCTTAAAAAGCTGTTCGTTTGTTGTGATGAGCGAATTATATTTCTTCTGCTCCAACAGGGAATGCTCAAGGAGATTCATATCGAATATGAGTCTTTCATTCTTACGTTTTATCATGAGCATATCGCTTATATTAAGCCCCATTATAATTCCCATGATTATAATGAAAAGCAGAGTTCCAATCTGGTACAGTAATGACAATGAGGCCACAAATTTTAAATGATAATTGATTATCTCAGCACATGAAGCAAGTGCCAGTATGAATACCGGAACCATCAGCCGTTTTGCCCTGCTGTTTTGGCTACGAACAGCCTCAAGGATGATGTATGCAGTCAGGAAGCAAAGTATGAGAGGCAGAATGACATGGAACACGTACATGCTCTGGGATAGTGCAACCGTACCGCTAAGCTGTAAGACACAAGCAACAAGGTCAAGCACGGTGAGGAGCTTCGCGATAACTATAATTGGCTTGTCATTCTTAAAACCAACTGCAAGCCTGCAGAAATACAGCAGCGGAATCATCTGCGAGAAAAGCCCTATAAAAGCACACAGATATAGCAGTGTAGGGTTTTTGACTATGACACCTGTATAGTTGCACTCGCCGATAGACCACATGCCGGCCATGAGTGAGAAGAATCCAAAATGAAATATCATCTTGCAAACCTCTTTATCGTAGCATAAAAGCATCAGTGAGATAAATATAAACAAAACACCTGCGGCAAGCTCAAGCAGTGCTATAAAGAATGACCATTTATTCAGCTTTAACAGAGTGAAAAATAAGGATTTGTATGCTCCGTAGATAGGAGAATATACCGTAAGCGAGCTTCTGGTAACAGGAGACAGATACTCTATACGAAGCTCTGTATCACCTGAATGACCGTCAGTGCCTATCAGGTACCCCTCGGTTGCGGGATCCTTCATATAGGATGGATAGTTTTCGGCCCGGCCAAACTCATATATGAGTTCATCGTCCAGATAGACCTTCGCAGGGGAATAGACTGTTTTTATGTAGATAGGATCATCCTTGTTCAGGTTGATATGTGTGGTGACGGTGACATGTGTGCGCGGCGAAAGGTGCTTAAAGGTATGTGGAAATGTGATTTCTTCTTTATCTGAATCCGAGCCTTCCACCACAGCATAGGCAGAGCTTACGATAGTGGCTTCAGGATAGCTCGCCTGGCTCATAATCATGTTTTTTGAGGAAAGAAGCAGTATGCAAATCAGTGTAAGCAGTATAATTGTCAGATAGGGAATATTTCGTATAGTACTTTTATTTTTCATAATCCGGGCTCCTTGCAGTGTATTACTTTTGACAGTCTAGCTCATATCAAATCAATAGGAAAGTGCCTTATTTAAGCCCTCTGGTATGCTCAAAGTAGTATCTCTCCAGAGCTTTTTTGGCTTTGCCGGAGAGCTCTCTCTTGATAGGGATATTTGTGTCATCGGCCATCACGAAGCATTTGAGTGAAGTATCAATGCGTGTGACATACGACAGGTTTACCGCGTAGCTTTTGTGCGGCAGAAAAAACAGCTCAGCGGGCAGCTGATCTGAAAGCTCTGAAAGCTTCTCATAGCAGCTGATTTCCTCATTTTCTTTTAAATGTATGAAAATCTGCCTGGCTCTCTGCTCTATGTACATGATATCAGAAAGGGCAAGCCTCTCCATACTCTTGTTTCTCTTCACATAAAGAGATGGGGCATCGGATTTCTTCAGCATGGCAAGGTGAAGAATGTTACTTAGCTCAGCTGCAGAAACCGGCTTTTCGATATAGCCGATGGCAGACAGCCTGTAGCTTTCCAAGGCATGCTCCGTGCTTGTTGTGATGAAAGCAACCGGGATATCGGCATCTGTCTCGCGGATTATGGAGACTGCCTCGATGCCGGTCATGGAATCTTTCATGTATATATCCATGAGCAGCAGGTCATACTTTCCGTACTCATATGAGGCAAGAAAAGAATCTGCATCAGTAAAGACAGTGTATGTATTTTGGATATCGCTGTGGTTGAGAATATCACAAAGCAGCAAGGTCTCTGCAGCTTCGTCCTCGCATACAGCTATATTAAGTGTTTGTGGCATGTTTATTCCTCTGTAGAATGTGAATGATTATAAATAATCATAATATAATATGAAATAAATATCAAATAAATATTGCTATTATATATCCGAAATGCTAATATAATTATCAGCAGTTTATTAATTATTTTAAGGAGGTTTCAGTTATGAAATACTGTACAAATTGTGGCAGGCAGTTAGCTGATGATGAGGTATGCACATGTCGTCAGCAGGCACAGCCACAGGCACCAAATCAGACACAGGACAACAATGCACAGGCAGATAATGCAGCACAGCAGGGACAGTTTAACGGACAGCCGCAGGGCAGCGCACAGGGACAGTTCAACGGACAGTTCAACGGACAGCCACAGGGCAGTGCACAGGGACAGTTCAACGGACAGCCACAGGGCAATGCACAGTCGCAGGCATTTGATAACTTCACACAGCAGGTGAGTGCAGCAGGACAGCAGCTGCAGAATGACAAGAATGTGGCATCTATCATCACATTCTACAAGGGTCTTGTTAAGAAGCCGGCACAGGCTGCAGTAGACTTTGTAAAGAATGCAAATATGGCATCAGGGTTTATATTTATTGGCTTATTTGCCATAGTAGAGGTAGTGCTGTCTGTAGTATATCTGTTATCAAGCGTAATTGGCAGCATAGGCGGCTTTGGATTCTCATTTTACCCGGCGAGCTTCTTTGAGGGAATCTTCTCAGGAATCGTAGGAGAGGCAGTGAGAGTACTCATCCTGGCAGCAGTCATTCTGGTTGTATTAAACGCAGTGCAGAAGGATAAAAAGGTGACATTTGCACAGACACTTTCAGCAGCATGTCTGTATGATGCAGTATACCTTCCGATTATCCTTGTTGCAGCAATCATCGACATAATCCCATTCCAGTTCTTTGGCAATGTGAGCAGCTGGCTGCATACATTTGCGGGTGTAGTAGGATATGTAAGCATATTCTTTGGAGTAAGGGCAATAGAAGAGGATGACAACAAGCTTCCACTCGTGTGTGGACTGGCATTCCTTGCAACAGCCATTGGTTCAACAATTGTAAATGCTATTTTCTAATTTAATATATCTGAAAAGCCGGATCCTGTGAGATTTTCTTGCAGGATCTTTTTTTATTTCTGGCTTTGAATAGCTATCATATATCTTACGATTTGTCAAGTACGAGTTTTGACACTTTTTGTGTAAATTGTCGTTGTTATTGCCATGCGCGGAATTGATGTATAATGATAATTAGATTAATTTGTTTAGTTAAAAACTAGCTGAATATATGAGTCAATGATAATATGAATTCTATAATAAGCAGGTTTATAAAACTCGGGAAGAGAGGCACCTATGACGCATAAAATCAAGGTACAGATGTTTGGCAATTTCAGAATGGACTATAACGGAGCACCATTTGTGGCGGAAAAAATGCATAAGGAAAGCCAGTTCAACCGCATGATGCAGGCTTTGATACACTATTCTGACTGCGGAGTAGCAAAGGATAAGCTCGAGGAAATAGTAATTGGTGAGCGTGACATAGATGCACCTCACACGGCACTAAGAGTTATTGTATACAAGACAAAGCAAAAGCTCGCACAGCTCGGACTGCCGGGAAAGAACCTCATATATTTGGAGGGAGGCATATATTACTGGACACCGGATATAGAGATAGAAGAGGATGCAGCAGAGTTTGAGAAGCTCTATAACGAGGCCTGTGCACTGGAAAAGCAGATGCCACAGGAACCGGAGAGTGCAGAGACAGTGTGTGATGAGCGGATAAAGGAAATAGAAGACAATATGCTTGAGCTGTACGTAAAAGCACTATATCTGTATAAGGGAGAGTTTTTGGCGGCATATACAGGCGAGACGTGGATAGCACAGGAGGCCAGACGCTATCACATTATGTTTGAGAAAATCATAAATGAAGCCGCGTACATACTGCGAAAGAGAAAACAATTCAAGGGGCTGGAGAAGCTCGGAGTATATGCGGCAAAGGTCGATCCATTCAATGAGTGGGAGGAGCTCATCATGGAGGCGATGGTAGAGACCAGGCGCTATGATGAGGCGGAAGAGCTATACACGGATGTTGTGGACTATTATCTCAGGGAGTGCGGTATTTATCCATCTTCAAGACTCTTGGAAATCCTTGAGAAATACAGTAATCAGATGAATCATGCACATGAGATACTGGAAAACATCCAGGAGGGCATGAACGAGCAGGAGGAAACAGAAAGAGGTGGATATTTCTGCAGCTATCCGGTATTCAGAGGAATATACCAGGCGTCCATCCGTATTATGAAGCGCACAAGGGTACCTGTATATCTCATGCTCTGTACTCTGGAGGACGAGGAAGGCAGACAGGTGCAGAGCGAGACAAAGATGAACAAGTATTCAAGGCAACTTAAGAAGTGCGTTGGTGAATCAATCCGCTACAGTGACATATATACCTCGTATGGAAAGGTGCAGTTTCTTATTATGCTCATCGGAATCAAGCGTGAGGACTGCGAGATAGTCAAAAAGAGAATCAACCGCCAGTTCGCAAAGAAAAATCCGAGAGTCGCAGAGAAATATCATGTGAACAGTATAGTTTGTGAGTTGTAAAGGGAATAGTACAAATTGGTTGGAAAAGATGCAAGGTGCTGTTACACAATTAAGGTTAGAGTTAATTTGATTATTTTATATATTATGTTATGGAGAAAATGTTATGAATGGTAAAGACAAGATATCAGTAATTATTCCATGCTACAATGTCCAAAAATATATTATGAGATGCTTTGATTCAATTTACAGCCAGACATATGGCTTTGAAAATCTCGAAGTGATACTCATAGATGATTTATCGACAGACAATACATGGTCTATATTAGAATCCTTACAAAGAAAATACCCGGAGAATGTTATATCTCTTAAAATACAGAAAAAAGGAAAATGTGGCGGTGCACGTAATCTGGGAATGGATATCTGCACCGGCAAATATATCACATTTGTGGATGCGGACGATTATGTGCATCCGGATATGCTCAGGGTGCTGTATGACAGAATGACAGAGGACGATTATGATGTGGCACAGTGTGGTGTATCGTGCTTTAAAGCAGATAAGCCAAATGTATTAGAAGTAAATGATTTTGAAATTCAAAGGCTTGATTTGGATAATGTTGATAATAGGAAAAATCTCATTATAGGTCTGACCGGATTTACTAATGTAACAGCATGGGCAAAGCTATACTCAACCAAATTTATAATAGAACATAATCTAAGATTTATAGAAGATGTATATTATGAGGATACACATTTTTCTATGCTTTGTGTGTTACTTGCAAAGAAATATTGTAAGGTGCAATCGACATTATACTATTACTTTGAGAATACAGAGGGCATTATACGTTCTGAAATTAGCAATGCAAAGATCCGGGATGCTAAGATTATTATGGATCATATAAGGCAGGCTATTCAAAGTAGAAAAGCAGAACTGGGAAATGTAATTGAGCAGTGTTATTGTGAAATCCAGACATTTTTGTTATGGCACCAATATATTGAGCCATATAGTAGAATAGAAACCTTTATGAATAGGGAACTGGATATTTGCAAAGAAGAGTTTTTAAAGAGTGAACCGGATATATTTAATAATCCATATGTGAAGTTTTTTTCAGATGATGTGGTATTGAAAAGAATGTCAAGGCTGAGAGTAACTGCGAAAAAAATGGATAATGCATACTTTTTGGATAATGCAATGCATATCTGTCTTGGTATACATGATAAGGATGGAAATTACAGTGTCTGGGCTGGAACAACGATGCAATCCATTGTTGAAAACACAAAAGCGCCAATAGTTTTTCATATATTACATGATGACACATTGAACGAAATAAATAAAAATAAGCTGAGTCTTATTGCTGATAATAGTGGAAATGATATAGAATTTCATCATTTTAATTCGGACGTTTTTGGCACGTTTGCTGATTCAATGAATAGATTTGCAATTGGAACAATGTTCAGAATTATGTTGCCCGATATTATGCCTGTCTCTTATACACATCTCCGAGCCCACGAGAC
>ENA-UAPA01000934-UAPA01000934.1-human-gut-metagenome-genome-assembly--contig:-NODE-934-length-13881-cov-6.694923_pt1 | contig 13881 bp, 12 predicted proteins | sample MGYA00243476_ERZ654569 | MGnify/ENA primary metagenome ERZ654569 (study PRJEB26926, sample SAMN06164726) | human gut metagenome | biome: ENVO:00009003; feature: ENVO:2100002; material: ENVO:00002003... | reverse complement strand
CTCGTGGGCTCGGAGATGTGTATAAGAGACAGGTACAGGACTCGAACCTGTGACCCCATGCACGTCAAGCATGTGCTCATACCAGCTGAGCTAACTGTCCATCAGCGGGATTATTATACTCGATCCCGCTGCGTTTGTCAAGCATTATTTTTCAGGTACCACGCGATCAGCAGATCGGCGGCTTCGCCGTAGCTCTGGACGCCGGATTCCTCAGAGAAGGCCTTCAGATAGGTGTCGTTGACCTTCTGCGCTGCGTCCTGCACCTTGCCCTCATACTGCTCGTAGTGTGCGTTTGCCGCGCGGATGTCGGCGAGGACACCGTCTGACAGGGTGCTCCAGATCTGGCTGGCGGCGGTCTTGTCAATCTTCGACAGGGCGTTGTGGCAGTAGATATATGCGCCGAACGCGCCGGAGTAGCGAAAATCGTCGTCTTCCGAGGCCATGCAGGCCAGATAGGCGCAGAAGTTCGCGTCGTCCTCGGCTGTGACGGCCTGCCGGTGGGCAAGCTCGTGGCACATGGTAAAGGGGATCCACGCGGTATACGTATCCGGGTTGACGCAGGCCTCCGCCGTGAAGCAGATAAAGATGCCCGTCGTGCCGGTCTGGCTGAACAGCCGCCACGAAGCCAACGGCTTTACTGGCCCGAGTCCGTCCGTGAACGGATCATACTGCTGCGCAAGCGCCGCGTAGCCGCCGGGGGCCTGCTTTGCAAGCTCGGAAAACGCCGGATAGACGGTCAGATTTTCTGCGTCACGCTCGACCTTTTCGGCGTATTCGTTTGCCTGCGCGGCATAATAGGCCGTTGCGGCGATCAGCTCCTGCTTGGAATATTCGCGCACGTCAAGGCCAAGCGTCTGATCGACCGACGGGCCGAAGTGCCCGAGGCCCCAGATGGCAACGAACAGGAACACGCCCGTGCTGAGCCCCAGCAGAACGCCGGACAGCCAGCAAAGCAGGCTCCGGCGGCCCGTGAACACGCGGATGAGCGTATAGAAAAACCACAGCGCCAGCAGGACTGCCAGCACCTCCCACAGCGCGATGGGCATCAGCCCGGACACGGAGGAAATGGCCGACAGGATGCTTCTGGAGAGGGCGGGGTAGAACGAAAAGACCACGCTGGGCGCGGCCTTTGCAAACGCGATCATCAGGCCCGTCAGGACCAGAAGGATCGCCGATAGGATCACTCTTCCGATTGCTTTCAAGATGGATATGTCCTTTCCGAATTGCTTCCTGCATTATACCACATTTTCGGGAAAAACAAAACTGGTCTTTCAAATTTTTGCCGCGCGGTTGACTTTGCGGGCTTTTTCATTATAATAATAGGATAAACTTGATCATATACGTCAGGAGGACGAGAAGTATGATGAAAAACAGCGAAAAGTCCATGGACAAGATCATTGCCCTTTGCAAAAACCGCGGCTTTGTCTTTGCAGGCTCCGAAATTTACGGCGGCCTGGCCAACAGCTGGGACTACGGCCCTCTCGGCGTTGAGTTCAAGAACAACGTCAAAAAGGCGTGGCTCAAGAAATTCGTGCAGGAAAGCCCGTACAACGTCGGTCTCGATGCGGCCATTATCATGAATCCGCAGACGTGGATCACGACCGGCCATGTGTCCAGCTTCTCCGACCCGCTGCTCGACTGCAAGGCGTGCAAGGCCCGCCACCGTGCAGACAAGCTCATCGGCGAGGAGCACCATGAGGTCAACGTCGACGCGATGAGTTTCGATGAGATGGACAAGTTTATTGCCGAGCACGAGGATATCGTCTGCCCCGTCTGCGGCAAGCATGACTTTACCCCCATCCGCAAGTTTAACCTGATGTTCAAGACCGCCATCGGCGTCACCGAGGATTCCTCCTCGACCTGCTATCTGCGGCCGGAGACGGCGCAGGGCATCTTCGTGAACTTCGCGAACATCCAGCGCACCACCCGCCGCAAGCTGCCCTTCGGCGTGTGCCAGGTCGGCAAGGCGTTCCGCAACGAGATCACCCCGGGCAACTTTACCTTCCGTACCCGCGAGTTTGAGCAGATGGAATGCGAATTCTTCTGCAAGCCCGGCACGGACCTCGAATGGTTCGCATACTGGAAGGACTACTGCGTGAACTGGCTCAAGAGCCTTGGCATCCGCGAGGAGAACCTGCGCCTGCGCGACCATGAGCCGGCGGAGCTGGCCTTCTATTCCAGAGCCACGACCGATATTGAGTATGCGTTCCCGTTCACCGACTGGGGCGAGCTCTGGGGCATTGCCGACCGCACCGATTATGACCTCAAGCGCCATCAGGAGGCTTCCGGCAAGGATCTGACCTATTTCGATCAGGAAGCGAACGAGCACTATATCCCCTACGTCATCGAGCCGTCGCTCGGCTGCGACCGCGTGGCGCTGGCGTTCCTGTGCGAGGCGTATGACGAGGAGGTCATCGACGAGGCGAAGAACGACGTGCGCGTGGTTCTGCACCTGCATCCGGCGCTGGCTCCGTACAAGGCTGCGATCCTGCCGCTGAGCAAGAAGCTGGCAGAGCCGGCAAGAAGGATCTATCAGGACCTGTGCGGAGACTTTATGCTGGACTACGACGACACCGGCTCCATCGGCAAGCGCTATCGCCGCGAGGACGAGATCGGCACGCCGTACTGCATCACGGTCGATTTTGCGACCGTCGGCGACGACAAGACCCCGGCAGACAACGCCGTCACCATCCGCGAACGCGACTCTATGGAGCAGGTTCGCGTTCCCATCAGCGAACTGAAGAACTGGCTGGCCGAGCATACGAAATTCTAAAAATAAAAAGGGGGCCGCATGGCCCCTTTTTCCATATCCGAATCACGGGAGGAAGCACGAATGAAAGCCATTATCACCGTCGTCGGCCCCGACCGGGTCGGCATCATCGCCGAGGTATGCACGCTGCTGGCAGAACTCCACATCAGCGTCGTGGAGATCAGCCAGACCATCATGCAGCGCACGTTTACCATGATCATGCTCGTCGAATGGACGGCAGGCGCGCCGGAGTTTGACACGGTACAGGCCCGCGTCACAGAAAAGGGCGATCAGATGGGCCTGTCCATCCGCATCCAGCGGCAGGATATTTTCACTGCCATGCACACCATCTGACGGAGGGGACAGATCATGCTGAACCATTCCGATATCATGTCCACGGTCGATATGATCGACCATCAGCATCTGGACATCCGCACCATCACCATGGGTATTTCGCTTCTGGACTGCGCCGACCCGAATCCGGAGGCCTGCGCCCGGAAAGTTCACGACAAGATCTGCCGGCAGGCCGAGCATCTGGTTGCGACAGGCTGCCAGATCGAACGGGAGCTTGGCATTCCCATCGTCAACAAGCGCATTTCCGTCACGCCCATCGCGCTGGTCGCAAGCGCGTGCGAGACGGAGGATTTTGTTCCGTTTGCCAAGGCGATGGACAGCGCCGCAAAGACCTGCGGCGTGGATTTCATCGGCGGCTTTTCCGCGCTCGTGCAGAAGGGCATGGCCTCCGGCGACCGGCGGCTGATCGCCGCCATCCCGCAGGCGCTGGCCGAGACGGAGCTGGTCTGCTCCAGCGTCAACGTCGCCTCGACAAAGGCGGGCATCAACATGGACGCTGTGCGCCTTATGGGGCAGGCGATCAAAAAGACGGCCGAGCTGACAAAGGAACGCGATGGACTTGGCTGCGCGAAGCTCGTCGTGTTCTGCAACGCGGTCGAGGACAACCCGTTCATGGCGGGCGCGTTCCACGGCGTGGGCGAGGCCGACGCGGTCGTGAGCGTCGGCGTATCCGGGCCGGGCGTGGTGTACCACGCGCTGCAGAGCGTCAAGAGCCGGCCCTTTGACGAGGTGGCCGAGTGCGTCAAGAAAACGGCCTTCCGCATCACGCGTATGGGCCAGCTGGTGGCGCGGGAAGCGTCCCGGCGGCTGGGCGTGCCGTTCGGCGTGGTCGACCTGTCCCTCGCCCCGACACCCGCCGTGGGCGACAGCGTGGCGCGCATTCTGGAGGAAATGGGCCTTGAAACCTGCGGGACGCATGGAACGACGGCGGCACTGGCGCTTCTCAATGACGCGGTCAAGAAGGGCGGGCTGATGGCGTCCAGCTCTGTCGGCGGACTGTCCGGCGCGTTTATCCCGGTGTCCGAGGACGAGGGCATGATCGCCGCCGCGCGAAGCGGCGTTCTGACGCTGGATAAGCTCGAAGCCATGACGTGCGTGTGCTCGGTGGGCCTTGATATGATCGCCGTCCCCGGCGACACGAGCGCGGAGACGATCTCCGCCATCATCGCGGACGAGGCCGCCGTCGGCATGGTCAATTCCAAGACGACCGCCGTGCGCCTCATCCCGGCTCCGGGCAAGACGGTCGGCGATGAAGTCTCCTTCGGCGGCCTGCTCGGCGCAGCGCCTATCATGCCGGTGCATCCGGAGTCTTCTGCGGACTTTATCGCCCGCGGCGGGAGGATTCCGGCCCCGATGCAGAGTCTGAAGAACTAGGAAACGATAAGACCCGCCTTTCGCCGCCAAAACAGCGGAGGGCGGGTTTCTTTGCAAAAGCCTCCCCTTGCCATGCGCCGCATGGTAAGGGGAGGTGGCATTTTCGAAGAAAATGACGGAGGGGATTTGCGGCAGATTTCAGAGTGCTTCGAAATTTGCGGCGTTCGAATCCCTTCAGGCCCTTCGGGCCAGCTTCCCTTGAGCCCAAGGGAAGCCTGAGCGCTCCCGCGCCAGTGCTTTGCTGAAAGAAAAGTTTTAAATGTTACAACGTAGTAGGGGCTGACGACTCTGTCACCTTATAGTTGTCCCGAAGGAGTAAGAAATTGGTTCTATCCGAGAAATAGCCGATGGAGATTCCGGAAAACAGTTGAAAGTCGCGAATTTCCTTTCCGAAAACTACGGTGGAGAGCCATTGCAATGGCGGAAAATGGGCGGTATAATACAAACAGACAATTTCCAATATGATGTTCACTGGTTTGAGCAAAATGGGAAGCACTTTGAAGAAAAGCTGAAAGGGGTGAAGAGAAAATGAAGGTGAGATATAAAGGGCCGACGTTCGGCGGCGGTTTTCTCGGGCTGACGGATGGAAAAACCTATGAATGCGTGGGGGTCGAATATGATCTGCTCCGCATCATAGATGATGAGGGCGAGGACTACCTTTATTCCGCTTCAGCCCCTGCGCCGCTCAACGGCAAAACCAAGCCGGGCAAATGGGAAGTGGTAGAAGATGACGAGCGGGGAACGCTTTCAAGGCTGATTTCTAAGGAGAACGCATGATCGACGAAAAATTGAAAGCCGCCATCGAGCGGGCGCTTGCCGCCGGATTCCGCGTTCAGCTGAAGCGCATGAAGGACGGAACAGTCAAGGCACAGATCATCAAGGCGGAAGAGCTGAAAAAATAATACAGATACCGCAGCATAAATGCTACGAATTTGCTGCAGATTCTCATATAACTGCTGCACCCTGCGCGGGCCGATGTGTACCGGCGAGCGGCAGACCCACATCCGTAACGCTCCTTCGTCGCGAACGGATGTGACCGGCATCGGCCCCTACAGGAGCAGCACTGAATAAATCCCCGCTTGCTTCACTGGGGTTTTCAGCGAAGCAAGCGGGGATTCGTGTCGTTTTCAGCCCTTCAGCGTCTGCTTTGCGTGCAGGAGCGCCTGACAGAGCGCGTCAACGTCGGCTTCCGTGTTGTCGCGGGAGAACGAGACGCGGATGGAGCCGTCGATGACGGCAGGGGGCAGATGCATGGCCTCAAGCACGTGGCTGCGGTGGCCCTTGGAGCAGGCGGAGCCTGCCGAGACATAGATGCCGTCCGACTGCAGACAGTTGATAATGCCCTGTGAACGGAGGCCCGGCAGGGACAGGTTGACGATGTGCGGCGCGGCCTGACTGCCGATGAGGACAAGTCCGTCAATTTGAGCCAGCTTTTCCCGGGCCAGATCGCGCAGGTGCGCCATGTGTTCCATGTCCGCCTTTGCATCCGTGCCGGCGCAGGCTGCGCCGAAGCCGCAGATGCCGGGCATATTTTCCGTGCCGGAGCGGTAGTTGCTCTCCTGTCCGCCGCCGTTTATAAACGCGGGGAGGGGAAGGCCGGGACGGATATATAACGCGCCCGTGCCCTTGGCGGCATGGATCTTGTGCGCGGAGACGGAGATCATGTCCGCGCCGAGTGCTTTGGCGCGGAATGGAACCTTCAAAAAGCCCTGCACGGCGTCGGTATGGAACAGCGCCAGCGGGGAAGCGCGGCGCACGGCCTTGACCATGTCGGCAATCGGCATGACCGCGCCCGTCTCGTTGTTGACCATCATGACGGAGACGAGAATGGTATCGGGCCGGAGGGCCTTTTTCAGTTCCTCGACCGTGATAGTGCCGTCGTGGTCGGGCTGCAAATATGTGACCTCGAAGCCCTTCGCTTCCAGCTTCTGCATGGGGTGCAGGACAGCGTGGTGCTCCACGGCGGTCGTGATGATGTGGCGGCCGCGCTTGCCGAGACGCTCGGCGGCGGAAAGAATGGCCCAGTTGTCGGCCTCCGTGCCGCCGGAGGTGAAAAACACCCGGTCGGGCTCTGCGCCGAGGGCGGCGGCGACCGCCTGCCGCGCCTGCCGCAGACGGTGGGCGGCGTCAATGCCGAGCGCGTAGACGGACGACGGATTGCCCCAGCAGTCCGTGAGCGCCTCTGTCATGGCCCGCACGCAGGCGGGGCAGGGCTGCGTGGTGGCGGAATTGTCGAGATAGATCATAGTAAAACCTGATTTCTGTGGTTTATTTTCCAACGCAGAACCGCTCAAAAATGCGGTTCGTGATATCCTCGCGCATCGTCCGGCCCGTGACCTCGCCGAGCGCATCCATGGCCGCTTCCAGATCGACCAGCACCGCGTCGGGCGTCATACCCGCACGCAGGCTCTGCACGGCGGAATCGACGGATTTTTTTGCGCGCAGAATGGCGCCGGCCTGCCGCGCGTTCGTCAGAAGCGAGCCGTCGCACGCCGCATCGTCCGGGAAGAGCATGTCAAACGCCTGCTCCAGCAGGTCAAAGCCTGTGCCGTCCTTGCAGGAGACGGGGACAATGTACGCAAACGGCAGATCGGACGGCTCAATGACCGCTGCAAGATCCTGCTTATTTAAAATCGCAATGGCCTCCGGCGCTTCGAGCGCCGCGTCCATCGCGCGGCGGTCCTCGTCCGTCAGGGGCTTGGAATCGTCGACGACGAACAGCGCCACGTCGCAGTCCTTCACGGCCTCCATCGAGCGGTCAACGCCGATTTTTTCGATCACATCCTGCGTGTCGCGGATGCCTGCCGTGTCGACAAGCCGGACAAGGTGCCGCCCGAATGTGACGGTCTGCTCGACGGTGTCACGCGTCGTGCCGGGAATGTCGGTGACGATGACACGGTCAAAGCCGGACAGGCGGTTCAGAAGACTGGATTTTCCGGCGTTTGGACTTCCCAGAATGACGGCTCTGATGCCGGACTGCACCATCCGGCCCCGATGGCAGGAGGCAAGCAGCGCGGTAAGCTGCCGGCTGCTTGCCGTCAGCGACGCTTCGTAGCCGGAGAGCGCGAAGGGGTCGATATCCTCGTCGGGGTAATCGAGCACGGCATGGAAATGCGCGCACAGGTCGACCCAGCTGTCATAGATCGGGTCGATCCTTTTTCGGATCGCGCCCGCGACCTGCCCGGCGGCGTTTGCCGCCGCGTCGGCAGTTTCGGCGTCGATGAGATCGATCACAGCCTCGGCCTGCGTCAGGTCCATCTGGCCGTTTAGAAATGCGCGGCGTGTGAATTCGCCGGGCCGCGCCTGCCGGAAGCCTGCGGCGAACAGCGCCTCAAGTCCAGCGGTCAGTGCGGCGGGGGAGCCGTGGCATTGAATTTCGGCGGTATCCTCGCCGGTGTACGAATGCGGCGCACGGGAGATGAACGCCATACAGTGGTCGATGGGCCGTCCCTGTGCGTCAAAGAGCGTGCCGAGCGCAAGCTTCCGGTCGGGGAGGGAAGAAAGCGGCCTGCCGGAGTTCAGCCTGAAGACCTGCCCTGCGGCCTCAATGCACCCGTCGCCGGACAGGCGCAGAATGCCGATGCCCGTGCGGGCACGGCCCGTGGCAATGGCGGCAATTTTATCAGACATGGCCCCTCCTTACCGGTAGACGACTTCAATACCCTTGAGCAGCAGCGGCTTGATGTCAAAAACCGCCGTGTCGCCGACCGCGCATGGAAGCTTCGTCACGTCCACGCACGTGTGCAGCATCCCGATATGGCCCAGCACGCGGCACTTTTTCCCGTTTACCGTTACATAGATATGCTTTTTGAAGACCATCTGCTTCAGATTCCGCAGAACGCCGCGCAGACAGTCGCGGAAGCGGAACAGGTCGTTTCCCATCTCCACGCCGAACCCGTGGTACCAGCCCACGGAAAAAACGGCCACGCGGGTGGGTTTTTTCGCTGTCCAGCCCGCGCCGTAGCCGCAGCTGTGGCCCTTCGGAAGCCAACGGAGTTCTTCCACCGTTGCCTGACACTCGCCGATGCGGGCAAGACCCCAATTTCCGCGCACAGACACACGCCCCAGGATGGCCGAGCCTACGCGCACGCCGTCCATCGCGTATTCGGGGTATTTCAGAAGCCCGGCGGAGTTCAGCATATGCGCCATGCCGGTGCCGCAGCCCTCGGCGTGCAGCTTGTCCAGAACGCCCTGAAACGCCTCGGCCTGCGCAATCGTCGCTTTCTGATTGCAGAACGCGGAATGCAGATGCGTATAAATGCCGGTCACGTGCAGGCCGGGCATATACTTGAAAATGGGCAGCAGCTGATCCAGCTCGTCCGGCAAAAAGCCGTACCGGCCCATGCCGGTATCGATCTTGACGTGTACCTGCGCCTGGACACCGAGCGTTTCCGCCACGCCGTTCAGGACGGCTGCGTCGTTCTGGCTCGAAACGGTCAGAATCGCGCCAAGGTTCAGAAGCTGCGTCAGCTCCTGCGCGTCGGCGGTCGGGCGGAGCATCAGAATGTCACAATCCTGAAACCCGCCTGCGCGCAGGCGGCTGACCTCGGAAACCTCCGTCACGGCAAAGTGCGTGACGCCGGCTTCCCGGCAGATCGCGGCCATCTGGACAAGGCCCAGGCCATAGCCGTCTCCCTTTAAAACGGCCCAGAGGACCGCGCTGCCTGCGCGGTCCTTTAGAATTTGCAGATTGCTCCGCACGGCGGCGGAGTCGACGACATACGCTTTCATGCTGCGCCTCCTGCGTTATTTTTTGTCTCGGTTCTTGATGAGATAGACGGTCTTGCGAAGATCCTTGAAGACCGACGTGCCGTGCTCCACGGCCCAGTAAATGACCGGCGAGAGAACCAGATCCTCTTCGCCGACAAACTCGGTGAAGTCTCCGCCGAAGCCCTGCTTGAAGCGGAACAGGCCGTAGAGCGGGTTATCCTCGGAGACGTTTCCGGACACGCCGCGGAAATCGTAGATGCGGCAGCCGGTCTCAACGGCCCACTGGATCATGCGCCACTGCAATAAATAGTTGGGCATCAGATTGCGGTGCTCGTTGCTGGACGCGCCGTAGAGATACCAGACCTTGTCGCCGTAGTGGATGGCAAGCGTGCCCGCGATGGGCGCGCCCTCGGGGTCAAAGGCCATGTAGAGCCGCGCGTGCTCGCCGAGATTGTCGAGCATATTCGCGAAATACTCCGGCTTGCGCGTGACAAAGCCGTCGCGCACGCCGGTCGTCAGCATGAGATCGGCGAACGCCGGAACCATTTCCTTGCCGCAGATCTTCACGCTTACGCCCTTGCGCTCGGCCAGGCGAATATTATAGCGCCATTTCTGGTGGAAGGACGCCATAAGCTCATCTTCCGTTTTGCCCTCGACGTTCAGACGGAAGACATAGCGCGGCTGGATGGCCTCAAAATTCTTCCCGCCCTCCTTGCACCGGAAGCCGAACGACTGCATGAGCGCGGCGAATGCCGTGTTGCTCGACGGCACGTCCGGGTCGAGCTTGATAACATACGATTTATATTTTTTCGCCAGCGCCTTCGCGCCCTCCAGCAGCTGGGCAAACGTCTCGCGGTCGTCCAGATCGCAGACCGGGCCGCGGCAGCCGTACATCAGCGTCCGGCCGATGCCGGGAACCTTGCGGGTCATGAGGGCCAGAGAGCCTTTGATTTTTCCGTCCTCGCCGCGCACGGCGACGGCGTCCCATGTCCACATGGGCTTCTGTTTGGCCCAGAGACTGCTCTGCGCAAAATTGCCCTTCGGGTGGCTCTGCACAAACGCTTCGTATTCCGCAAGCGTCTGATCGGTAATCAATTCATACATGGCGGTACATCTCCAGATACATATTAAATATGTGTGATTTCAAATCGCTTTCGCTATAGTCTACCACAAACAGCCGGGATATGCAAACCTGTGACGCGGAAAACAGGTATACTTTTCTGCGTTTGCGGAAAAATGACAGAAGAATCATCCAAACAGGAGGCAAAACCATGGCGCATTGGGGCATGGAGGACGTGCAGGCGTGCTTTGGGGATACGGCGGATCTCAATACCCGGCAGATCACGGTCGGCGGGCAGAGGCTGGGACTGCTGTTTCTGGACGGGCTGACCTCCGGCGGGGATATCGCCGAGCAGGTGCTGAAGCCGCTGATGGAGACGGTCACGCCGGGGAGCATACAGGAGGTTCTGACGCAGGCGGAGCGGGCGAGAGTCTACTGCGCCGTCGCCGAGCGCACGCAAGACCCCGCGCAGACGGCGGACAAGCTGCTGCACGGCTATTGCGCTGTCATTTTTCCGGGCACGGACACGGCGCTCTGCTTCGAAACGAAAACGAGCGCCCGGCGCGGCCCCTCCGCGCCGGAGTCGGAAAACACTGTCAAGGGCGCGAAGGACGCGTTTACAGAGACGATACGCATCAACACCAGCCTCCTGCGCCGCCATCTGCGCACGGCGCAGCTGCGTTTTTCACAGAAGACCGTCGGCCTGCGCACGAAAACCGCCGTCACGGTCTGCTATCTCGCCGACCTGACCGCGCCGGAGCTTGTCCGGCGCATGGAAAAGCGGCTGGAGAATATCGACATTGACGGGATGCTCACGCCCGCAAGCGTCGAGGAATACGTGACCGGTTCCCGCCGGACAGCCTTTCCGTTATTACAATACACCGAGCGCCCGGACACCTTCTGCCAGGGCCTTCTGAACGGACAGGTCGGATTGCTGGTCGACGGGCTGCCGCTGGGGTATCTGGCCCCGGTCAATCTCGGCGTTCTGATGAAATCGACGGAGGACCGCGCGGTCGACTATCTCTCGGCGTCCTGCCTGCGCGTGCTGCGGTATCTGGCGCTGCTGGCCGCGCTGCTGCTGCCGGGGCTGTATGTCGCCATGGCGACGTATCATCAGGAGATGATCCCGACAAAGCTGCTGCTGGCGATCATCGAATCCAAGCGCGAGGTGCCGTTCGATACGGTTTTCGAGGTGGTGGGCCTGCTTGCCGCGTTTGAGCTTTTGCAGGAGGCGGGGCTTCATCTGCCGCAGGCCATCGGCACGGCGGTTTCCATCATCGGCGGCCTCGTCGTGGGCACAACGGCGGTCGATGCGCGGCTCGTCTCGCCCGCCGCGCTGATCGTCACGGCCTCCGCCGGGATCTGCGGCTTTACGCTTCCGAGCCGGGATCTGTCCGACGCCGTTCGCATCTGGCGCTTCGCACTGGCGATTCTGGCGGGAGCGGGCGGGCTGTTCGCCCTGACGGCAGGCGGCATTGCGCTGCTGATCCACCTGTCGGGGCTGACGAGTCTGGATGTGTCCTATCTCGCGCCGTTTTCCGACGCGCGGGCAAGACGCGCCGTGCTGCGCCCGCTTCTGGTGCGGCAGAAATGGCGCGACACGGCGCTGCACCCGCAGGATCTGAAAAATCAGGGGGACGGTCATGCTCAATAAAATCAGTATCGCGCTGCTGGCGGCCGCGTCGGTGGTCAGCCTTTGTATGCTGCCGCGCACGGGGACGGACGCGGCGAAGCTCCTGCCTGCGCAGGTGCTCGTGATCGCGCAGGAGGACGGGCGGATCACCGTGGAAAGCGACAACGGCGTATCCGGCTCCGGCACGACGCTCCCGGACGCGCTTGCCGCCATGCGGGAAGGGGCGGAGGGCACGCTATTTCTGGACACGGCGGAGCATATTATTCTCCTGCAAAGCACACAATCTCTTCTGCCCGCAGCGGTGCGGCAGCGGCAGTTCCGCCCGGCGGCAAAGCTGTATCTGGCGCGGATGGATGCATTGGATGCAGACGGCTGCGTGGAATTTTTGCAGGCGCACCCCGGTGCGGTGACGCTTGCGGACGCGCACGCCGCGCTTCTGCGCGGCGAAGCACTCGACCCGGCGATTCTGCTGCCGGGGGAAAACGGAGGGATCATTCTTGCAGGATAAGCTGACGCCGAGACAGGTGCGCGCGTGGAGCCTGTGCGCGCTGAGCGTTCCGGCGGCGATGGCGCTGCCGGGCTGCGGCTGGCTGTGGGTGCTGGGCGGGAGTATCCTCGCCTGCGCGCTTGCCGCCTGCCAGCAGGCGATGCAGCGGCACTCCGGCCTGTGTATGCGGCAGGCGTTTGCCCGCGCGTTCGGAGCTGTTGGCGGACAGATCATGGCAGCGGCGGAGCTTTTGTGGCTGCTGTTTGCGGCCTCGGGCGCTGCTGCGGCCAGTCAGATCGCGTTTGAAGACGACCTTGGCCCGTTCCTGCCCGCGATCCCGCTTTTGCTGGCGGCGCTGGCCGGACAAAAGGGACGGCTGGCAGCCGGACGTGTCTGCGCAGTGCTTGCGTTGTGCCTCGCGGGACTGTATGCGGTCATTGCCGCAGCGTCCCTGCGGCACGTGCAGGTAGATTGGAGCCGCCCGCAGGGCGTTCCGGCGGATGCCGCGCTGGCGTTCTGCCTGTGTCTGGGGCCGGTCTGCATGGCATTTGTCACGGCGGAGGAGGAAACACCGCGCATTTCACCCGGTACGGCGGCAGCGTCTGCGCTTCTCCCGGCAGCCCCGACGTTTCTGACGGCCGCGTGTCTGTCGCCGGAGCTGGCGCGGCAGGAGCCGCTGCCGTTTCTCACGCTGACGAAAAGCCTGTCTGTGCTGTCGGTCATGCAGCGGTTCGAGCTGCTGCTGTCAGTCGCGCAGCTTTTGGGGCTGTTTGCGCTTTTGACGATGCTGGTGTGTGCGGCAGAACGTATGCTGGGAGCTGTCAGACGGAAAAATGGCATGGGAAGCACCGGAGGTGTGTTCTGCCTGCTGGCATTTGGCGGAAGCTTTCTGGCATACCGGCTGCCGATCTGGAGCTGGGCTGTGGGAGCGGCTATATTTTGGGGTGTCGTGCCGATATTAACACAAGTAATAGTAAATATAAAAAAGAGTGAAAAATAATGAAAAAAAGGGTTGACAAACCGGTTTTTCGATGGTATCATAGCCGAGCGTTCTGGAGAGCGCAGCAAATCGGACGGGGTTCAAGAAAAAGCTCGAAGAGATTCGAAAAAAGTTCTTGACAAACGGATGAAGATGTGCTAAACTAAATGAGTTCGCTGCTGAGCGAGAAATCGCGAAGCGACGAGCGGATCACAAAAAGTTCGAAAGAATTTGAAAAAAGTTCTTGACAAAAGAAACTTGATGTGATACAATAAAAGCCCGCGAAACTGCGGAGTGCACCTTGTAAATTAAACAACGAGAAACATGAACAAACACCTTGGACAATTAAGGTTCTGAAAAAGAACCAAAAGAGTTGTTCAGTGAATGTCAGAAATGAGATTCTTTGAATAGCCAACGAAAATTCTTGAGTTAAGCTAAGAGCGAACGAAGAATGAAATTGATTTTAGAGCTTCGGCTTTAAGATACCATTTTATTGAGAGTTTGATCCTGGCTCAGGACGAACGCTGGCGGCGTG
>ENA-UAPA01000911-UAPA01000911.1-human-gut-metagenome-genome-assembly--contig:-NODE-911-length-14115-cov-7.282646_pt1 | contig 14115 bp, 14 predicted proteins | sample MGYA00243476_ERZ654569 | MGnify/ENA primary metagenome ERZ654569 (study PRJEB26926, sample SAMN06164726) | human gut metagenome | biome: ENVO:00009003; feature: ENVO:2100002; material: ENVO:00002003... | reverse complement strand
CCCTCTTTTGCCACAGTGTCGCTACCTTTTTGACCTCTGTGTCATCTTATGAGGGCGGTTGCGGATTTGAGGATAACTATAAATTATAGGAGATTTAATAATGAAAGCGACTATATTTAATCCCGCTCAAATGCGAATTCTTCAAATGATGTCTTTTTTGAAGACACCAGAGCAATTGGCAAATCTTGAAAATGCGATATCCCAATACTTTGCTAAAAAAGCAGATGAGGAGCTGGACATGTTATGTGAAAATGGAACCATAACTCTTGATACCATTGAAAAGTGGGGAGAGGAGCACATGCGTATTTCAAGAAAATGAGAAAAATAGTTCTTGATACCAATTGCTTGTTGATGAGCCTTCCAAAGATTAGTCCTTATCGTATGATTTGGGATGAATTTTTGAAAGGTCAATTGATATTGTGTGTCTCTAATGAAATAATAGAAGAGTACTGGAAATATTGACGCAGAAGACAAATTCCGAAATTGCCAATAATATTGTTTCTTTATTATTAAGCAAAAAAAATGTTGAGTTTGTTACTGCCTATTACAAATTGCATTTGATAGAAATTGATGAAGATGATAATAAGTTCGTTGATTGTGCTTTTACAGCAGGTGCAAGTTGTATTGTTAGTAATGATGCTCATTTTAAAATCTTAAATGAAATAAATTTCCCGAAGATTTTTGTTTTAAAGATTCAAGAGTTTGTGGATTTACTATTGCGTAATGGGCATTGATAGTTGCTTATAGAAATATTGTGCGCCTATATAAAGTTTTGCTTATCTTTGTTTAAAGTGGTTTTTATAAAATTATTATGGCAAAGGAAACAACTATGAATCAAGCTCAACTGCAAATCCTTGATATGTTGTCATTTATCAAGACTCCTGAGGCTTTGCGTGATTTGAATAAGGTGATCTCTGATTATTTTGTTAAGAGGACTGATGATGAATTGGATAGAATGTGGAATGAAGGTACTCTGAATGAAGAACGTATTGAGAGCTTCCGTCATCTCCATGAACGTACTCCATATAATAAACCGACTTTATAATCGTTAGGTGACGATAGAACTGGTAATTTGAAGATCTATGCTAAATTCTTTGGTGTTTACATTGGATTATCGTATCTTTGCTGCATCAATGATTAATAAAATTGGGAGGAAGAATATATGGATAATACAAAGTTAACAAGGGAAGAGGCTCTACGCCGCTGGAAGGCTTCTAAGGAAACCAAGCGTAAAATGATGGAGAAACTGGAGAACTTGGAGATGAATGCGCATGGAAAAGGACTATAGTATTTTCTTTCAACTGATAAGGTTGGGACTGGGGATTTCGGATGAGGCTGTGGTGATTCCTATGGAGGCCTGGAAGGGACTGTATAAGGAGGCTGAAAGGCAATCGATGCTGGGAGTGGTTTTCGAGGGCGTCAACAGAAATGTGAACCTCGGTGGTACTAAACCGCCTACTGCCTTGGTACTGAAATGGATGGGTATCTCGCAGGTTATCAAGCGAAAGAATGTGAAGTTTGATGAGGAGGCGAAAAGGCTGACACAGCTGTTTGATGAGAATGGTATCTTTACCGTGATATTGAAAGGACAGGGCAATGAGCTGCTTTATCCTGTAAGGGGATGCAGAATTCCTGGTGATATCGACATCTTTGTGGATGGGGGTAAGGACTTTGTCGTGGACTGGATTGACCGACATGGATTGGCCGACAGGGCGGAGAAGGCTACATATCATCATGTGCATCTGTTGCCTGGGGCGAGTGGTATTGATATCGAAGTGCATTTCCTGCCTTCTTCGGGGCTTTTCTTTCCCTCTCATCGTCATCGGCTGCAGAGGTTCTTGCTGAGTGAGGTGAGAAACTCGGTCATGTGTGACAGGGGATTCAGAATTCCTTCGGCGATGTTTAACCTGCTGATGCAACTTGCTCATATCCATTGTCATTTTTTTAGTGGGGGTATTGGTCTGCGACAGATGAACGACTTCTACTATGTGCTGAAGTCTTCTTCGAAGGATGAGAGGGTAGAGGCTATGGCGCTCATCAGGAAAATGGGGATGAGGAAAACGGCGGCTGCTCTAATGTGGGTGCTGAAGGAGGTGTTCCTCATGGATGAAGAATGGATGCTGTGCTCTCCTGACGAGAGCCTTGGTAAAGTGTTGTTGGGTGAAGTGTTCAAGGGTGGTAATTTCGGGCATTATCTTTTTGATAATGAGGAGGCGTTCCTCTTGAAGGCTGTGCTGCGTCGCAAGAGATTTCTGAAACTCCTGAGATTCGGAGTGTTGGAAACGATTGGTCAAATGTGGTTTGATACAATGTATATTGTGAAGAAGCTAATATAATATATAATGTATGCACGTATGTGTGCTTACATTATATATTATATTAGTTTTTTTTGTTTATAATGAGGGATCTTCGAAAAGCTGCCTGTCGTCCCTTAGCATTAAGGGAGGCTTTCGAAAATCCACCCGTCCTTCTTTAGCATTAAGTTTTTTCTAAAATCAACCCGTCCTTCTTTACCATTAAAGAAGGCTCCACCTCTCATCTCGGTCTTCTTCAATAGTCTTTACGACCCCTTCGGTTCCCCTTGTAGGGGACAGAAACCTCAGGGAAGAAGAGGAAACCGCTCCTCCTTGTCGCTCTGAACCATTTCATTCTATGGTTGGCGGACCATCAGAGGTCTACGCCAGCAGCGGAACTGCGGTTTTTTGTGCGGGATGAACCGCATGGACACACTATTCAGGATGTTTGCTGCTTGCTCGATGCTGAAGGGATGCTTGCTCGATGCATGCTACTTGCTGGAATTGCTGTTTGAGGGGACTGCAGACAAGATGGATGGCGCATTGCGTAATTTGCTAATACTGTCATCTTATTCTCCATAGTCCAATATCTCCATCATTTGTGATCTTTTCTTAATCGTCTGACTTCTTTTATCTCTGCATTGATTTCATCAAGGGACATTTCTATGTTGTTTTCTCTTGCCGTCTTGCACATGTTTTCAAAAGCTTCTATTGCCTCGTCTGTAACCTTGTCTTCTTTGCTTTCCTTTGCTTTGATGGCAAAAGGTATACTTCGTGTGCGGATTACCGCCTTGACAAATACATTGATTGCTGCATTTGCACTCATGCCAAACTGCTCACAGAGGCTGTCGAACATAGCTTTCTGTTGTGAGTCTATTCTGACTGTCATTGATGTCTGTGCCATAACGTTATCTGTTTTAATTAATATTGATTGCAAATATAGGGCGTTTTGATGTGAATTGTATGACTTATGACTTCTTTTTATCAATGTTTAACAGTAAACACTGAAGTTTCGCATGTGGTTTATGTACGGGCTGAAGGGGCATACTTGCGAAACTTTAGTGAAATAAAAAAAGTCCGTGGAAAAATTAATTTCTACGGACTTTCTTATTATATTGTTATTGAAACTTATGCCTTGAAGCTCTCCAAATCTTCGGCCTGGAAGTTCTGGATGTATGCGGAATGACCGAGGACTTCTTCCTCTGCCATGCGGACATATACGTTGGCACTCTTGGCAAACAGCTCGGGTGACTTGGTGGCGTCGTCGAGGATGAGGAGAGACATCACGATGTCGCCAGTCATGTTGTAGAGACGGCGAGCCAGGAAGTCGTGAACTGCCTGGTCGTTGGCTTCCTTCACCTTGTTGATGGCTGCCTCGTAGAGGTCTGCCAACTTGGCTACGCGGGCCTTCAATGCCTTCAGATCGTCACTGACCTCGCTCTCCAACATCTCCTTGATGATGTTGAGGTAGGTGCCGTTGGTGATGTAACGGATGGCTGCTACTACCTGCAACTGGGTGGTACCCTCGTAGATGGAGAAGATGCGGGCATCACGGAACAAGCGCTGGCACTTGTACTCCATGATGAAACCGGAACCTCCGTGGATGCTGATGGCATCGTAGGCGTTCTGGTTGGCATACTCTGAGTTCATACCCTTGGCCAATGGAGTGAAGGCGTCGGCAAGACGGGTGTACTTCTTCATCTCCTGACGCTCCTCGGGAGTGAGCTTGCTGTCGCGGGCGATGTCTTCCAATGCCTTGTAGATATCTACGTAGCGGGCGCAGCAGTAGAGGAGTGAACGGCCTGCATCCAACTTGGCCTTCATTCTTGACAGCATGTCGTAAACGGCTGGGAAGTTGATGATCTTCTCGCCAAACTGGGCACGCTCCTTGGCATAGGCCAAGCCCTCGTTGTAAGCTTCCTGCTCTACACCGACACTCTGTGCGGCGATACCTAAGCGGGCGCCGTTCATCAGTGCCATCACGTACTTGATCAGACCGAGACGTGTGTTGCCGCAAAGTTCTGCCTTGGCATTCTTGTAAACCAACTCGCAGGTTGGTGAACCATGGATACCGAGCTTGTGCTCGATGTGACGAACGGTGACGCCACCATCACGCTTGTCGTAGATGAACATTGAAAGTCCACGACCGTCCTTGGTGCCTTCCTCTGAACGTGCCAGTACCAAGTGGATGTCGGAGTCGCCATTGGTGATGAAACGCTTCACACCGTTGAGACGCCATGTGCCGTCCTCATCCTGTGTAGCCTTCAGCATCACGCGCTGCAAGTCGGAACCTGCATCTGGCTCGGTCAGGTCCATACTCATGGTCTCGCCTGCGCAAATGCGAGGGATGTACTTCTGACGCTGTTCCTCTGAACCGAACTCATAGAGGGTGTCGATACAGCTCTGGAGTGACCAGATGTTCTGGAAACCTGCATCGGCTGCTGCGATGATTTCTGAAGCCATAGAGAAAATGGCGTTAGGCAGGTTCAAGCCGCCGTAACGACGTGGCATGGACAAGCCCCAGAGGCCTGCCTTGCGGGTGGCATCGAGGTTCTCAAATGTCTTGCTGGCATAGATCATGCGGCCATTCTCCAGGTGTGGACCTTCGATGTCGACATCTTCAGAGTTGGGTTCGATGATGTTGGCTGCCACATCGCCGGTAATATCCAGCAGTCGCTTGTAGTTCTCAATGGCATCCTCGTAGTTGACAGGTGCATCTTCGAACTGGTCTTTCTCTACGTAATTGCGTTCCTTTAAGTCCACAACACGCTTCATGAGGGGGTGATTGAGATGAAATTCAATCTCAGGATGATCACTATAGTAATTAGCCATATTTTTTTTGTTTTTGGAAGGAGTTAAAGGAGTTAAGGAGTTAAAGGAGTTAAGACAACACCTTTTTCTCCGTATAATGCTAACTGATGGCATTATTGTTTATTACTCCTTTACAATAAGCATTGAGAAGTTTGCTGGCTTCTTCGATACTCGTGCATAATGCCTCAAATTCATCTTTTTGCAAGAAATCTAAATCTCTTGATAAGATGATGTAATCTCTACATTCCTCAAGACTTCCTTGCGAAATGTTGAAGAAGCGGAGTTTGTCAGCTTTGCTAAGCTTCTTGTAGCCTTCTGCGATGTTAGCTTCGATCGATACTGCTGCCCTTCTGAATTGGGAAATCAATCCAAACCGCTCCACTTCAGGAAAATGTCCTGTTACCCGATAAACGAGTAATACAAAAGCATGAGCCTTCTGCCAAGCAAGTATATCCTCAAATCTAAACATATAAAGCTGTTGTCTTAACTCCTTTAACTCCTTAACTCCTTAACTCCTTGTAAATTTTACTTTGAATTTTGCTTGTAGTACTTGATGAGCTTGGGGACGACGTCTTCGACATTGCCGTTGATGACGTAGTCGGCAATCTTGTTGATGGGGGCATCAGGATCGTTGTTTACGGAGATGATGATGCCGGAATCCTGCATACCGGCGATGTGCTGGATCTGACCGGAGATGCCGCAGGCGATATAAACCTTAGGATGAACGGTGACACCGGTCTGACCAATCTGACGGTCGTGGTCTACCCAACCTGCATCTACGGCAGCACGGGAAGCACCAACCTCGCCATGGAGGAGATGAGCCAACTCGAAGAGCTGGTCGAAGCCTTCCTTGCTTCCTACACCATAACCGCCGGCTACAACGATGGCAGAACCCTTCAGGTTGTGCTTGGCTGCCTCTACATGGTGGTCGAGTACCTTCACTACGAAGTCCTCGGCAGGTACATACTTGCTTACCTCTGGGTAAACAACTTCTTTCTTGCACTCACCCTCATAGATGCTCTTCTGCATCACACCTGAGCGTACGGTCGCCATCTGTGGACGATGCTCTGGGTTGACGATGGTTGCCACGATGTTGCCACCGAAGGCTGGACGAATCTGATAGAGCAAACCGTCGTAGTGCTTGCCGCTCTTCTTGTCGTCATATTCGCCAATCTCGAGCTCGGTACAGTCGGCTGTCAAACCGCTGGTCAGAGAAGAAGAGACACGAGGACCGAGGTCGCGACCGATAACGGTGGCACCCATCAAGGCAATCTGTGGATTCTCCTCCTTGAAGAGGTTGACGAGGATGTCGGTATGAGGAGCTGAGGTGTATGGGAACAATCCCTCGGCATCGAAAACAAATAACTTATCTACACCATAGGGCAGGATCTGGTCTTCCACCTTTCCCTTGATGCCTGTGCCAGCCACAATGGCATGGAGCTCCACGCCCTGCTGGTTGGCGAGCTTACGACCCTTGGTAAGCAATTCTTGAGATACTTCGGCTACGGTTGTGCCTTCTACCTCGCAATATACAAATACGTTGTTCATAAATTTTTGCAAAATTTATAGATTTTCGTCACGACTCGGCAAACTCAAGCGAGCTTGGTTTGCTCTCGCTGTTCTGAAAATTCATTTTACATTTTCTAATTTTTGAGGAGTTAAAGGAGTTAAGGAGTTATCGCTCCTTGCGGTCGCTGAGGAGTTAAGACAACAGTTTTGTTGCTTGAGTATAGGAGAATGACATATAGCCCTAAAGCTGTTGTCTTAACTCCTTAACTTCTTAACTCCTTAAATTCCTCTTAAAATACTATCCGATAATACTTTCGTTCAACAATTCCTTCATCAAGTTGTCGATGTCCTCATCGCTGCTTGTCAAGGTCTTGCTCTCCTTAGCCTGGAACACGATGTTCTTTACTGCCTTCACCTTGGTAGGTGAACCGCTCAGACCACACTGTGAAGGATCGCCGTCAACATCGGCTACGCTCCACTGGTTGAGAGTGAGGTAAGGACGCTCCTCATAGAGGTTGGTCCAAGGCTCATCTCCCTTGCGCTCCATAGGGCAAGATGCGTATTTGTATTTCATTACGAGCTTCACGTTGCATGGGCGACATGGAGCTGCACTGCCGTTTACGGTTATCACGAGTGGCAATGGGGCCTCTACGGTCTCGACACCTCCATCGATGAGGCGACGGACTGTTGCCTTGCCGTCTTCCACCTTCAGAATCTCCTCGGCATAGGTGACCTGGTTCAAGCCCAACTTCTGAGCTACCTGTGGACCTACCTGTGCGGTATCACCATCGATAGCCTGGCGGCCACCGATCACGATGTCGACATCGCCTATCTTCTTGATGGCGGTGGCAAGGGCATAGGATGTGGCCAATGTGTCGGCACCGGCGAAGAGGCGGTCGGTAAGCAGCCAACCTGTATCTGCACCACGGTAAAGACCCTGGCGAATTACCTCACCGGCACGTGGAGGACCCATTGTAAGAATACCAACTGTGGAACCTGGATTCTGCTCTTTCAATCGAAGAGCCTGCTCCAATGCGTTCAAATCTTCAGGATTGAAGATGGCGGGAAGGGCTGCGCGGTTGACTGTGCCTTCGGCTGTCATCGCATCCTTACCCACATTTCTTGTGTCTGGTACTTGCTTGGCAAGTACTACAATTTTTAAACTCATATTAATAAAATGGTTATTGTTATTATTTCTAAGTTTGTTAGTGTTTCGTAAGGAACACAGCCGCAAAAGTAGTATTTTTTTGTGTATTACACAAATAAATCGGCATTTTTTTGGAAAAGAAGGGGGTTAAGGGGTAATTTATAAAGGAGTTAAGGAGTTAAGGGAGTTAAGGAGTTAAGACAACAGCCTTGAGGGAAAAGAAGGGGATTAAGGGGAAATTTATAAAGGAGTTAAGGGAGTTAAGGAGTTAAGACAATAGCCTTAGAACTTGAGAGGCTTGACAAAGTTTGATGTTTAATGAATGCACCTCACAAATGCTGTTGTCTTAACTCCTTAACTCCTTAACTCCTTGTTTGGGTTGCCTCATAGAGGCCATCGACGATGGAGTCGGCGAGCGATATGTTAGGCACCATGATGTTGTCGCATTGCAAGTATTCGCAGGCTTTGATGAATATTTCTGCGGCAGGGATGATGACGTCGGCGCGGTCTTCTCGCAGGCTGAAGGAGATCTCGCGCTCTTCGATGCTCAGTGGCTGCATCATCTGGTAGAGGCGTTTCAACTCGGCAAGCGACAGCTCTTTGTTGGCATTCTTGCTGTGGCGTGCCAGTTTGTTGAGTTTGTTGATGTTTCCACCTGATCCGATGATACGGATGTTGCCATACTTCTCGGCGTATCTGGTGAGGTTCTGCCGGAAGAGGTCTTCGGTCTCGACTGTCACTCTTCCGCTGAGTTGTCGCAGTGTACCCATGTTGTAGGAGAAGCTTTCGGCAAGGGTTCCGTCGTGAATGAGGGACACCTCGGTAGAGCCACCGCCCACATCAATATAGGCAAAGTTGCCCTCGTTGGAATCGGTCTTTTCCACCAGGTTGTTGTAGAGCAGTTGTGCTTCTTCCTGTCCCTTGATGATTTCGAGTTTGATGCCTGTCTGTTTCTCTATTTTCTTGAGTACCTTCTTGCCGTTCTCGGCATCTCGCATGGCCGATGTGGCACAGGCGCGGAAGGCTTCCACATCGTTGAGCTTCATAAACTGCTTGAAGCCTTTCATCATGTGGAGCATCATCTTTTCGCGTTCCTTGGATATCTTTCCAAGGGTGAAGACGTCCTTTCCCAAACGAAGGGGAACGCGTATGAACATGACTTTCTTTATACGGTCTTCCTCTCTGTGGGCTTCGGGGTCGAAGCGTTTGATGAGGAGTCGGGCTCCGTTGGAGCCGATGTCTATTGCTGCTAAATTCATTGTTGTGTTTAGTGTTTAATGTTTAGAAGTTAGAGAAGTTAAAGAAGTTAGAGAAGTTAAAGAAGTTAGAGCCATATGCTTTTGTGGACTTGACCCTTCCCCATTCCCTCAAGGCTGTTGGCTTTAACTTCTAACGACCGAAGGGAGTGATAACTTCTTTAACTTCTATAACTTCTTGAAAAAACCTTCTCTAACTCTACTTCTTGTATTCCTTGTAAAGTTCTTGCTGACTACGGAAAGGCTCTCCCTCGACAAAGTTGTTGGTGCCCTTGCCGTCGACGATGCGGCCATTCGTGGTATCTCTCATGCCATAAGAGATGGTGCGCATCAGGTCGGCCTGAAGCTCCTCATCGTACACTGGGGTAAGCACCTCGATGCGGTTCAACAGGTTTCTCGGCATCCAGTCGGCAGAGCCAAGGAAGTATCTTGGTTTTCCGCCATTGGCAAAGATGAGGATGCGGCTGTGCTCCAAGTATCGGTCGATGATGCCCACACAGCGTATGTTCTCGCTCAGGCCCTTGATGCCCGGTATGAGTGAGCAGTTGCCACGTATCACGATGTCTATCTTCACGCCAGCCTTGGAGGCCTGGTAGAGTTTGGTCACCATGTCGGTATCGGTGATGTGGTTGATCTTGATCTTCACCCATGCCTCCTTGCCCTCGCCTGCATTCCTTATCTCGGTGTCGAGCATGCGGAGTATGCGGCTCTTCATGGAGTTGGGCGATACGAGCAACTCGCTGAAGCGGAAGGGGGAGAAGGGGCGGTCGATGAAGTCGAAGACCTTTGCCACCTCGTTGACGATCTTAGGACGGGCTGTCATCATCAGATAGTCGGTATAGATCTTGGCGTTGCCCTCATGGAAGTTGCCCGTTCCGATGCAGGCAATGTTGCCTTTCTTGGATTCTATGTAGAGCAGTTTGGAGTGGATCTTCAGTCCTTCCACGCCAAAGATGACGTTGACGCCTTCCTCTTGCATTCGCTTGCTCCACTTGATGTTGCTCTCCTCGTCGAATCGGGCGAGCAACTCTACCACGGCTGTTACCTTCTTGCCGTTGCGGGCTGCTGTGATGAGTGCCTTGACCACCTTGGAGTCCTTGGCCAGACGATAGAGGGTGGTCTTGATGGATTTGACTTCGGGCTTGATGGCTGCCTCGCGCAATACACGAATGTAGCCGTTGAAGTTGTGATAGGGTACATGGATGAAGCGGTCTTTCTGGCGTATCTGGTCGAGGATGCTCTCATTGGATACGAACTCGGGCTTCATGATGGGTGTCCACTTGTCGTATTTCAAGTCATTGCGGCCACAGTCGGGGAACGACATCAGGTCCTTGTGGTTCTGATATCTGCCACCGGCAAGCGAGGCGTCGAGCTCTTTGGTGTTGAGACGGTCGCGCAGTTTTCGCTGCATCTCACGTGGCATTTCGTGGTCGTAGATGACGCGCACGGCTTCGCCCTTCTTGCGACTGTTCACACCCAAGGCAATCTTCTCCATGGTGCCAAAGTCGGCATCGTTGTCCATCTCCATCTCAGCGTCTTTGGTGAACTTGAAGCTGTAGGCTCTGTAGGTGCTCTCTTTGAACCCTAAGAAGACCAGTGGCAGACAGTAACGTATCACATCGTCGAGATACATGATGTTGTCGAAGCCGTCGCTGGAAGGTATTTTCACCCATCGTCCGTATATGCGGTCGGGCACTTTGACGATGGCGTATTTCTTCTTGTTGTCTTTCTTCTCGCATTTCTCGAAGATGAGGTAGATGCGGTTGTCTTCCAGCACAGTGAGATCTTCTATTTCCGACAGCCAGATGGGATTGACAGAGCCATTGAGTTTGTCGTAGAAGAACTGCGACAGGAAGTCCTTCTGCTCGTCGTTGAGGTTGGCTTCGGTAACGAGGCGAATCTTGTGGGTTTCCAACTCTTCGAAAACTCTATCCACCGCCTCAGTGTATTCTTTGGAATAAGATTCATTGAGCTTATTGATGGTTTTGAGTGATTTCTTGATCTGCTGTTCGGTGTCTTTGTCGAGTTTGCGTTCCAGCATGCGGTTGAGTGATGCCACTCGAACACGGAAGAACTCGTCGAGGTTGTTGGAGTAGATACCGAGGAAAGAGAGTCGTTCCAACAGGGGGACAAACTCTTTTTCTGCCTCTTGTAGAATGCGGTGGTTGAAATACATCCAGCTCACGTCGCGTTCTACATATGCTTTTTTCATCACTTCTTGTTTCGTCATAATCTTGAATTTAAAGGAGGGTTTGCGGAGTTAAGACAACTGCTCTGTTGCTTTGCTTCTGATTATTTTTGCTCCTGTTTCTGTTCTTTCTTGTCTTGCTTCTTGTCTTGCTTCTTGTCTGCAGCTTTCTTGTCTTGCTTCTTGTCTGCAGCTTTCTTGTCTTGCTTCTTGTCTGCTTTGTCTGCAGCTTTCTTATCTTGCTTCTTGTCTGCTTTGTCTTGCTTCTTGTCTTTTGGAGCATCCTGTTTTTTGTTTCCCTTCTTCTGTTCCTGCTGTGGTGCAGAAGGGGCAACGGTAGCATTGTCGGCAGGTTTCTCGAGTACGAGGAAGTCGGTATCGCCGTCGATGAAGTGAAGGGCTTTGCGGAAAGTCTTGCTGGTTCCGGCAGGAACGATGATGTCGTGCAACAGGTCGCAGTCGTCGAAGGTGTGGCGGCTCAACTTGTCAGGAACTCCTGCAAAGGTAATCTTCTTGAGTTTGTCGCACTCGGCAAAGGCATAGCTTTTTATTACTTTCACGCCTGCGGGTACATAAACGTTATCCAGTTCGTCACAATCGTAGAAAGCATCGTGTTCTATTTCTTTCACACTGTTGGCAATAATGATGTTCTTGAGTTGTTTCTTGCCACGGAACGCCATCTCGCCAATGGTTGTCACTCCCTCTGGAATGTGGAAACTCTCAGCTTGGCTCATGCAGTAAACGAGGCGCTTCTTGTCGGCAGTGTACACGGTATCACCGTAAAACTCGAAGCTGTCGCTGTCGATTTTCTGCAGGGCGAGGTTGAGTACTAAACTTTCAAATTTTCCGTCCTTTTTGGATTTCTTCTTGAGAATCTCCAAGATTGCTTTCTTGTTCTCTTTCATTTATTCTGAGTTTTTAAATGTTTTGTCTTTGTAATCCGGGTGCAAAGTTACAACGATATTTAGAAAGAGTAGGCGCAAAAGCAATTACGTGTTTGTGACGATGATGTTACAATGGTGTTACGAGGGGGGAAAGCAGGAGTTGAGGGAGTTAAGTTAAGGGAGTTAAAGAAGTTAAGGAGTTAAGACAACAGTCTTCTTGTGAAAGATGTAAAAATCAGGTTAGAGTGGTCAACTAAAATAGTTAAACCACCATCTGTACCCTGAAACCACCATAAAATCTATGTTCTAAACTATAGAACTTATGTTCTAAAGTTTAGAACTTGTATCCGAAAGTTTCGAACTTATGTTCTAAAGTTTAGAATATAGATTTCAAAGCGAACAGAAAACAATTTTATAGCTTTCAAGACAAGAATGAATAGGCGGGATTTTGAAATGTTACGATTTTGTAACATCTGTGTTGTAGAATAGAAATATAATTTTCGTAATTTTGCACCCGAAAGAATGAATGGAGATTTTCTTAAGGAGTTAAGGGAGTGATAACTTCCCTTAACTCCTATAACTCCCCATAAAGATAACTTCTTGAAAATATAATTATAGAATAATATAATAATGTAAGATATGAACAAAAAAATGACGACCATGCTGTTGCTTTCGATGTTGACAGCGGCAGTTTATGCTCAGAACGATGAAGAGGAGGTAGACAGAACACCAAAGATAGGCGGTACCATTCGCTCGAAGTATGAATACCAAACCGAGGAGGGCGAGGGACGCTTTGAGGTTCGTACAGCCCGTGTCAGTGTGTCGGGAAATGTGACCAAGGAGGTGAGCTACAAGGCAGAGATTGACCTCTGCGATGAGGGAAAGATCAAGATGCTCGATGCCTACACACGTATCAAGCCTTGGAGCACCCTGCAGTTTACCATCGGTCAGGAGCGTGTGCCCTTTACCATTGATGCTCACCGTTCTCCCCATCAGCAGTATTTTGCCAATCGCTCGTTTATCGCCAAGCAGGTGGGTAACGTGCGTGACGTGGGTGCCGAGGTGGGTTATACATGGAATGTCGGTTTCCCCATCGTGGTGAATGCCGGTGTGTTCAACGGCTCTGGTCTTACCAATCAGAAGGACTACTGGACCAAGGGCATCAACTATTCTGCCAAGGCACAGTTTCTCTTCCCCAATGTCAACCTGGTGCTGAGTACTCAGAAGATCAAGCCTTCTGACGTGACTGTGAATATGTATGATGCTGGTCTTACCTTCCACTATGGTGGTTTCATCGCCGAGGTGGAGTATCTCTACAAGCATTATTCGCATAACGCCTTCCACGATGTGCATGCCTTCGATGGTTTTGCCTGCTATGACATCCCGGTACGCACACGTCTTATCAAGAAGGTGTCGCCACTGGTGCGTTATGATTTCATGAGCGATCATAGCGACGGCTCCCGTTACAATGCGACAGACGATGATCTGGGCGAGTTGATTATCAACGACTATAAGCGCCATCGTGTCACCGGCGGTGTTACGTTGAGTCTGTCGAAGCCATTTATCTCCGATATCCGCATCAACTATGAGAAGTATTTCTATCGTGAGGGCGGTATTGCCAAACCTTCGGAGAAAGACAAGATAGTAGTTGAGTTTATGACTCGTTTTTAGTAAATGTGTGTTTTTCTGGTTAGTACGAAAATGTGCGTGTGCTTGTCCGTTGATGGTTGAGCACACGTTTTTTATTCGGGTAAGTGATGCTTTTTGAAAGGAAATATTTGGGAGATAGAAAAGAATGTTGTACTTTTGTTGAGGGAAAGGATAGGGAATTAAGGAGTTGAGTTAATGGAGTTAAAGGAGTTAAGGAGTTGAATTAATGGAGTTAAAGGAGTTAAGGAGTTGAATTAATGGAGTTAAAGGAGTTAAGGAGTTAATGGAGTTAAGACATATGCTTTTGTGGGTGTATTCACTAAGCAGCACGCCCTGAAGGGGCAGAAGCTCTTAGCCCAGGGCAACGCCCTGGGTA
>ENA-UAPA01000871-UAPA01000871.1-human-gut-metagenome-genome-assembly--contig:-NODE-871-length-14472-cov-8.169314_pt1 | contig 14472 bp, 14 predicted proteins | sample MGYA00243476_ERZ654569 | MGnify/ENA primary metagenome ERZ654569 (study PRJEB26926, sample SAMN06164726) | human gut metagenome | biome: ENVO:00009003; feature: ENVO:2100002; material: ENVO:00002003... | reverse complement strand
CAGCGCTCGCACACGCCGTTGACCACTTCCTCGTTGGCCAGCACGCACTTGCAGCTGGTGCACCAGTTCACGGGCATGGTGGTCTTATAGGCCAGGCCCTTCTTGAACATCTGCAGGAAGATCCACTGGGTCCACTTGTAATAGTTGGGGTCCGTGGTGTCCACCACCCGGTCCCAGTCGAAGCCGTAGCCCAGCATTTTCAGCTGGCTGGTGAAGTTGGCGATGTTCTGCTTGGTGACGATGGCCGGGTGGATGTGGTTCTTGATGGCGTAGTTCTCCGTGGGCAGGCCGAAGGCGTCAAATCCGATGGGGAACAGGACGTTGTAGCCCTCCATGCGCTTTTTCCGGGTGACGATATCCATGGCGGTAAAGGGCCGGGGATGACCCACGTGCAGGCCCTGGCCGGAGGGATAGGGGAACTCGATCAGCCCGTAGAACTTGGGGCGCTTGTCCCCGGTGACGGCGGCATAGGGCTTGGTCTCCTCCCACCGCTTCTGCCACTTTTTCTCAATGGCGGCAAAATCGTACTTCATATGCTTTTCTCCTTCTGATGATAAATATGACAAAAAAAATCCCCCGACCGCATAACACGGTCAGGGGCGAAATCACTCGCTGTACCACCCTGCTTCCGCGGAAGCTAAGCTCCGCGCTCGGGGCGCCTGTAACGGGGCGCGACCGTCCCGCCCTGTTCAGGCGGGAAACTCCGGGGCCAGTACAACGGAGCGCCTCCGCCGGCTCGCACCAGCCGCCGACTCTCTTCAGGGGGTCCTGCTCCGTCTTTTTCCCTTCGCAGTCTTTTGCGAAAATCAAAGATATTGTACCCGCTCTCCCCGGGTTTGTCAACCCCGGTTTTCCGGGAAAATTCCCCTCTCCGGCGGCAAAAATGTTGACGAAGCAGCTGCCAGCGCTTATAATAAGGAAAATACCCGGCGCTTTTTCCCTTTGAAGCGTCGCAGAAGGAGCGTTATATGAAACAGATCATCCTTACCGGCGACCGGCCCACCGGCCGCCTGCACGTGGGCCACTATGTGGGCTCCCTGAAGGAGCGCGTGGCCCTTCAGAACTCCGGAAAGTTCGACGAGATCTATATCATGATCGCCGACGCCCAGGCCCTTACCGACAACGCCGAGCATCCGGAAAAGGTCCGCCAGAACATCATGAATGTGGCTCTGGACTATCTGGCCTGCGGTCTGGACCCGGAGAAGTCCACCCTGTTCATCCAGTCCATGATCCCGGAGCTGACGGAGCTGACCTTCTATTATATGAACCTGGTCACCGTGTCCCGGGTCCAGCGCAACCCCACCGTCAAGGCGGAAATTCAGATGCGCAACTTTGAGGCCAGCATCCCCGTGGGCTTCTTCTGCTATCCCATCAGCCAGGCGGCGGACATCACCGCCTTCCGGGCCACCGCCGTCCCCGTGGGCGAGGATCAGCTACCCATGCTGGAGCAGTGCAAGGAGATCGTCCACAAGTTCAACGCCGTCTATGGCGACACCCTGGTGGATCCCCAGATCATCCTGCCCAAGAACCAGGCCTGCCTGCGCCTGCCGGGCATTGACGGCAAGGCCAAGATGAGCAAGTCCCTGGGCAACTGCATCTATCTGTCCGACAGTCCCGAGGACATCCGCACCAAGGTCATGTCCATGTTCACCGACCCCACCCACCTGCGCCGGGAGGACCCCGGCCACACCGAGGGGAACCCCGTCTTCATCTATCTGGACGCCTTCTGCCGCCCGGAGTATTTCCCGGAGTTCCTGCCGGAATACAGCGGGCTGGATGAGCTGAAGGCCCACTATCAGCGGGGCGGCCTGGGGGATGTGAAGGTCAAGAAGTTCCTGAACAACGTTCTCCAGGCAGAGCTGGCTCCCATCCGCCAGCGCCGGGAGGATTGGGAAAAGCGCCTGCCCGACGTGTATGAGATCCTCCGGGTCGGCAGCGAGACGGCCCGCCGCACCGCCGCCGCCACCCTTCGGGATGTGCGTCACGCCATGCGCATCGACTATTTCGAGGACAACAACCTCCTGCGCAGGGACTGAGACGGCGAAAATAAACCGGTCGGGCCGGAAAGGCAGGTATCTGTATGCCGCTGCGGATCGTCAGAAACGACATGACGGACGCCCAGTGCTACAAGAAGGCGAACATCGACCGGAAGCTCTTTTCCAAGATCCGCTCGAACAAGTCCTACAAGCCCTCCAAGCCCACCGTGATCGCCTTTGCCCTGGCCCTGGAGCTGCCGCTGGAGGAAACGAAGGATATGCTGATGAAGGCGGGGTTCGCCCTGTCCCGCTCCAACAAGTCCGACATCATCGTGGAGTATTTCATCGAGCACGGGAACTACAACGTGTTTGAGCTGAACGAGGTGCTGTTTGCCTTTGACCTGAGCCTGATCGGCGGGTCCGGGAGCTGAGATTCTATCATAAAAAGGTTCTATAATAAGCAATGGGGCCAGGCTTACGCCTGGCCCCATTGCATCTTGTCAAAAAAGACTTTTTGACAAGATGAGTGCGGTTTTTCAGAACTTGAAAAGTTCTGAAAAACCTGTGATTGCAAACGAAAGACACCCCTGATGGGTTTCTTTCGTAACGATCTTCCTTTCCGATGGCGGAAGATTTCCGAGTATTCCGATAGTCTCGGCTTTTCACGTTTTTACGCGTCCTGGCTGAAGCTCTCCTCCAGCTGCCGCAGACCCTCCTCCAGCTCCTGGAAGCCGGACAGGTCCGGCTCCGCCAGGGTCTGCTGGGCCAGGGCCAGCTTCTGGCAGAACTGGCGGTTCAGCTCGGCATACTTGGCCCGGGACTGGGCGCACCAGTCCTCCTGCTGCCGGGCCAGCTGCCGCAGCTGCTCGATGGCCTTGGCCCGGAACTCCTCCGTCCGCCGGTGGGCGCTGATCTCAATGTCGGCGATGTGGTCCTTCAGGGACTGATACTCCGCCGCCTGGGCCCGGAGGCCCTCCGTCTCCGCCTGGAGCTGACTGGCCTGGTCCTGCAGCCGGGACAGCCGATCCTGCAGCTGGCGGCAGGTGTCCGCCGCGGCGCCGTTTTCCAGCGCCGCCCGGCGCAGGGTGTTCAGCTCCGCCTCCATGGAGCGGTTACGCTCCTGCAGGTCCTGATTCTCCGCCTCCAGGGCGGAAATGCGCTGCTGACTCTCCCGGGAGATCTGCTGGATATAGTTGACCACGTCCTCCCGGTCGAAGCCGCCGAATAACGCCGTTTTGAAATTGGTGTTCATTCCATTGCCCCCCGCTGTCTGTCAATTTGCACACAGTATAGCATAGGGGGCCGACAAAATCAACCGTTTTTCCCGATCATGCCGTAAAGAGCCTCCAGGGCGTCGGACAGGGTGCCCAGCCGGTCGATAAGCCCCAGCTCCACCGCCTGGCTGCCGTACAGAATGGTGCCCACGTCGTTGGACATATCCCCGTCGGCCAGCATCAGCCGGCGGAAGTCGTCCTGGGTGATGCGGCTGTGCCGGGCCACGAAGGACACGATGCTCTCCTGCACCCGTTCAAAATACCGATAGGACTGTGGCGCGGCGATCATCAGGCCGCTCATGCGCACCGGGTGCACCGTCATGGATGCCGAAGGCACGATGAAGGTCTGCCGCCCGGACACCGCCAGGGGGATGCCGATGGAGTGGCCGCCGCCCAGCACCAGGGTCACCGTGGGCTTGGTCATGCCGGCCACCATCTCCGCAATGGCCAGGCCCGCCTCGATGTCGCCGCCCACGGTGTTCAGCAGCAGCAGGACGCCGTCCACGTCCTCCGACTGCTCCAGATGGGCCAACAGGGGCAGAACGTGCTCATATTTGGTGGTTTTCGTGTTGTCGGGGGCCAGATTGTGGCCCTCTACCTGACCGATGACGGTCAGGCAGTATATGCTGCCCCGGCGGCTCTCCACCAGGGCGGCGCCCAGGTCATAGAGCCGCGGGACGCTCTGGCCGCCGGACTGCTCCGGCTGCCGGTTGGGTTCCTCCGTCATGGAACGCACCTCCTTATCGGAGGATAGCATGTGCATTCCCGGCGGAAAAATTCAATTTTCTGCTGTGGACACCCGGATCGCCGGTCCGCCCTCATTCGCGCATCATTGGCGTCCCATGATGCGTCAGGCCGTCACGCCCCGCTCTTTCAAAAACAGATCCGCCCTGAATTCTCCGTCTTTCGCTTCGAACGTAAAGCTGCCGTCGTATTTCCCGGCCAGCTCCCGGAGGATATGATGTCCGATTCCCCGCTCCAACTCCGGGATTCGCCGGTCATGGGAAACAGGCCCCACCGGAGCCGGGTTCTGCTCCCGGATGTGCAGATATTCCCGCTCCATTCCGGCGGAGAGGGCGATTCGCTTCTCCCCGGCATTCCGACAGGCCTCCGCCGCGTTGTCCAGTAGGTTGCCGAAGGCCACCACCATATCCGCATTCCGGATGCCGCACTCCGCCGGGACAGCGACCTGGAACTCCACATCAAAGCCCTGGGCCTTCAGATCCTCCGCCCGGGCATACAGAAAGGCGTCCACCACAGGGTTTTCGCAGCTGCCCAGGTCGAACTTGTAACGGCTGACCTGGGACACCTCCGCAAAATAGTCCTGGGCCTGCGCATACCGCCCCTCCTTCAGCAGCAGGTCCATGGTGTACAGATGATTGGCGATGTCGTGACGGATCCGGCGGATGTTCTCATACTGGGCCGTGATGGCCGCATAGTGCTCCTTCTGGCGGTCGATCTGCTGGGCCAGCAGGTCGTTTTCCGCCTGCAGCTCCGCCCGCTGGGCCATGCCGCGAACCGCCATGAACAGGGCGGCGTCCGCCGCCACGCAGGTGATCAGTCCCGCCAGCAGAATCCACATGCGGTTGGCGCTGAAATCCAGCCGGCACAGCATCATCCAGCCATACAGCAGCAGGCACTGGCTGACGGGAAACAGCAGGTACAGAGCCCACTCCCTTCCGGACAGGCGATATTTATAGCGGTTCATCAGCAGGGTGAACATCCACAGGAAAAACGCCGACGCCGACAGGAAGATGGCATAGGAGGTCAGCTGCACCGGAATGGGCTGAAAGGTCAGCCCCTGGCGCAGCTGCTCCGGCGTCAGCAGAACGGCCGCCGATATCATATCCGCAGCCGACATGATCAGCACCGCCGCCACGCCGCAGAACAGACACCTGTACCATTTATCCCGGAACAGCACCATATCCACCAGCGGAAAGCTCACCAGGGCGATCACACCCCGTATCATCCCCGTCTCCGGAAACGGGATCGCCGGAGTCACAAACAGCAGATAGCCCACCGCGAAGCCCAGAACCATCACCGGCCAGGAAAAGCGACGGGTCAGGATCCGGCAGCAGGAAACCGCCTGGATCAGGTAAAATATGGCATTCCCAAGCAGCATCAGGAAGGTCAGACGCATCATATGGATCTCTCCCACTTATTTATATGCAACCATTTTATTCAAAAATTGGGCAAAAAGCAAGGAGGGAAGATGAAAATCTTCCCTCCTGACAAGGACACACGGTATTTTACTTGCCTGCTGCCACAGACTCAACGTGCTTGACCTCGCGGCCGTTATAGGTACCGCACTCCGGGCACATTCTGTGAGGCAGATGCAGCGCGCCGCACTTGGGGCATGCCACGAGACCGGGAGCCGCCAGCTTCCAGACGGAGCTGCGTCTCTTATTGCGTCTTTGCTTGGATACTTTTCCCTTAGGTACTGCCATGTTGACACCTCCTTGGTCTTAACTGCCTGAGCAGTAGTATATTTTCAGATTCTCACCCGTCGTCCTGCGCGAGCAGCTGGGCCAGCTTGGCAAGTCTGGGATCGACCTGCTTTTTGCAACGGCACGTCTCGCGGTTGAGGTTCACGCCGCAGCCTGGGCAAAGGCCCTTGCAGTCCTCCGAGCAGAGGGTTTTCGTGTCCATATCGAGGATAAATGCCGTGCCGGCCAGGTCCGCCAGGTCCACCTCGTCGTGGTCCAGCAGAACGATGTCGTCATTCTCCTGATCCTGCTTCTCCTCCGCCAGAATGCAGGAGAAGGATGCAGTTTTGGGAGAGTCGAACTCCTCCATGCACCGGTCGCATACGCAGCGAAGCGTTGTACTGGCCTGAAGCTCACACAGCAGCACACCCGCCTGGTTATACACCCTGCCGTCCACAGCGACCGGGTGAACCACGGGCTTCTCCCCGCCGAACTCCATGTCGGACAAATCCATCTCAAAATGGAAATCCTGGCTGGCGCCGGGGGTATGCAGAATCCGGTTCACATTCAGAATCATAGTACACCTCGCAATGACACGAGTAGTATTATACTGAATTCCGTCCCCTTTGTCAAACATTTTCTCACAAATATTTTGACTTTTTTGAAAAACAAGGTAGAATAAGAGCAGACTGGAATTTTATCGGTAAGGGAGGCCCCTCCATGCGGGAGATCACCATCGGAAAAAACGACGCCGGGCAGCGGCTGGACCGCTTCGTATCCAAGAGTCTGCCCCTGCTGCCCCCGGCGCTGCTGCAGAAATACATCCGCCTCAAGCGCATCAAGTGCAACGGAGCCAGGGCCCAGCGGGACCAGCGGCTGCAGGAAGGGGACGTTCTGCAATTATACATCAACGACGAGTTCTTTGACAAGCCCCGGGAGGACAATCTTTTCCTGACGCTGTTCAAGCCCAGCCTGGACATCGTGTATGAGGACGAGAATCTGCTGCTGCTGAACAAGCGGCCCGGCCTGGTGGTCCACGCCGACGAGACGGAGAAGGTCAACACCCTCATCAACCACATCCAGGCGTATCTGTATCAGAAGCGGGAGTGGAACCCCCGATGGGAGAACGCCTTCACCCCGGCCCTGTGCAACCGCATCGACCGGAACACCGGCGGCATCGTCATTGCCGCCAAAAACGCCGAGACCCTGCGCATCATCAACGAAAAAATCCGGGACCGGGAGATCGACAAGCGGTACCTGTGCGTCACCCTGGGCCGCCCCCGTCCCCCGGAGGGCGAGGTGTCCTGCTTCCTGCTGAAGGACGAGCAGAAAAAGCAGGTGTCTGTCTATCACCGGCCGGTGCCCAGCGGAAAAACCGCCGTCACCCGCTACCGGACCTTAGAAACCCGGGGGGAGCTGTCCCTGCTGGAGGTCCAGCTGCTGACGGGCCGCACCCACCAGATCCGGGCCACCATGGCCGACCTGGGCTGTCCCCTGCTGGGAGACGGCAAGTACGGCGACGGCCGGGCCAACCGCCGGTACGGCGAGACCCGGCAGGCTCTGTACTCCTATCGCCTGACCTTCGACTTCCCCACGGACGCCGGACTCCTGGAATATCTCCGGGGCCGCAGCTTCCAGGTGGACCATGTTCCCTTCCGGGACAAATATTTTGGCTGAGGGCCTGCATCAGCCTCCGTCATGCCTGCAAGAAGGACAGTTTCTGACATAAATCCCGGGATTATGTGATTATGTAAACCAAATGGCCGGATTTCTCCCGGTGAACAACTCCGTTTTCCGGCCTGGCAAAAAAACGGTAAAATCATCGAAAAGCCTTGTGTCATGCCGGTTTTTAACGGTGTGGAAAACCCTGTGGAAAATGTGGATAACTCTTTGTAGAGCGTTTCCGGTACGGTTGTTATGTCAATTCACAGCCAACGGTCCGTTCCGCAGGAAAGTCACCAAAAATATGGATTTCGACAAAATCCGCGTATTTTTCGACAGATCCGCCGGTTTCCGGGATCTTCATCATCCGGAAACTTTTGTTTCTTCGCGCGAGATTTCTTGCAGTGCCGCCGCCATGAATACGCCATGTATTCCCTCCGGCGGGGCGGAAAATTGGTGGTTGACGGGCCGGGCAAAACATGGTACAATACAGCTTGTGACTTCCTTCGGGGAGCCGTGTGCTTGTGTGGCTCAGCTGGCAGAGCAGCTCACTCGTAATGAGCAGGTCGCCGGTTCGAATCCGGCCACAAGCTCCAAAAAGTGACCGTATCCGAAAGGATACGGTCACTTTTTATGCTTTATGGCTCCAGCCTGTGCAGGAGGCGGTCGGTGATGGACACGGTCAGGGCGGCGGCAGCGGCCAGGGCCACCGTCACCGCTCCGCCGCACCACAGCACCGCCCGGTAGGCAAACCGGCGCATTACCGCTCCCCTCCCCCGCTGACGATGTGGTAATAGGCGTTGGAGGTGATCCGGTACACCAGGGTGTACAGCACGGCAAAGGCCAGGAAGCTGGCGGCGGTGGTGCCCACCAGCAGGCGGGTGTTCCAGAGGTTGAACAGAAGCAGCAGCTTGTGCACAAAGGGGAAGGCGAAGGCCAGGTGCAACCCCGCCAGCAGCAGCGGCAGGAAGAACACCAGCAGCAGCTGGCTGTTGATGCTGGAGCGGATGTCCCGGCGGGTCATGCCCACCTTCTGCATGATGTCGAAGCGGGCCTGGTCCTCGTAGCCCTCGGAGATCTGCTTATAATAGATGATCAGCACCGCCGCCAGGGAGAAGCCCACGCTGAGGATGATGCCCAGGAAGAACAGGCTTCCGTAGGACCCGTAGAAATCTCCGCGATTCTCCGCCAGGGACTCCACGCCCAGCACGCCGTTTTCCATCAGGCCGCCGTCCTGGGCCATGCGGCGGATGGCCTCGGCCACGGGGTCCGCGGCGTCGGGAAGCTGGCGGTCCAGGTCAAAGCCATAGTACCAGGTGCGGGACACGCCCATATTGGCCCGGTTCATCACCTGCTCCAGGGCGTCTGCGGCGGAGAGGTCCGGGACGATGAGCCACAGCTGGGTGACGACGCTGGCGGAGTCGCTGCCGGAGGGAAAAAAGTTATCCAGCAGGCCCGCCACCTGCCAGGTAGGGCCGTTCTGAAGGGTCAGGGAGGTCCCCTGATAGCTGGTCCGGCTGCGGCAGACGTACACCTGCCCCTGGGGCAGGGTCAGGTCCGTGCCCATGGCGGCGTTGTAGTCCGCCAGGGGGATCAGGGTCACATCCACGGGATCGCCGAAGCGCTCATCCGGGGAGAGCACCCCGTCCCGGATGGTCATCACCGAGGACACGGAGCGGTACTCCCGGACGTTGGCGGCGGACATACCGCTGCGGCGGACGGCGTCCGCCACGGCGGTGTGCAGAGAAGTCAGGTCCCCGGACTGGCTGGCCCGGTCCGGAAAGTAGGCGGTGATGTTTTCATCCCGGGGATAGCGGGTACGGAGGGAATCCTCCGCGCCGAAATACAGGCAGGTGGTGGAGGAGAGCATCACCAGCACCATGGTGCCCAGGATGCAGATGGAGGCCAGGCTCGCGCCGTTGCGCTTCATGCGGTAGACCAGGGAGGAAACGGACACGAAGTGCCGCTTCTGATAGTAAAACCGGGGGTTCTTCTGCAGCAGGCGGCACAGGGCCACGGAGCCGGAGATGAACAGCAGATAGGTGGCCAGGATCACCATCAGCACAGCGATGAAGAACCAGGTCAGGGCCGCCAGCGGCTCCCGGATGGTGACGGCCAGGTAATAGGCCCCGGCCAGCAGCAGGATGCCCAGCAGCGCCAGGGCCCAGTTGGCCCGGGGCGGCTTCTCCCCCTCCGCCTGGCTGCGCATCAGCTGCACGGCAGTGGAGCGGCTCACCCGCACCAGGGAGGAGATCAGGATCAGCAGGAAAATGCCGGCGTAAAGCCCCAGGGTCAGGAGCAAACCCCCGGCGGACACCCGGTACACCATGTCCGTTGCCGCGCCCACCATCCGCAGCAGGCCCAGCTCCGCCAGCTTGCTCAGCACCACGCCCAGGGCCAGGCCCCCCAGCAGGGACAGGCCGCCGGACAGCAGAGACTCCCAGCAGAGAATGCGGGAAATATCCCCCTTGCCCATGCCCAGGACGTTATACAGGGCAAACTCCCGGTTCCGGCGGCGGATCAGGAAGGAATGGGTGTAAAACAGCAGCAGCAGAGAAAACACCCACAGCACAAAGCTGCCCAGATTCAGGATCACCTGCACGGAGCCGCTGCCGGGCAGGGTCCCCTCCGGCAGCCGGGCCAGGGCCGCAAGAATGTAAAAAAACGACACGGCGCCTACGCCGGTCAGCAGGTACGGCACATAGAGGCGGCTGTTTTTCCGGATGCCGTCCCAGGCCAGATGACGGTACAGCTTCATGCCCGGTCACCGCCTGCCTGGAGCATGGTCAGGGTGTCCGCGATCTTCTGGTACAGCTGCTCGTCGGTGCACTGGCCGCGGTACAGCTGGTGGAACACCTGGCCGTCCTTGATGAACAGCACCCGCCCGGCGTGGCTGGCGGCCTTGACGGAGTGGGTGACCATGAGGATGGTCTGCCCCTGGCGGTTGATCTGGGCGAACAGGTCCAGCAGCTCGTCGGTGGAGCGGCTGTCCAGAGCGCCGGTGGGCTCGTCGGCCAGGATCAGCCGGGGATGGGTGATCAGCGCCCGGGCCACGGCGGCCCGCTGCTTCTGGCCGCCGGACACCTCATAGGGATACTTGTCCAGCAGCTCCAGGATGCCCAGCTGGCGGGCGATGGGGTCCAGCCGGGCCTTCAGCTCCCGATAGGGCCGCCCGGCCAGCACCAGGGGCAGGTAGATGTTGTCCCGCAGGGTGAAGGTGTCCAGCAGGTTGAACTCCTGGAACACGAAGCCCAGGTTGTCCCGGCGGAAGGCCGCAGCGTCGGACTCCCGGACGGCGGACATGTCCCGGCCGTCCAGCTCCACCCGGCCGGCGGTGGGCTTATCCAGCGCCGCCAGAATATTCAGCAGGGTGGTCTTGCCGGAGCCGGACTCGCCCATAATGGCCACGTATTCGCCCTCCTCCACGGAGAAGTCCACCTGCCGCAGGGCCGTGACCTGACTGCCGCCGAAGCGGGTGGTATAGACCTTTTTCAGGCCCGTTACATTCAGAATCTGCATATTGATGCCTCCTTTACGGGGCCTATTATAGCAGGCCGGGGAAATGCGCCGCCATCGAATGGGCTTACATTTCCCCGGTCTGAGCTTACATTTTTGTCACTCGTGGGTGCGGACGTTGATGAACTCCGCACGGAGCTTGGAATAGAGGATGGTCTGGCTGCTGTAAAGCCCGCAGTAACCGGAGAGGAGATAGCTCAGGGCGCAGGCCACGGCAAAATACGGCGCACCGGCGGAGCCGAACAGCTCCACGCTCAGCAGCACCGAGGCCACCGGGCAGTTCACCGCCCCGCAGAACACCGCCACCAGGCCGATGGCTCCGCCGAACCCGGCGGGCAGGCCCAGCAGGCCCCCCATGAAGCAGCCGAAGGCAGCCCCCACGAAGAACGACGGCACCACCTCGCCGCCCTTGAAGCCGCAGCCGATGGTGACGGCGGTGAACAGGATTTTCAGCAGCCACGCCCAGCCATCGGCCTCCCCCGCCAGGGCCCGGGCGATCACGTCCATGCCCGCGCCGTTGTAGTCGCCGTTTGTCAGAAGGCTCATGCCGATCAGCAGAACGGAGCCTGCCAGCACCCGGACCCAGGGGCTTCTGAACCCCCGGTCCAGCAGGCGCTCCGTCCAGTGAAGCCCCTTGCAGAACAGGATGCTGACCACGGCGCACAGAATGGCCAGGGCCACCACCGGCACCATGGTCTCCAGCGTCACAGGGGGCATGGCCACCGCGAACCGGGTGGGCTCCACCCCCATCAGGGTGGACACGCCGAAGGCCGCCATGGCGGCGGTGATGCAGGGCACCAGGCCCGCGTAATACAGCACGCCCACGCTGATGACCTCCAGGGCGAACACCGTGGCGGTCAGGGGGGTGCCGAACAGGGCGGAGAACACCCCGCTCATGCCGCACAGGGTGGCAAGGGGCAGGTCCTTCTCCCCCAGGTGCAGCAGCTTGCCCGCCTGGAAGCCCAGGCCGCCGCCGATTTGCAGGGCCGCGCCCTCCCGGCCGGCGCTGCCGCCGCACAGGTGGGTGATGACCGTGGACACAAAGATCACCGGCACCAGGAGAATGGGCACGCTTTCGCCGAAATGCACCGACTCGATGATGGCGTTGGTGCCCTTCCCCTCCAGATGGCAGAGCTTATACAGCCCCACGATGGCAAGGCCCCCCACCGGCAGCAGGTACAGAATCCAGGGGTGCGCCCCCCGGATGGCCGTGGCGTAATTGACGCCCAAGTGGAACAGGGAGCCGACTACGCCGCCCACTGCGCCGATAACGCCCCCCAGCAGCACCCATTTGAATAAGGTTTGCACATAAAGGCCCATATGGGCCAATTCATCCCGCAGACACCGCACCTGTGACACGACCTTTCTCTTAACACCTGCTTGATGGTAACATGTTCCCGGGCATCTGTCAATCTCCCGCCAAAAAGCTTGGGCCTGCCTGAAAATTTTTCAGGCAGACTGATTTTTTGAGATTTTCCCTGTTGATTCTGGGGAACATTTGCCGTATACTATGAGATAGAAGCAAAAGGAACAAACCGCAAAACACCCTATCACAACAATCAGGAGGAAAAGCAACATGAAATACGGTCGTACTTTCAATTTCTCCGCAGGTCCTGCCATGATGCCGGAGCCTGTTCTGGAGGAGATCCGCGACGAGATGATGAACTATCGCGGCAGCGGCATGTGCGTCATGGAAATGAGCCACCGCTCCAAGGTGTTCCAGCAGATCGCCGACGAGGCCCAGGCCGACCTGCGCAAGCTGATGAACATCCCCGATAACTACAAGGTCCTGTTTATCCAGGGCGGCGGCACCCTGCAGTTCGCCATGGTGGCCATGAACCTGATGAAGAACGGCAAGGCCTGCTATGTGGAGACCGGCGCGTGGTCCAAGAAGGCCATTGCCGAGGCCAAGAAGTACGGCGAGGTGCAGGTGGTTGCCTCCTCCGCCGACAAGAACTTCTCCTACATCCCCGACTGCTCCGACCTGGACATTCCCGAAGATGCCGACTATGTCTACATCTGCGAGAACGAGACCATCAACGGCACCACCTGGCACAAGCTGCCCAACACCAAGGGCCACATTCTGGTGTCCGACCAGTCCTCCATGTTCCTGTCCCGGCCCTGCAACGTGTCCGACTACGGTCTGATCTGGGCCGGTGTGCAGAAGAACGTGGGCCCCGCCGGTATGGCCGTGGTCATCATCCGGGAGGATCTGATCCGGGACGACCTGGATCCCAAGACCCCCGTTTACATGAAGTATAAGACCCATGCCGACAACGACAGCATGTACAACACCCCCAACTGCTGGGCCATCTACTGCTGCGGCAAGGTGTTCAAGTATCTGCTGAACATCGGCGGCCTGGAGGAGATGGAGAAGCGCAACATCGCCAAGGCCAAGGTCATCTATGACTTCCTGGATTCCTCCAAGCTGTTCAAGGGCGCCGTGGTGCCCCAGGACCGCAGCCTGATGAACATTCCCTTCGTCACCGGCGACAAGGAGCTGGACGCCGCCGTGGTGGCCGCCTCCAAGGAGGCCGGGTTCGACAACCTGAAGGGCCACAAGTCCGTGGGCGGTCTGCGGGCCTCCGTGTACAACGCCATGCCCATCGAGGGCGCACAGGCCCTGGTGGAGTTCCTGACCAAGTTCGAGGCCGAGCACACCAAGTAATTAAAAAAACTGAAAAGGGGGACTTTGTCCCCCCTTTCCTTATCATCAACATCATCATTTTACAAGGAGAAAGTTATCATGCGTATTCTTGTTACTGACGGTATGGATAAGACCGCGATGGCCGAGCTGAAGGCTCAGGGTCACGAGGTCGTCGAGCAGTTCTACGAGCCCGCCGAGCTGGGCAAGGCCCTGCGTGACTTCGATGTGGTCGTCGTCCGCTCCAAGACCAAGGTCCGCGCCGCACAGATCGACGAGGCCAAGGGCAGCCGCTTCAAGTGCGTCATCCGCGCCGGTGTCGGCCTCGACAACATCGACGTGCAGTACGCCAAGGACAACGGCATCGAGGTGAAGAACACCCCGAAGTCCCCCTCCGAGTCTGTTGCTGAGCTCGCTATGGCTCACATGTTCTCCTGCGCCCGTTACATCTCCATCGCCGGCCACTCCATGCGCGAGGGCAAGTGGGAGAAGAAGGCCTACGGCAAGGGCATCGAGCTGACCGGCAAGACGCTCGGTATCGTCGGCTTCGGCCGCATCGGCCAGAAGCTCGGCAAGATGGCCAAGGCCATCGGCATGAACGTCATCGCGTTCGATATCTTCCACATCCCCGGCATCGAGGAAGAGCTCGGCATCCCCTATGTTGAGATGGACGAGCTGCTCGCCAAGTCCGACTTCATCTCCGTCCACGCTCCCGCTGTCGACGGCGGCGCTCTCATCAACGCTGAGCGCATCGCCAAGATGAAGGACGGCGTCGTCATCATCAACACCTCCCGCGGCACCAACGTCGACGAGGCTGCGCTTCTTGACGCGCTCAACAGCGGCAAGGTCCGCGCCGCCGGTCTGGACGTCTATGCCGACGAGCCCGCGACCAACGTTGCGCTCTACTCCCACCCGATGGTCTCCTGCACGCCGCACATCGGCCTGTCTCTTATACACATCTGACGCTGCCGACG
>ENA-UAPA01000865-UAPA01000865.1-human-gut-metagenome-genome-assembly--contig:-NODE-865-length-14543-cov-10.369961_pt1 | contig 14543 bp, 9 predicted proteins | sample MGYA00243476_ERZ654569 | MGnify/ENA primary metagenome ERZ654569 (study PRJEB26926, sample SAMN06164726) | human gut metagenome | biome: ENVO:00009003; feature: ENVO:2100002; material: ENVO:00002003... | reverse complement strand
GAGATGCAGCGTAGTCTCGTGGGCTCGGAGATGTGTATAAGAGACAGATATATGCGTTTCCACTTGCCTGTTCTGTACTCCAAAAAGGATATAACCCAATTTGAAAACCAACCGATCGGCACTGCAATCCATACCATTTGCAAGCCGAAAATCGGTGCAAATGCCATTGCGACAAACACACGGATAAACAGATTTACAAAGTTTGCGACTGTAAACATTTTCATATCTCCAGCACCTCGCAAAAGTCCGTCAACTGCCATTTTAAAGCCGATAAAACAGAAGAACCACCCCATAAAACTAAGGTATCCGCAGCCCGTATTCATTGCGGTTATTGTGCCGTCATCACCGAGAAACATTGATACAATCGAACCGTTAAAAGGTTCTATAATCAGAATAAGTAAAAGAGAAAATGCTGCCACAAGAATGTTTGCGGCATGGTAACCCTCTACAACACGCTTTTCATTCTTTGCACCCAAATTTTGCGCAGTGTACGAAGACACAGCATTGTTTATACTGTTAAAGGGAACTATGCAAAGCGATTCCACTCTTATTGCGGCAGAATATCCTGCGAGAGCCTCCGAACCGAAGCCGTTTACCACCGACTGCACAAGCATCATTCCGATTGATACCGTTGACTGCTGAATAATTGACGGAAAAGCAATTTTTGCCATAGGCAAAAGCTCACTCTTTTCAAAAAATTTTGCACGACCTATGTTGAGCTTTTTAAACTCCCACACAAGCACTATGAATGATAATACAACCGAAATTCCTTGTGCAATAAGTGTTGCCCAGGCAACGCCCGTTACACCCATACTGAAATTTTTTACGAGCAAAAGGTCGAGTGCAACATTGAACACCGATGAGAAAATCAAAAAATAAAGCGGTATTTTAGATTTTCCGAGTGCATTGAACATTGCGGAAAGCACATTATACATAAATAAAAACGGCAAACCGGCAAAGTAAATGTTCAGATAATCGACCGCCAGATCAAGTACATCAGACGGAGTATTGAGCGCAATAAGAATAAGACGGCTGAACAAAAGACCGATAATTCCAAGCAAAACACTAAGTGCGGTAAAAGCAATCAGCGCAGTGTACACTGCCGTTTTTGTCTTTTTATATTCCTTGGCACCAAAATACCTACTGACTATTACCGACGCACCGATTCCGCCGCCGATTGCCACACAAATAAAAATATTCGTAAGCGAATATGACGCACCTACCGCCGCCAAAGCCTTTTCACTTACAAATCTGCCTACAATAGCCGAGTCCGCCATAGTGTATGTCTGCTGAAAAATATTACCTATAATAATAGGCAGAGCAAACACAAAAAGCGCATACATCGGCTTTTTCTTAACTAAATAATCATTATTCACATAAATCACCTATCCGCAGATATTATAACATATCTTGTCGGAAAAAGGAATATTGTTTAATCACGGTTTTGCAGATGTACACCGCTAAACCATAAATTAAACCAATTTTGATAAAAAACCTCAGAAAAGGCTTTGGGCAGTGCTCAAACGAACACTGCCCTTCGCAAACTATTATTTAGAGTTGATTATGAAACTTGTTATCTGATTAATTATAAAAGAGTTTTAAGATAGTCGCTTATCTCTTTTTCGGTCGTCATTGCAAGTACCTTTTCGGCAACCTTGTCTGCCTCTGCCTTTGACCATGTAGAAATTGTTTTTCTTACCTTTAGTACCGACGGTGCGGATACACTGAACTCGGTAAGTCCGAATGACATAAGTAGCGGCACCATCATCGGGTTAGCCGCTGCCTCGCCGCACATACCTACAGAAATATTATTCTTGTTTGCGCAATCAATAATATACTTAATGCCCCTTAATACACTTGGCTGTAACGGAGAATACAGATATGCAACATCGTCATTTCCTCTGTCGCAAGCCATTGTATAACCCGTAAGGTCATTTGTGCCAATGCTGAAAAAGTCGGATTCTTTTGCAAGAATATCAGCAATCATAACTGACGCCGAGGTTTCTGTCATAATGCCTACAGGGATATTTTCGTTAAATTCTACTCCCTGTTCCCTAAGTTCAGCCTTAACCTCTTCAACAAGAGCCTTGCCCTCTCTAAGTTCTTCAACAGCTGTAATAAGCGGGAACATAATTCTTACATCGCCAAAAGCGCTTGCTCTTACAATTGCACGGAGCTGTGTTTTGAACAAATCTTTATGCTTTAAGCAATATCTGATTGCTCTGAAGCCCAAGAAAGGATTTTCCTCTTTTTTAAGTCCGAGATAAGGAATTTCCTTGTCGCCGCCGATGTCAAGAGTTCTGATAATTACAGGCTTTCCCTTTAATGTAAGTGCCGCCTTTTTGTAAGCGTCAAACTGCTCGTCCTCTGTAGGCAAAGCGGTTCTGTCCATAAATAAAAATTCAGTTCTGAACAAACCAACGCCCTCGCCGTCTGCATCAACTGCCTTTATTGCGTCCTCCGGCTTGCCGATATTGCAGAAAAGCTCGTATTCCTCACCGCTTAAAGCTTTAGTTGCCTTGCCTCTGAAATTTTCAAGTTCTTTGCGCTCTTTAAGAAAATTAATTCTCTTTGTATTGTACTCCTGAATAACAGCGTCATCCGGCTCATCAATTACTACGCCCTCACTGCCGTCAACGATTACATAAGCACCGGCCGAAAGTTTTGAAACCGCACCGTTTACGCTTAGCACGGCGGGAATTTCAAGTGCCCTTGCAAGGATAGCTGAATGAGATGTTTTGCCGCCTGTTTCGGTAATAATTCCGACAATATTTTCTTTATTGATGCCTGCTGTCATGGACGGAGTAAGTTCTTTTGCGACAACTACCGTACCCTTTGGCGCTGCCGAAAGTTTTACTTCTTTTACTCCGAGCAAAATGCTTAGCATACTTTTTTTTAAGTCTTTTACATCTGCCGCTCTCTGCTGTGTAAGTTCGTCATCTGTGGCAGAAAACATAGAGATGAACATATCGCACATATACTCAAGTGCAGCCTCGGCGCACTGACCGTTATCAATCAACTTTTCGATTTCGCCGCACATATACGGGTCTTTCATCATCTGAATGTGACCCTCAAGAATTTCTGCCTCTTTTTTACCTGCCGACGCTTTCAGCGCATCTGCCTGTGCTGCAGTATTGTCGCAAAATATTTTAACCGCATTTCTGAAACGCTCAACCTCTGCCTCGGTATCCGTAACAGTTACATTATTATATTCAAGTTTTGCTTCTTCTACAATCATTACTCTTCCGAGTCCGATACCCTCGGAAGCGGGTGTTCCGTGTAACATAACCTCACCTGCTTTCAAATTTTAGAAAGAAAGCGTGCCAAAAGACACGCTCCCGTTTTTATTCACCAAGTCCGCCTTCAATAAGCTCTACTGCCTTTGCAAGAGCCTCTTCTTCGTCAGGACCGTTACATTCTACTACAAACTCGCTGCCGCACTTAATACAAGCTGCAATAATATTTAAAAGACTTTTTGCATTGATTTTGCTTGAGTTGAAATCAATTGTAACATCACTCTGGAACTTTGCCATTGCTGTTGCAAATACTGATGCGGGACGCATATGAAAACCTGATGCATTATTTAATGTAAGTTTTTTTGATACCATAATAGAAAACCCCTTTATAATAGTTTTGTGTCAGACAGGGAGGGCTACTCCCTGTCTGAATTAAGTTTATTTTATCATATTTTAAGAAAGAATGGAAGATTTTTTGTGAAATTTATTTAACTTTTTTAATCTCTTTGTTAAGAGGTTTTTTAAGAAGTGCAAGCATAAACATACCGATTACCGCACCGATTGCAAGAGCAAGGAGGTAGAAATACCATGTACCCTGCATTGTTGCGAATACGAAGATACCGCCGTGAGGAGCCATAAGCTTACAGCCAAAGAGAGCTGAAAGTGCGCCTGCTACTGCAGAACCAACGATACATGAAGGGATAACCTGAAGCGGATGACCTGCTGCGTAAGGAATTGCACCTTCTGAGATGAATGAAAGTCCCATTACATAGTTTACGGGAGCATTCTTTCTTTCTTCGTCTGTCCAACGATTCTTGAAGAATGTGTTTGAAAGAGCGATTGCGATTGGAGGAACCATACCGCCGATCATAACTGCTGCCATAATGATGTATGCCTGATCGTCTGCGTTTGCAAGGTTAAGTGTTGCGAATGCATAAGCTGCCTTGTTGAAAGGACCACCCATGTCGATAGACATCATACCTGCGAGGAGCGCACAGAGCGGAACCATCATTGCAGGGTTAGAGGCAATAGCGTTAAGGCCGTCTGACATACCTGAGTTAATCATACCCATGAACGGGTTGACTGCGCACATTACAACAAGAATACCGCCGAGTCCGAGAAGCGGATAGATGAGAACGGGCTTGATACCCTCAAGAGCCTTAGGCATCTTATCGCACATTTTTTCAATAGCAAGCATTAAGTAACCGCCTGCGAAACCTGCAAGCAATCCACCGAGGAAGCCTGACGGAACTGTGTTAACAGCACCCGGATCTGCAAAGGTTGCGCCTGATGTTGCAAGGAAACCGCCTACAAGACCAACGAGAAGGCCGGGACGGTCTGCAATTGACATTGCGATAAAGCCGGAAAGAATAGGAACCATAAGGTTAAATGCCACACCGCCGAGTGTCTTAAACCATGCGGCTGCAGGAGTTACCGTACCGAATGTACTGCCAGCCTCCTGTGCGTTAACACCGCATGCAATATCAATGAGGAATGCAATTGCAATGAAGATACCGCCTGCTACAACGAACGGGAGCATATGTGATACACCGTTCATAAGGTGACCGTAAGTGCCGCCTCTCTTCTTTGGAGCATCTGCAGAACCGCCTTTGTGATGATATACGGGAACTTCTTTGTTTACAATCTTGTTGATAAGCTCTTCCGGCTTATGAATACCGTCTGAAACGGCACACTGTAAAACGGGCTTGCCGTCAAAACGGGCAAGATTTATTGTGATGTCAGCGGCAATGATGATACCGTCACAATTTGCAATTTCTTCTTCGGTAAGCACATTCTTTGCACCGCCCGAACCGTTTGTTTCAACCTTAATCGGAATGTTAAGGCTGTCGCCGGCTTTCTGGAGTGATTCAGCCGCCATATAAGTATGAGCAATACCTGTTGGACAAGCTGTGATAGCAAGAACTCTGTAACCCTTCTTTGCAGGAACTTCTGCCTTTGGTTCATCGGGGAACTTCTCTGTTTCTTTTGCGTCAATAATAGAGATAAATTCTTTCGGAGTTTTTGCGGCTTTAAGTTTCGCTGTAAAATCTTCATGCATTAAAAGCTGCATAAGTCTTGCGAGAACCTCAAGGTGAACATCGCCGTCTGTTGTAGCCGCTATCATAAAAATAAGTTTGCAAGGCTGTCCGTCGGGAGCATCGTAATTAACGCCGTTTGGAACTGTAATTGCTGCAAGTGCAGGAGCTTTAACTGCCGTGCTCTTTGCGTGCGGAATGGCAACCTCCATACCGACTGCTGTTGTTCCCATTTCCTCTCTTGCGAGGATTCCTTTCTTATACTCGGCTGCATTTACAAGGTTTCCGCTCTTTTCGTGCAATGAAACGAGCTTGTCGATTGCTGCCTGTTTGTTTGCCACTGATACATTAAGCTCTATGGCACTTTGTTTTAATAAATCAGTAATACGCATAAATTCTTCTCCTTTTTAGTTTATTTATTTCTACCCACTCAGAATTGAGCGAGCAATTCATCAATTTTATCTTTTGTGGCAAGTCCGTTTAAAAATGCTGTTGCATTTCCGCAGGCACTGCCGAGCTTTAACGCATAGGCGTAATCGTTTTTGTCAATGCAGCCGGCTACAAAGCCTGCTACCATCGAGTCACCCGAGCCTACTGTATTCAGTACCTTGTGACCTTTAATAACGCCCTCTTTATGAACTTTTCCAAATTCGTCAACAAGTAATGCACCGTCGCCGCCCAGAGAAACGAGAACATTTTTTGCACCCATTTTCTGCAATTCCTGCGCATATTTGACAACATCGCTTTCTGTCTTTACTGTTGTGTCAAAAATTTCTGAAAGTTCCTGACGATTCGGTTTGATTAAAAACGGTTTGTATTTTAGTGAATTAACAAGCAACTTTTTAGTTGCGTCAACTACAATTCTTACATCTTTTCCGTCAAGTCTTTCGATGATTCTTTCATAAACATCGTCAGGCAATGTATTTGGAATATTTCCTGCAATGATAAGTGTATCGCCGCTCTGAATATTGTCGATTTTATCAAACAGATTCAAAAGTTCTTCCTCATCTATGTGCGGTCCTTGACAGTTGATTTCGGTTTCTTCGCCTGCCTTGATTTTGATGTTTATTCTTGAAATTCCGCTTTTAAGTGTGATAAAATCTGCTGTGATTTTAGGATTTTTAAGACCTTTTTCAATAGCCTCTCCGGTAAATCCTGCAACAAAACCAAGCGCTGTGCTCTTGATGCCGAGTTCGGCAAGTACGCACGAAACATTTATTCCCTTGCCGCCGATGTAATATTCCTCACTTGTTGTTCTGTTTGTAATGCCTGTCTTAAGCTCATCAAGACGAACGATGTAATCAATTGACGGGTTTAGTGTAACTGTGTAAATCACTTCATAACCTCCTTGATTATTGTTTTTTCCGAAAACTCATTATACGGGAGTTTGTCGGTTATAATACAGCAGTCTTTAAGCTCTGCAAAGGTAATCGGAAATACCTTTCTGAATTTGGTATTGTCGGCAAGAACAAAAGACATATAACTTCTTTTTATAACTTCCTCTTTGATCAAGCCCTCTTCCATATCAGGAGTGGTAAAGCCTGCATTTAATTCAATTCCGTTAGTACCCATAAAGGATTTTGTAAAGTTAAAGGTTTTCAGCGACCTTAAACCTTCCGCGCCCATAATAGCCTCGGTAGCAGGTTTGATTCTGCCGCCGATTGTGTATGTTGTAAGTCCCTTTCTTATAAGATTTTTTGCGTGGGTAATACCGTTTGTAACATAGGTTGCGTTTTTGTTTGTAATGTAATCTGTGAGAATATCAGTGGTTGTGCCTGCGTCTATATATACAAAATCCGTATCGTTAATAAGTTTTGCACAATAGATTGCGATTGCTTTCTTTTCGTCAAGCATTATACCTTCTCTTGATTTCACATCAGCCTCATATACGCCCGAAAGCTGGTGAATTGAGGTTGCTCCTCCGAATACTTTATTAAGCTTGCCCATCTCGTCAAGTGTTGTGAGGTCACGCCTTATGGTTGACTCCGATGTATTCAAAAGCTTTGTAAGCTCCTGTACCGTGACTGTGTTTTTCTCGCTTAATATTTGAAGTATTGTTTGGTATCTTTCCTGAGTAAGCATTTCCCTCACCTCTTGACTACATTATAACACCTGTTTTGTTAAAGTCAAGCAAATTCTTTCAAAAAAATTCATTAAAATTGAAATTCGGTTAGTTTATATCAAAAATCGCATATAATTTTGTGCGTTTTAACAAGTGATTTTGCTTTTGCATTTTTAAGTCATTCAAATTCAGCCATAAATCAGCCAAGATTATTCAAAAATATTCTATCCCGATTACTGTCTTTTTATTCCCGTATTTTATCATTTATAAAAGCAAAAAGCTGTTCGGTAACTCTTGCCCGAACAGCTTTAATGTACTTTTAATATTAAATTTTAATTACGAAGCAATAATAGTCTGAATCTTTGTAACATCGGCAACATCAATTTTACCGTCGCCGTTTGCGTCTGCCGCCTTTGTATTTTTAATTACATATGATGAATTGCCCGAAAGATACATCTGTAAGTATGTAACATCCGATACATCTATTTTGCCGTCATTATTTATATCACCTACAGGTACAGTTTCCTCCTGCAATGCTTTGAATGTAATTTTATTTTTGGTTGCGTATGTCTGCGCCTTTGTATTTTTATAGCCGTAAATTATAAATCCGTCAATAACTCTGCCATCACTATAGCCCACTGCGGTTGTACCAAAATATGTAACACTCTTTGGAATAGTAATAGATTTCATAGCTTGGCAATTTTTAAATGCAGATGTTTCGATTGATGTAAGAGTATTCGGCAAAGTTACCGATGAAAGTTTTGTACAGTCATAAAAGGACATTGAACCTATTTTTTTAACTGTATTTGGAATGGTTATCTGTGTCAGATTTGTTGCTTTACTAAACAAATTATTCGGCACTGATGTTGCTCCGTTTTCGATTATGGCTGTTTTTAGTCCCGAATCTTCAAACACATCATTGCCTGCTTTGGTTACAGTCTTCGGTATTGTAATTGTTGTGAGCACTGTTGTTCCGTTAAATGCGCTATAGCCGATTTCGGTAAGAGTATTTGGCAATGTTACCGATGATAGACTTTTACAACCGTAGAATGACATTGAGCCTACTTTCTTTACTGTATTCGGAATTGTTACTTTAGTTAAATTTTTAGCGTTACTGAAAAGATTGTCTGCTACTGTTGTTGCACCGTTTTCTATAGTGGCTGTTTTTAGTCCCGAATCTTCAAACACATCACTGCCTGCTTTGGTTACAGTCTTCGGTATTGTAATTGTTGTGAGCGCTGTTGTTCCGTTAAATGCGCTATAGCCGATTTTGGTAAGAGTATTTGGCAATGTTACCGACGAAAGTTTTTCACAATGATAAAATGACATTGAGCCTACTTTCTTTACTGTATTCGGAATTGTTACTTTAGTTAAATTTTTAGCGTTACTGAAAAGATTGTCTGCTACTGCTGTTGCGCCGTTTTCTATAGCGGCTGTTTTAAGTGCCGAACCGTTAAATACATTATTACCGGCTGTTGTAACTGTTTTTGGAATTGTAATTGTTGTAAGTGCTGTTGTTCCTTCAAATGCATTATAGCCAATTTCCGTAAGATTGCTTGGTAATGTAACTTTTGAAAGTTTTGTACAATTGTGAAATGCCATTGAACCGACAACTTTTATTGTATTTGGTATTTTAACAGAAGTTAATGTGCTATTGTTGTAAAAAGAATTATCAGAAATTTTTACAACATTTTTATTTAAAATTTGTGACGGAATTGTAATATCGGTTGCTATACCCTTATATCCCGCAATATTTACGGTATCATCTGAATTTACAGTATATTCATAGTTGCCGCTTATAAAAATAGTTGCCGCATTTGCTGTAATTGAAATCACAGATAACCCGCTTACAGCTAAAACCACAGCAATAATTGATGCTAAAAATTTTTTCATTTATTTTCTCTCCTTGTCATTATGACAAAATATTTTATATACTTCTTAATATACAATAAAAATAATAGCAAATATGAAATTTACTGTCAATACAAAATTGTGCAATTCAGTTACATATACAATCATCAAAAATATAAATTTTTTTATTTGTCAACTTTAACACAAAAAGGTCACATCATTGCGTAAGCGGAAAGTATTTGTGGGCTTTGCCCACAGCCTTTGAAAAGGTCGACCAAACATTTATAATTGCTTGGAAAATCAATTTGCTAAACCATAATTTATTAATGCTATCTCAAATAATCTTATAGCCTTTGACCGAAAACAAGTCAAAGGCTATATATTTTTCTCAATATTACTTTTCAAAATCAATTGAAAGGCTCTTTTTGTCGGAAGTAAATTTACGGCACGCTACCCCTGCCGACTGCAACATTCTTTTAGACGCAACAGTTGCGGCGCTGTCGGCATATTTATCATAAAGATAAACAACCTCTGCTATACCCGACTGAATAATGGCTTTTGCACATTCGTTGCAAGGGAAAAGGTCAACATACAGCCTTGCGCCCTTAAGATTTTTGCCTCTTGCATTAAGTATAGCATTAAGCTCGGCGTGTACCACATATCTGTACTTTGTGTCTTCACCATCTCTGCACCACGGATAATCATCATCGGAACAGCCGAAAGGAAAGCCGTTGTAACCTGTTGAAAGAATGATATTGTTATTGTCTACAATACACGCACCTACTTGAGTGTTCGGGTCTTTACTGCGCTTTGAGGCAAGAATAGCCACACCCATAAAGTATTCGTCCCATGAAATATAGTCTTTTCTCTTCATATTATCTTTATCCTCCTTATCAATAACCTGATTTTTTCAAATCTGCAAGTATCTGCACATAAAATTCTCTTATGTCAAAGTCCTTAATATTTTCACGGTTAAGGTCAATCATATCTCCGTGAGAAATACCTCTTTTACCTTTTGTAGTAATGTATGTATATTTTTCGCCCCAGGCAAAGGAGTTTTCTGAAACCAAGCCATCATTCTCGCCGTCAAAATATTTTACAAGATTGTATGAAAAGTTAAGCGGAAATTTTCCTCCCGACGCTCTGTTCAGCTTTGAACCAAAGCTCTGATAATAAACCTTTGGTGAATCAAATACATCAGCGTTAAGTTTCGTACAATTTGCCTGCGTAAGGTCGGTTACGGCAGAGATGAAGTCGGGATTTTTGTCGCCAAACTTTAAAAGTGCGTTATTGTATGCAAAAGCAATTTTGTTTTTAACATTAGGCGAAACTTTTGTTAAAAGATAGTCGGCAAAACCGCAGCCACGATGTGGAGTGTTTATTGTGGTGAGCGATGCTGTCATATCTTCAACGCCGTAACAGGCAATCGCCTTTCTGCAATCAAGCCCGCCCTTTGAATGAGCAATAATGTTCAGCTTTTCACAACCTGTTTCTGCAACGATTTGTTTAATTCTCTCGGCAATCTCTTTGGCACTGTCATCTACAGATGCGGCCGATTCGTGATTACCGTAGTAAATTTCTGCGCCGTTTGCAATAAGCTCTGCCGGCACTCTGCCCCAATAATTGAAATATGCGCTGTCACGAAAAAACACACCGTGCACAAGCAACACAGGGTATTTTGTTTTGCAAATTTTCTCATTAATTCTTTTTCTGTCTTGTTCGGCTTTATCAATCTCAAAATTAACCTCTTGCATAGTTATTTTTATAATAACGCCAAGACAAAATAAATTTACAATCGGAATAAAACCGCAAATTATTCCGATAAACCTATGCTTTATGCCAAGTTGAACCGATGTGCAATAAACGGAAATGATACCGTTCCAAAACAAAATAAACTCCGCAAGCAGAGCACCTCCAAGGCACAGCGCCCATTTTACCCAATTTTCAGGTAACATTTGAAAAGCCGACTGAATATAAATCACACTTGAAAGCAGAGTTGTTATTAAAAATTGCAAGAGCAATTCACTGCCGTGTGCAATCATTCTGAATTTAAAAGACGGATAGCCGCCCTTTGCACCGGACGGAAAAATATTTGCGGCAACAAACGCAAAAACACTGATAAGCGGCAAATACCACCTGTCAAGCATCTCTGCAAGAAAAATGCCGTTAATACCGACCATAAGCATAAGCGTGAGCAATAGCCTATAAAAGAATGTAAACACTCCGGATTTTTTCATTAAATCACCCGTTTTTATAATAACACGCACACACAAAAATTGCAACAAAAAAGCGGATGCAACTAATGCAACCGCTTTAAGATAATTATTTAATTACACCATAAGACTGCAAACAAGATCTGCATATTCGCCAGGATTTTCAATTGGAAGTCCTGCAATGAGGAGAGCCTGATCGTAGAGAAGCTCTGCGTACTTCTTTGCTTTTTCAATATCCGTCTGCACTGCGCTTTCCATTGCCTTTACAGCCGAGTGATTCATATTAAGCTCAAGCACTCTCTGTGCTTTCATACCGCTGTCAGGCTGAACCGCATTGAAGTATTTTTCCATTTCAAACGAAATGCCGCCCTTTGCGGTAAGGCAAACAGGGTGAGAAACCAACTTTTTAGACGCAACAACTTCGCTTACCTTGTCGCCGAGTGTTTCTTTTACAAAAGTAAGGATTGCACTGCTGTCCTTTTCTTCCTCTTTGTTTTCATCATTCTCAATACCGAGGTCATCGTTTGTTGCCGAGCAGAATTTCTTATCCTTATACTGCATAAGAGTTTGGAGTGAGAACTCATCTATTTCTTCTGTACAATAGAGGATTTCGTAACCCTTTGAACGCAAAAGTTCTGTCTGCGGGAGATTGTCAATTGAAGAAATGTTCTCGCCGACTGCAAAGTAAATAAACTTCTGATCCTCTTTCATTCTGTCAACATATTCCGAAAGAGTTACAAGTTTTTTCTCTGTAGAAGAGTAATACATAAGTAAGTCTTGTAATTCTTCTTTATGCATACCGTAGTCGGCAGATACTCCGTACTTAAGCTGTCTGCCAAAGGCATTGAAGAACTTTTCATAATTTTCTCTGTCATTTGCAAGCATTGAAGTAAGCTCGTTCTTAATCTTCTTCTCAATGTTCTGTGCAATAGTGATAAGGTGACGGTCATGCTGGAGCATCTCTCTTGAAATGTTAAGAGAAAGGTCTGCGCTGTCAACAATACCCTTTACAAATCTGAAATGTTCAGGTAAAAGCTCCTCGCAGTTTTCCATAATAAGAACACCGCTTGAATAAAGCTGAAGTCCCTTTTTGTATTCCTTTGTATAGTAATCGTAAGGTGCCTGTGACGGAATGAAAAGCAATGCCTTGTATGTAACAACACCCTCTACGGAAGTTACGATTGTATGCAAAGGCTTGTCCATAGCCATAAACTTTTCACGATAAAAATTATCGTACTCTTCCTGCTTAACATCTTTCTTTGCTCTTTGCCAGATTGGGAGCATACTGTTAAGAGTTTCGGTTTCTGTATAATCCTCATACTCCGGTTTTTCGCTGTCCTTGGTTTCTTCCTTAACTCTGCTGTGAGTCATATCCATCATAATCGGATAGCGGATATAGTCGGAATACTTCTTGATAAGTCCCTGGATTCTGTACTGCTCAAGGAACTCATCATAGTTTTCTTCCTCTGTATTGTCCTTAATTTTAAGTACAATTGTTGTACCGATTTCGTCCCTCTCTGTTTCGGTGATTTCGTAACCGTCTGCACCGTCAGATTCCCACTTGTAAGCTGTGTCACAGCCGTATTTCTTAGTAACAACGGTAATTTTCTTTGCTACCATAAAAGCGGAGTAAAAGCCGACGCCGAACTGACCGATAATGTCAATATCGTCCTGCTTTTCGCTCATTTCCTGCTTAAACTTGTATGAACCCGAAGATGCGATTGTGCCAAGGTTGTTTTCAAGGTCGTCTTTATCCATACCGATACCGTTATCGGTAATTGTAAGTGTACGGTTTTCCTTGTCGGGCTTTATAAAAATCTTAAAATCATCTCTGCTCATATTAAGCTTATCGTCTGTAAGTGCAATAAAGCAAAGCTTATCAATAGCATCGCTTGCATTTGAAATAAGCTCTCTAAGGAAAATCTCCTTATGAGTATAAATTGAATTAATCATCAGGTCGAGAAGTCTTTTTGACTCTGATTTAAATTCTTTCTTAGCCATAAAATTACTTCCTTTTTAATTAATAATGCGTACTACATTCTTTCGTACTAATATTATATTATACATCATTTTGGTTAAATTTTCAATAGATAAAGTATTGGTTATGTGTAATATTGTCTGCGCACAAAAAAGGCTCCGTCAAAAGACGAAGCCTTAAATTTGTGAAAATATTAAGCTATACGATTAAGCCTTACCAACTGAACCGAAGAGTTCCATTTTCTCTTTAACAGTAGCCTTGATAGCCTCTGCACCCGGAGCAAGGAGCTTTCTTGGGTCAAAGCCCTTACCCTCTAAGTCCTTACCTGCCTCAACATACTTTCTTGTAGCATCGGCAAATGCAAGCTGGCACTCTGTATTTACATTGATCTTTGAAACGCCGAGTGAAATAGCCTTCTTGATCATATCAGCAGGGATGCCTGTACCGCCGTGGAGAACGAGTGGCATATCGCCTGTAAGCTGCTGAATCGCATCAAGAGTTTCAAAGCTAAGACCCTTCCAGTTTGCAGGATACTTACCGTGAATGTTACCGATACCTGCAGCGAGCATTGTTACGCCGAGGTCAGCAACCATTTTACATTCCTTAGGATCTGCGCACTCGCCCATACCGATAACGCCGTCTTCCTCACCTCCGATTGAACCAACTTCAGCCTCAAGTGAAAGACCGAGAATGTTACAAGCAGCTACGAGTTCCTTAGTCTTAGCAATGTTCTCTTCGATTGGGTAGTGTGAACCGTCAAACATAATTGAGCTGAAACCTGCCTTAATGCAAGCCTTAGCGCCTTCGTATGAACCGTGATCAAGGTGGAGAGCAACCGGAACAGTAATGTTAAGCTCTTCGAGCATACCTTTTACCATACCAACGACTGTCTTGTAACCGCACATATATTTACCTGCGCCCTCAGATACACCGAGAATTACAGGTGAGTTAAGCTCCTGAGCAGTTAAAAGAATTGACTTTGTCCACTCAAGGTTATTGATGTTGAACTGACCAACTGCATAGTGGCCTGCTTTTGCTTTTGTAAGCATTTCTTTAGCGTTTACTAATGGCATATTAATCTTCCTTTGTAGTAAATTTTCGGAACAAAAAACATAGTCGCTCCGAGTTACTTTTATTATACAATAAATCATTTCAAATATAAAGTCT
>ENA-UAPA01000851-UAPA01000851.1-human-gut-metagenome-genome-assembly--contig:-NODE-851-length-14632-cov-4.678260_pt1 | contig 14632 bp, 12 predicted proteins | sample MGYA00243476_ERZ654569 | MGnify/ENA primary metagenome ERZ654569 (study PRJEB26926, sample SAMN06164726) | human gut metagenome | biome: ENVO:00009003; feature: ENVO:2100002; material: ENVO:00002003... | reverse complement strand
TGGTTTAAAGACTATTTAAAATGTGTTTTTAAATTAGATAAAAACTCTTTACACCAAAGCATTTTTAGTGTAAACTTAAGTATAAATATACGGTGTAATAGTGTACCCATTTGCGCCTTAAAATCGGTAAACAGATGCTCTTTCGCAAAATGATGAGAAACAAGCGTTAAAGCAAACCCGAAGCGGTGCGGATTTATCGTATACTATTATATATAGCGTTTTTAATCAATTTATCGGAGGTTTTTTATTTGGCAGATCTTATATTTCGGCATCTTGCCGGAGCCGATGGTGAGGGCGTTTACAAAAACGGCAAAACCGGCTTCTCGGTTTCTTATTTCAAAAAGAAAGAAATAGACTCGCGCTATCCCTCGGGCGGCTATACGGTTGTCGGTCAAATAGGGAAGGGCAAACGCGAAATCGGTGATTTGCAGTCTGACGACGGGCCAACCGAAAAGGTGTATGCCGCAACGAAAATGCCTCATACAGCGGTAGTCGGCTACATAGAGACAGAGGCTGACAAATTCATTGCGATAGTTAAAGACAGGCTCTTACTTTGGCTTTTGTTTGCGCTTTTGATAGCGGCACTTATAATAGGTCTTATATTCCTTTTAAAGGCCGTTATACCGACAGGCGGCGATGGCGGAACCACAACGCCCCCCGCAGGCGTAATCGACCAAAATGCCGTATTGGGCGAGGGCGAAATCTCGATTCCCGATAAAACAAAAACAAGGGGCAGGCAGATAAAGGTCTACGGTATTCCCGAGCTTCCCTTGGCGGCAAATACCAAGGAGCAAAGCTTTGTATTCTCAAACCCCGAGGAAAACCCGTGCTTCTTTGTTATAGAAATAGAGCTTTCAGATACAGGCGAGGTTATATATACCTCAAATCTCTTGCCGCCCGGCTATTCAATATCAAAGTTCACGCTGAACCGTGAGCTTGCGGCAGGAACTTATCCTGCAACAATCCATGTTAAGACCTACAGCTTTGATAAAGAGCAGCGTAAACTTAACAATATGGATTTAAAAACGACCATCGTGGTTTCATAAGAAACTATATTCAAAATACAGATTTTGAGGAAAGGAGTTGCAGTTTATGCAAAAAATTTCAAAGATTAAAATCGGAAAAAGCATAACTGCTGTGCTGCTTTGCGTAGTGCTTTTGGTAACGTCGATTCCCATGGTTCTCGCGGCCGGCGAGGGCGAATATGACCCGATACCGACCTTTACCGAATCGGATAAAAGGGAAGCGGCTGCAACACTTAATGACGACGGCGGAATTACGGTCAGCTTCCCCGCGGCTAAGGTTAGCGAGCGCAAAACCGGCACAAAAACAATTGACGGGTATATGTTAGAGCTTGTTGATCTCGGAACATATACCGAAGTTCACACAAGCACGGTTTTGCTGCGCAAGATGGTTAGTCCCACCGGTACTGCACCGTACACGGCTGAGATTACGGCAGACGAAATCAAAACAAAGGTGCCTGCGGGTCTGTCTGACGATCACCGTTACAATATTACGATAACGGCGTACGACAGCGACGGCTGGTTCTCGGAGGCTGTTAACGCATACGTTTCGGATGTTCCGACTTATGTATACGATGCGTCCGCTTATGCCCCCGTTACAAACAACGTTCTTGCCGTGCGTGAAGTCCTTACTTTTGATAAAAAAGGTACCGCAGATGACCACGGTTCGTTTTCGGATACCGGAATCAACGAGAGAACCGCCGAAGTCAACAATGTACGCAGTACGTCAGGCTCACTTGACTATATGCAGGAGGGTAATCACCTTTCAGTCGGAGGCAGAACCGATGGTGTAGGCGTTAAAGACACGGGCGACAGCTACGGCTACGCAATGCGTATCGAGTCCGCCGCAACCCCCGACAGCCCTCAGTCCTTTGATACGTCATGGAGCCGTCAGACTTGGGACCCGACGGGTGCTTCCGAGATTTGGTACTATCTCGACTTCTCAGAGGTCAGCGTAACGGGGCTTTCATTCCGCCTTCGTTCAAACGAAAAGTATTTTGTACAGGATTTTGACAACAAATACAGTGAAAGCAGTAATGCTTTTAACAGATACGGCGATATAATTTACTCTACTGTCGGCACCACAAAAGCAGGCTATATGGGTGAGGCCCCATATTTATTCCTGCAGCAAACGGACGGCAGCTGGAAAAAGGTTATGTTAAACGACGGTACCGTTGACCTTGACCATTTCAAGGGATATGTCCGCATACCGCTTCAGTTTATGTGCTCCGAAACCGACTCCGTTGTTACGGATTCCAACGAGGATTTCGGTGTAAACAATCCTGTGTCCGATATGTATGTGTGGAACAACTCGGATAAAACTAAAGCAAATGCCGACAAGTATTATAACGAGAAAATTAAGCTTTCGCAGTCGGTAGTTGTTGACCCTGCCGGTACTTCGATATCCGATGCTCTGCTTATTAGACGCTATTCCTTCAGAATCAACAAGACATCATGGACTAGCGGCGAATACTATATCGACGGCGGCACGATGCTCGCTCCGTGCATGACTACGGAAGACGGAAGCAAGACAACAGCCGAATCGCCCAAAAGAGCATACATTGATGCCGGCGGAAACGTTGTAAACCGTGAAAACGGCTACAAAGCTATCGAGGATATTATGTCCGCAGGCTTTAAGTTTACGGGTTGCACATATGACCCGGCTTCTACGAGCCTTGAAACCAACAACGGCAGTGTAGGTAAAAAGATTTTCCTTGATAATGTATTGTTCTACCGTACAGACGGTCAGAAATACAGCGAAAACACCCTTAACGGAGCAACAAACACAGGTACGCCCGTTAAGACATATTATGACCAGGAAACAGAAATTCCGCGCGCTATTTTCAATGCCTGCCAAAAGTACATTGAAGATCCGGACTCCTACGATTACCGCGCCGTTAAGTATATCGAGGACTTGATAGCCGGTTATAAAAAATCAATTGAGGAATATAACAAATCCGAAGAAGCCGGGAAATCCGGTATAATCGATGCATCTTTCCTTGAGGATTCTGCGCTCGATACCAAGGCGGCAGCACTCGGTATGACCGAGGATTGGGAAAAGTACAAGACCGCCAAGCAGGCTTGTATAGACGGTAAAACCTACGGCTCTGCTAACTCGGGTGCAGAGGATTTCATTCCGATGATTTCAACGAAGCTTGAGCAGCTTCCCGATTTCGACGAAAATACTCTCGCGGTAAGCGATGAGGATAAAGCCGTTGTTAAGAGCCTTTATGAGGTTTATATCCGCCTCAACTTAAGCCAGCTCGCTATGCTCGGCAGAGCGGAAGAGGAGAAGCTCTTAAAGTACTTCAGCTTCATAGAAGAAGAACTTGCCGACAACTCTGTTGTAATAGGCCAGGCGCTTACAAACAATAAGGTTATACCGTTCGGCGACTTCGATTCCTTAGAAAAAGGCACCAGAAGCTGGCAATTTGAAAACTCAAAATATGCCGGCAAGGTAGGGCAGGATTACTACTATTCTAAGGGATATTTGACATATCAGGTTCCCTTTGCCTCACTTTCGGCGCATCGTGAAGATACTGCAACGCCTACACTTATACCGACCGGCGCTCTCGGTAATGACCCGCAGAGAAACGGTATTACAGATTATCGCCAAAACGGTACCTCGGCAATCATTACGTCAAACGGCCTTGAGGGCAAAAACGCCGCAACGGTTACCATAAATAACCAGTATGCCGAAGACAGAAAAGGCTGGTATAACTGCATAAGCATTACAAAGGGACTTGTTGACGAAGAACCGAGCAGCAGCGGCGATTACTCCGCGCTGAGAGCCAACAATATGTCGTCTGAGAGTCTCGGCGATTTTGCTAAGTCGTATTCCAAAAACGAAATAGGCGAAACCGACCGTTTGGCACTTGTATTCTACGCAGACTTCTCTCAGCTTGACACATTCTCAATGGCGTTTAATATCAGCTCATACTATGACGGTGCCGCCGAGGACTACACCCTCGACTTCGGCAGCAACAACGCGGCTTCTTACTTCTATCTCATTAACCCCAAGACGGGTGAATGGGCTAAATGTACTCCCAAGGATGAAAGCAAGAGAAGAATTTACGCTTACACCTCGGAGTACGGCATAGATACGGGAGACGGCGATTACCTGACCCTTTCTCACTACAAGGGCTATGTTATGGTTCCGCTCTTCCAGTTCTCGAGAGGCGTTCAGGGTATTTCGGCAACCTCTAACTATCGTATAGATGAAAAAGCCGAGTCCCTTAACAACATTTTCCGTGTTACCATAGGTATAGCGCCCTTGTCAAATTACGACGATTCGTCCGTAAACGGAAAGAGCGCAGCCGAAATGAACGGTAAGAGCTTTACAATAGGCTCTGTCGGCTTTACATACAGACATGGTACCTCGGCATACGGCGCAGGCGTACAAAACAGAACCGGCGACGTCTCGTTCGACGATTATGTACAGGTTAAGTCTCTTACTTCAATGCAGTTTGAAAACGCGGTAGCGGATGTTGATATTTATAAAGCGAACACTCGTACCGAAAAGATAAACACGGCACTTGCTCTTTATGCACAGCTTTCGGATTATCAAAAGACAATACCGTCCGTTGCAAGAGCATACAGCGTGCTTCAAAAGTACAAGAGCATCGACGACGGCATCACTTTGCTCGATCAGCCGCAAATTGCGGTTGCCGATTTGAAACCTTTGATTGAGGCTATGCCGGCTGCAGCAACCGGCGGTTCCGTAACAGGCAGCAACGCCTTACCTTATCCCGGTTTTGTTATCGGCACCGATGCGAGCGGAACAGAGAAGCCGCTTATAGATTACGGCGCATATTCTCTCACCGCGGCTGACGTACAGAACATAATCAATTGGTATGAGCAGTCTTATGAGCGCTATACCGACGAGGCGATTGCGGCGCTCGGTACGGAGAACGTCACAAAAATGGAAAACCTTTATAAGGTTGCAAAACGTTTGAGACTTCTCGAAAATTACCGTGACGGCTACACGAGTGACTCCGGTACCGCTATAACCGGTATTAAAGACCTTAACGCTCTTGTTGCTTCAATGTACGGCGAGACCGGTAAAGCGACAGACCTTACGACCGACTGCAGGCTTATGCCTACCGGTCAGACCGCGGCGCTTGAAAACTACCTCGAAAAGTATAACGACCTTGATTATTACGCTAAGTATATCTTAACTGATAAGGCCGACAAATTTGCAAGTGCTCCTCAGTATAAGAATTATGCTAAGGCGGCCGAGGCGGTTAACAAGGTGCTTGCCAATATCAAAACTTACACCGACGACATCACCGGTAAGACGGTTAAGGGCGGCGTTGTTAGACTTGAAGAAAAGTACACGGCTCTTTACAATACCGTTAAGGGTCAAATGGACAATAGCGGTATTCAGGACCTCACCGCAATAACGGAAGCGGTTGAAGAGTACAATTCGTTTAAGGGCTATATAAGGCAGGTTCAAGAGGTTAACGACGGTAACACCGTTAATTCCTCGGACGGCGAAGCTCTCCACGGTATTATAGATACCCTCCGTATTTTCCCGAACTTTGCTTCGGCGGTAGACAAAGACAGCGTCGCTCTCAATAAGGATGCAACAACGGGAACCGCAGTCTTTACTCTTTCAAATGCCGTTAACTATCCGGACGGAAGCTACACACTTCGTGTAACCTCTAAAAACGGAGGCCTTAAGGACGCTTCAGGCACCACCCACGATTACAACGTTGCAATGACGGGTGCGATTGAAAAGACCGTAACGGCAAAAGCTCTTAACACTTCTCCCGAAACCGCGGATGTCGCAAATAACACCGCTTCGGCGGCAGCTCCCAAGGCAATAAACTTTACGTTTACCGTCACGGGCGTTACCGTAACGAGTGAAGATGTTATTACAATAGAGCTTATCGATAATGCTACCGGTGAGGTTGCTGTTGACAAGACAACAAACGAGCCTGTCAGAAAAACTATCAATATTCATTTTGCCGCAGACGACTTCTTTGAGGTTACAATTCCTGCGGAAATAGATGTTCCTTGGGGCGAGACGGAAGCCGTTGATGTTTCCTATAAGGTTACGTCTTCGCTTGATTCGGGCAGCAAGATTGGTGTTTCCGTAGCACGCAGCGCTTCTGTCGCAAATGACACTCTTACCAATGCAGCAACATCGACATACGCTCTTCCGTATACTTCACAGAACTTTACTTCCACAGAATTTACAGGTACAAATGAGGGAGCGCTTCCCGCTCAAAAACCGTCATTGACAATTTCCGGTTGGACGGACGCTCCGATAGCCGAGTATTCGACTACTCTTACTTATACCGTAGATTACACTAAAGGTTAATTAACAAATTAAATGCTTTATCAAGACCATAAGGAGGTGGTTCTATGAAGAAAACATTATCAGTTTTGCTCTCAGTGCTTTTATTGTCGCTCGTGACTGTTCCGTCTTTCGCGGCTCCGGCTACGCTGAACAAAGAGAACCCCGTAGGCTCCGTAAAGATTTCTACCGGCGAGGGCAAACAGGATGAGTATGAGCTTACAATTCCTGCCGATACCGAAATACCGTGGGAAGCTACTTCTTACGCAATAGGTAAGGTTACGGCAACTAAAATGTGGCTGTCTCCCGGCAAGACCGTTAAGGTGGCTGTTACGTCGCTCAACGGCTCAAAGCTTGTCAACACTTTAGACAGCTCAAAGACTATCGCCTACACGCTTACAGGCGCAGAGCAAATGGCGTTTTTACCTGGCGATTATATGAAGTCTTATGACCTCTCTGTGAACATCGCAGAGGCTGAATGGCAAAAAGCCGCTTCGGGTGAGCATACAGATGTTCTTACCTTTACGGCAGAATATACTAACGCGTAATAAATATAAGGAGATAAATTATGAAAAAGCTTATTTCTATCGCACTCGCAGCGGCCATGCTCGCAGCTGTTTCGGTTCCCGCTTTTGCAGCTAATCCCATAACCAAGGAAACAGAGCAGACCGGCACAACCATAATTAAGACATCCACAAAAACAGGCCCCGATTCGCCTGAGGATGTTGCTGTCAGATACACAGTTTCTATTCCGGCAGATACAGAAATTTACTGGGGCACCGAGGAGACAGATCTTGTTTACTCTGTTGAGTCTCACCTCAAGAGAGGCCAGGCTCTCAAGGTTACCGTAGCAGGCACAGGCTCTATGAAGACCGATGCCGCAGCAGGCGAGGTTTACACTCTTCCCTATACTCTTTCGGGTGACACCGCTTTCACGGCAGACAGCCCCGTAGTTTACGGCAACAAGGAAACTCCGGCCGTTGACAAAAACCTCAAGGTTACAATAAGCAGCGAGGACTGGAACAGAGCTGTTGTTGATGTTTACAACGACACCCTTACCTTTACCGCTGAGGTTTAATTATTGAAAGGAGACTACTATAATGAAAAAGCTTATTTCAATTGCACTTGCAGCGGTTATGCTTGCAGCAGCTTCGGTTCCCGCTTTTGCAGCTAACCCCATAACCAAGGAGACTGACAATACCGGTACAGCTATTGTTAAGACCTCCACAAAAACAGGCCCCGATGCTCCCGATGACAACGCTGTTAAATACACCGTTACAATTCCGGCCGATACCACAATTTACTGGGGCGCAGAGGAAACAGCTCTTGACGGATTTTCTGTTGAGTCTCACCTTAAATACGGACAGAAGCTTAAAATCGGCGTTGAGGGCTCAAGACTTATGAAGCTTACAGAGGATGCAAACGAGACATTGGCTTACGATTTCTCGGCTGACTCTAACCTCGAATTTATAGCTGACGGCCCCGTTATCAATCCCGCAAAGGCACTTACCCTCAAGGTTAAGGTTGCCGCAGACGATTGGAACAACGCCATCGTCGGCGAGTACAGCGATACTCTTACCTTCACCGTAAGCCTTTGATATTGAAAGGAGATAACCACAATGAAAAAATTACTTTCAATAGTTCTTGCGGCGGCAATGCTCGCAGCGGTTTCCGTTCCGTCATTTGCAGCTGACAAGACGCTTACAAGCGACCATACCTCCGATACGGCTAAGGTTATTACTTCTACAAAAACCGGTCCCGACGGTCCCGAGGCTACTTCTTACACGGTAACCTTCCCGGCAGAAACCACTATTTACTGGGGCGCAGAAAGCACAGACTTTACATACAACGTAAAGTGCCAGCTCAAATCAAACGACCGTCTTAATGTTACGGTAGCAAAGGAAGACGGCACAACCGATCTCAAGGCTATCGCATCAGGCAATACCGCTACTCTTCCTTTCAGCGTAGCAGGCACCACAGCTTATACTTCAGCCTCTGCAGTTGTTGCAGATGAAGCTGTTAACGCAGCAGTAAACATTGCCTCAGCTGATTGGGCAAAGGTTCCGGTAGATGAGTACGAGGGCAATCTTACACTTACGGTTTCGATAGCTCCCGCTACAATCTAAGAGTCGGAAACCCTTTCAAAATACAAGGAGAACCAATTATGAAAAAAATTCTTTCAATAGTCATTGCAGCTGCGATGCTCTTGGCTATATCGGTTCCCGCTTTTGCTGCAACTGCGACAATAGATCAGTCTACTTCCGGTGGCGTCGGTAACTCCTCGGTAGTTACCGACCGAAGCGGAATAAGCGGTGCCTTTACCGTTTCTTATCCCGCCGAAACCACCATTTATTGGGGCACCGAAAGTACCGAAATCGGTTACACTGTATCGAGTACGCTTGTGAGCGGAAATAACCTTCGTGTTACTGTAGCTCAGGACAACGCAAATCTCCATACAGGCGGCGGCAGACTTCTTCCTTACACTATAGCCGGTGATACCAACATAACAACCGGTCACGAGACAGTTACCAACAGCGCATATTCGGTAAATGTCAATATTACTAAGGAAAACTGGGGATCCGTTTCCATTGATGAGTATGAAGATACTCTTACATTTACAGCTTCTGTTGAAGCGATAGCTTAATTTTTTAATCCGAAAAGGAGTTATATTATGAAAAAGTTACTTTCATTAGTTCTTGCGGCTGCTATGCTCGCGGCAGTTTCTGTTCCGTCCTTTGCAGCTGAAATCAATCAGGATACAGCAGGCGGCAAGGGTTCCGCAACCGTTAAGACCGATACAACAAACGTTCCCGCAGACGGTTATTTCACAGTAACATATCCTGCTGAAATGAGCGTTAAATGGGGCGCTGAAACCACAGCCTTCACCTACAATGTTACGTCAACTCTCAAGACCGGCAAATGTCTTTCCGTTTCTGTTGCTTCTGCCGACGGCAAAATGAAGCCCGCTACCGATAACGGCTATACCATTCCTTACGCCTTCAGCGGCGACACTTCCGTTAAGACTGCTGCCGAGGTAGTAAATCAGGAGTACAACATCAACGTTGACGTTGCAGCAGCAGCTTGGAACGCTACCATCACCGATTACAGCGATGCTACCGTTACCTTCACAGCAGCAGTTGTTGACAAATAATTTGTTTAACAGTTAAACATTATTTCATTAAGGAGTTATAATTATGAAAAAGATAGTATCAATTCTTCTTGCTGTTATGATGATAGCAGCTATAGCAGTTCCCTCGTTCGCAGCTACAATAACAAAGGAATCAGATCCCAAGACCGCCGATGTTCAGGTTAAGACAAAGACAACCGATAAGGAGAACAACGATCCCGAAAACTACACCGTTACCATTCCTGCTGAAATCACAGTTGCTTGGAATGACACCGCAGCTCAGGACGCTTCTTACACCGTTGATTCTCAGCTTAAGCTCGGCGCTAAGCTCAAGGTTTCGGCTACTGCTAACGATGCAGGAAAAATGACAAACGCTGCTACCGATAAATTCCTCACCTTCACCGTAGCAGGCGGAGATGCTGCTGAATATTCCGAGCTTAACACCGCTGTTAAGTCTTCGACAACCGTTACAATCGCTGACTTCAACGCTCCCATAGCTGAGTATGTCGGCCACATGCTTTATACCGTAGAGTACGTTGCTGCATAATTATTGCCAGATTTTGATTTTTAAAATTTTTAAGGAGGTGGTTTCATGAAAAAGGCTTGCAGTGTGCTGTTGTCTGTTTTGCTTATATTCACCATGCAGCTTTGCGTTTTCGCCGAGGCAGGTGAAATCGGTAAAACACAGCTTAAAACTGTAGTCCCGAATACCCATGAAATTACCGTAACGTATAACGACGGAGGTTATGTCCTTAAAGACGGCAACCTTATTGCAAGCGGTGCTAAGTTCGCCGTTGACCGTTTCGATTCGCTTTCTCTCGGTGCTGTTGCAAAGCTTGACAGCCACCTTGAGCGTGTCACGGTAAACGGTAAAGATTATACCGATAAATTGCAGTACGGTATGTTGAGATTTGATTCGGTTACCACCGATATGAACATTGTGTTCACATTTAAAAAATGCTTCGGACCCACAGAGCCGACTACAAATCCCACAGAACCTACCGAGCCTACAAGACCCACAGAGCCGACAGCTCCGACGGATCCTACAAGACCCACAGAGCCGACAGCTCCGACGGATCCGACAAGACCCACAGAGCCGACAGCTCCTACAGATCCCTCAGGCACAACAAATCCTTCAGGTACTACCAATCCTTCGGGCACCACTAATCCCTCGGGCACTACAAATCCCGGCGGAGATCACGAAGATCCTTGTGTTCGTATGGGTATGAAGGGTAATGTGTATCGCGGTAAAAACCTTTTCCCGGGCGCTAAGCTCGACATTGACCTCGGCGAAATCAAGGCTGAGGCAGGAAAAGACGGTGCATACAGCGTTGACGTTATTAAAGACGGTTTCCATGTTGTAACAATCACCGACGAAAACGGTGAAGTAGCCGGCAAGACTACTTTCTCGGTAAGCGTAAGTGATACGGCAACAGAAACAACCGTTATTAAACTTGATGACGGCTCGCAGATTGCAATTGTTCCGAAGGGCACCAATACCTTATGGCTCGACTTTGTCGTTAACGACGACGGTACTATTAATATTGTTCCCGGCACACCCGTAGAGGAGCCGACAAACGAAGTTCCGGTAACCAAACCGAGCGACAGCGGCAATCCGATAATTAATAACCCGGTAATATCCAAAACCGGTGAACTTATCCGTGAAAATCCGCTCGCCGCAGCTGCTGTTTTCCTTTGTGGATTGTCACTTATATTCTTCATAATTCTTCGTAAAAAACGTAAGGATGACGAGGAAGAGGAAAACACAAAACCCGTTTGCTGATATAAACGGTAATAAATAAGTTTAAAATACCCCGACTGCGGTCGGGGTATTTTTATGTGTATCGGCATTGCAAACGGTGATGTGTTATGTTATAATACTTTGTCAGAACTTAAACGGGTAAAAGACCGAGGTTCGTCTTCTTGAAAGAGGTGGCTGTATGCCCATAAAAATAGATAATCAGCTTCCGGCGCATCATAGCCTGGAGCTTGAAAATATATTTGTTATGACGGAGGACAGAGCCGTCAAGCAGGACATTCGTCCGCTTAAAATTATAATACTGAATTTAATGCCTACAAAAATTGAGACCGAAACTCAGCTTTTAAGGCTTCTCAGTAATTCTCCGCTTCAGCTTGAAATAGACTTGCTGCAGGTAAAAAGCCATATTTCAAAAAATGTGTCAAGGGAGCATATGCTCAAATTCTATAAAACCTATGACGATGTCAAGGACGAAAAATTCGACGGTATGATAGTTACCGGAGCGCCCGTTGAGATGATGGACTTCGAAGAGGTCGATTATTGGGACGAGCTCTGCAAAATATTTGATTGGGCAAAAACAAATGTGTATTCCACATTTAATATATGCTGGGGAGCGCAGGCTGCGCTTTACTATAATTACGGTATTCCGAAGCATCTGCTTCCCGAGAAGGTTTTCGGCGTATTTCGCCATCAACCGCTTGATTTGTATCATCCGCTTTTGCGCGGATTTTCCGATGTTTTTTATGTTCCGCATTCACGTCACACGGAAAACCGAAAAGAGGATATAATAAGAGTAAAGGATCTTCAGATTTTGTCTTATTCCGAGGAAGCCGGGGTCCATCTCGTGTCGGATATGGCGTGTCGCAATTTTTACTGTTCGGGTCATTGCGAATATGATAGCGACACTTTGGCTCGCGAGTACTTCCGCGATTTAAAAAAGGGTCTTGACATAAAGATGCCGCACAATTATTTCCCCGATAACGACATCAAAAAAACGCCCGTAGACACCTGGCGCGGTGCGGCAAGCCTGCTTTTCCAAAATTGGCTTAACTACTTTGTGTATCAAAAAACGCCTTATGACATAGCCGATATTAAATAGTCGGCGAGGCACTAAGCTTTGAAAATATATAAAAATTATAAGTAAAGGAATTATATTTATGCTTCAATATGAAGAATTGAGACTGCGACTTATAAACCACGAAAAGACTCTTGATGACCTCTCCGAGGCTTTGGGTCTTGATAAGATGAAAGAAGAGATAGCGCAGCTTGAAAAAGAGCAGACTGTTGATGGCTTTTGGGATGATATAGCAAATTCTCAAAAGGTCGTTCAGCGCACAAGCAACCTCAAGAGCAAAGTGGCGGCTTATGAAAAGCTCAGGCAGGATTATGACGATGCGCTTGTTATGATTGAACTTTCAAATGAAGAAGAGGACGAGGGTATGCTCGATGAGTGCACCGAGAGCGTAGAAAAGTTTGAAAGTGATCTTGACACCATGACTCTTACAACTCTTTTGAGCGGTGAATATGATGCCAAAAATGCAATTCTTACTTTCCACGCCGGCGCAGGCGGAACAGAGGCGCAGGATTGGGCGCAGATGCTTTTCAGAATGTACTGCCGATGGGGCGAGCGTCACGGCTTTAAGGTTACTACGCTTGATTTCCTTGACGGCGACGAGGCAGGTCTCAAATCGGCAAGTATCCTCATAGAGGGCGAAAATGCCTACGGCTTTATGAAAAGTGAGACGGGCATACACCGTCTTGTAAGAGTTTCCCCGTTTGATGCGGCAGGCAGACGCCATACATCTTTTGCTTCGGTTGAGGTAATGCCCGAAATCGATGATACGGTCGAGGTTGAAATAGCTCCGGAGGACATTAAAATGGATGTTTACCGTTCAAGCGGTGCAGGCGGTCAAAAGGTAAACAAAACCTCATCTGCCGTAAGACTTACTCATATCCCGACGGGAATTGTTGTAGCATGCCAGGTTGAGAGAAGTCAGCATCAGAACCGAGAGGTTGCCATGAGAATGTTAAAATCCAAGCTTCTTGAAATCAAGGAGCGCGAGCATCTTGACAAAATTTCGGATATTAAGGGCGACCAAAAAGAGATAGGCTGGGGCAATCAGATACGTTCGTATGTATTTATGCCGTACACACTTGTCAAGGATAACCGCACGGGCTACGAAATGGGTAACATCAATGCGGTTATGGACGGCGATATTGACGGTTTCATAAATGCGTATCTCAAAATGCAGTCTCAGAAAAAGCTTGAGGAATAAACGCTTTATCAGTGCGGTAAGGCGGTATATCAATATGTTATTAAAGCGCGGAGTGTGTAATTCCGCGCTTTTTTGTTTGTTCGTATTGTATAATCACTAAAACACAGACCGGCTTATAATACTATTTGTAATAATGTGTGCATTGAAAAAATATGTAGAATTTGTTATTATTTGTATGTAAAAACGGTTTTTTAGGAAAGGTAGATCTGTATGCAAAAAACATCAACCAGGATTTTGAGTGTTTTGCTGTCTGTCCTTATGCTGTTGACTTTGGTTCCGTCTGCTCTTGTGAGCTACGCGGCAGAAGTCTCGCTTAACATTACGGACGAAAACGGTAATGACATTACCGAAATACAGCAGTTGACCGAGTATAAAACGCTTCAACTAAAGTATACCACGACAGGCGAATTGCCTGAGGGTACTACGGTAAAGTGGGAGAGTAACCTACCGCTTCTTGCCGACGTAGACGATAACGGTAAGGTTACGGCATATGATTCGTCAAAGACGGCTATAATTCAGCTTTGGCTTGATGAAAACGTGCGTGTGCTTCCTCTCGTAGGTGATAAAATGGCTGACGAGATTATGAAACAGCTTGCAAAGTCGGGCGTTAATCTTGACAGTATGAACGATGACCTGATAGTTTCTATTGTCAGAGGCATTGCAGGTGATACTCTTGCGGACAGCCTTGCGTCTGCTCTTGCCAATATGAATGTCGAAATAACGGCTACTATATATGACGCAAGCGGAGCAAAGCTTGCAAGTGACAAAATTAAAATAAAGGTTCAAAAGAGTGTTGTTGCGAACATCTTTCCGACCGGAACTCATATAACCAATAAAAAGAGCGTTCCTCTTACCGTTGCCGTGGGCAAAACGGTTCAGCTTTACGCGGCGGTAACACCGGTAAGACTTAAGCACTCTGTAAAATGGGAGATGGGCGGCAGCGTATTTGATACAAGCTCCGGCAAGCGTGCAACGATTTCCGATACGGGACTTGTCACATTTACTGCAGCAGGCTCGGTAACGGTTAGGGCATACGACGCGAGCAATGTAGCTTTTGTCGATACCATAACCTTTAATGTAGTTGAGCAGAAGGATCTCCCGGTTGCTGTCTCTTATACACATCTGACGCTGCCGACGATAAGGCTC